>VFQS010000285.1_pt1 | contig 62940 bp, 68 predicted proteins | sample 3512361 | NCBI WGS metagenome assembly VFQS01 (sample SAMN10412375, study PRJNA504923) | tailings metagenome | isolation source: Relicate 1 Philex TSF3 active mining | place: Philippines | reverse complement strand
AAATTGGATAACCTACATAATTATGTCCTATAACTAATTCTACATTTTGATTTGTTAAACAATTCTCAAGAAAATTTTGTCCAGACATTGTAAAATTATCCCCAATTGTAATAGATTTTATACCACTGCATCCCTTAAAACAGTATTTTCCTAGAATTGTAACATTATTTCCTATAATAATACGTTCTAAACCAAGACAATCTTTAAAGAAAAAATCTCCACTTATTGTGCAATCATCAGGTATAAATACTTCTTTTATTTTTTCACATTTTACAAATAAATTATCACCAGCAAATGATGTATTTGGAGAGAATTGTATATTTTGTAACATATTTAGATTACTAAATGATACATTTCCAGAAATAATTGTTGAATTACCTAAAACAATTGATGTTAAATTACTACATTCTTGGAATAAATAGTTTCCACTTAAGTTAACATTTTCACCAATATTTAAATTTTGTAGTCCATTTAAATTATAAAATACTCCATGTCCTGATATATTTGTTTCCCTTGGAATTTCTAATTCTTTAATTTGGTGACAACGTGAAAATGCATAATTTCCTTTAATTGTTGTCGAATAACCTAATGTAAGTGATTTTAAATTAGTGCATTCATAAAATAAATAACCTCCATCAAAACTAATATTATTACCAATTTTTAAATTTTCTAATTCATAGGAGGTAGAAAATGTTCCATAACCAGATAATATAGTTCCTTCAGGTATTTCCACTTCTTTAAGTAATCTACATCGTGAAAATATATAATTTCCAGAAATTTCAACTAAATTTCCAAATTTAATTGTTTCAATCTCTTTTTCAGACATATCATATGACTTTTCTAATCTTGTATAATTTTCAATAGAAATATTAGCCATGTTATAGTCCAATTATTATATATATTAATTTCAATTTTTTTATAGTAATATATGTGTAAATTTTAATAAATTAATTTTTTAAATTTAAATATTTATTTTTATATTTAAGATATTTTTTTTTGTAATATAAATATCGTTTAGTAAAAATATTTTCATCTACTATAAATAAACATCTTGGAAACGGAGGTCCTAAAATTCTACGATAATTAAATATTAAATAATTTTCATGTTTACCATGATAAAAAATTTTTTCATTATCCCTAAATAATTTTAATTTTTCATCCATATTTTCATCAATATAATTATCAATATTTACTTCCAAAATATCAGAAGGTTCTAATCCTTCTGAGTAAGCTAATACTATATTATTTTTTAAATTATTTTGAATATCATCATCTTCTTTTTTTATTTCCAAATCTGAAAATATTGCATCCTTGTTATCAACTATTATTATTTCTTCTTTTGATGTTTTTCTAATAAAAATTTTTGTAATTAATTTTATTTTATTATTTTCAATCAAAATATATGATGATGTTTTTTTTGTTTTATCATATAATGATTGATTAGACGATGAACTTAAAAATGTATTTGATGTATCTAAATTAACTAAATACGTTTTATTAACATCATTTTCAAATAAATCTACTGTAGGCCCAAATCCATTAGGATTATGACCAAAAATATTAAATAATTTTTTTCCATAATAAAATATTTTATTTTTACTTCTTAATTCTTTAATACCTGCCATTGTACTTAATATACTAGAATTTATATTTAATATTCCATAATTTTTACATTTATTTTGTACTTCTTCAGTTGGTAACATTTTTGAATAAAATGTTTTACAATCAAATGATGTTACTGTTATTAGTAATAATAACATATTAATTGATGGTTTTACTAATATTTTATAATCTTCATTAAATATATTAGTAATTGTTTCTTTTATTTTTGTATTAAAATTATCTATTTGTTTATCTATATTTTCTTCTTTATTTATATCAATTTTCTTATAATATCCGCCCATAAATTTAGTAGCATCTGTTATTTTTTCTTTTAAATCATCTGTTATTGGATTTTTTAATATGCAATCAAGTTCTTCTAATGTATTTCTTTCAATAATCTCACTACTTACACCACCATGTGAAAATAAATATGTATTTAACTGATCTGTTCTTTTTATGATCATATTATTTTTATGATCTGTAAATAAAGTATACAATAATCCTTTAAAAATTGATTGATTAATAATTTGTGTATCGGATGGAGTATATAAAACATTATGTAATTTTTTATCATCATTAAATGTTACTTTTTGCAACATAGACTTAAATACAGCTAAAACAATAAAAGCATTATAATCATTATTTACTTCATCATATAATCCCAACTCAATTGGTATAGTTTGTAATAAATTATCTGCATTCATAGTTCCAATTGAAGTATCTGCACCAAAAATTTTTAAATATCTTTTTTCAAAAAAATTATATGTTTTAATTATTTTATTATCTTTATTTCTTAATCCGGGTGGTTCATTATCATTTATCCAATAATTTATCTTATCTTTTATTTTATCTCCCCAGAAAGGATACCAATTAGACATTTTTTGATACCATCTTTTTTTTTCTATACATAAAAATTTAATGTAAGTTTTTTTATCAAGATTTTCTAAATCTCCTTTATTAAATTTATCTATTAATATTTTATAATTTTCATCTTGTTCTTCACAAAATAATTCTGTAAGTGGTCCAACTTTCATTTTATTAAGATCGCGATTACCAAAAGTTAAAAATATATTTGGATTTATTACAATATCATAAATTGTTTTAATATTATTAGATTTTAATTTTATTATTTCTCTATTTATTTGTGTCTTTATAGTGGAGTCCATTATATCACCACAAATAATTAAATTATCTGTCATTTGTTCTTTAATTTGATTATACATTGGTAATACTTGTTCGGGATAGAAACCTTCTAAATCTGAAATAGCAAAAATTTTACTCATTTATAAATACATTAGAAATATAAAATTAATAATATAATAATTCTTTTTATAATTAAAAATAAGTTCATTTATTTAATTAAGTTATCCCCCCGTATATTAATATTTTATATATATAAATACATATGATTAATAATGCAGCTGATGTTAAAAAATGGTTTTTGAGAAATACTTATAATACTAAAACTATTAGATATGATAAATTAACTGGTCAAATTTATTACATAGGTGCGATTTTATCAGATCAAATCAAAAATAAGATTTTACAATTTAATGGAAATAAAACGCTAGAATATTTAGGTGCTGTTTTATCTATTTCTGATAATTCATATACAGTATATGTTTATTTAGGTGGTAAGGCAGAATATAATGGGTACTTAGTTGGTTATTTACAAGCTGAATTAACCAATGTAACTTTAGATTGGCAAAAATATATAAATTCTAAAGATTTTATTAAAATAGATGTTCCTGTTGAAAATATAATTGTTACAGAAGCAATAACTCAAGGATTTAAAAATAAAAAAATATTTACTAATATAAGGGCAGTAATAAATAATTCAAATACAGTATATGCATATAATGATTTATTATGTAAAAAATATAGAGTTAGAAATATTGATACTATTTTTGATTCTAAAGGATATTTCTTAGAACCAAATTATTTTAAATATTTTTATTTATCAAAAACTCCTTCTATTTGTATATTAGCTAATTTAATTTATAAATCTATAAAATCATGTAATAATAAGAATTGTGTGAAAAGTCTTGAAAATAATAAATGTAAAAATAATCATAAATGTTAAATAAATTGTTTGATTTAGTTTTTTATTTATATATAAAATACATCATTGAAAATTTATACTTATTATATAACTATAAATTTTTTCTAATAATATAAAAAATCGGTAGTATTTATACTCATACTCAAGTTCTAGTAGAAGTTTTACATGATAAATCTAATATCTTACAAATAATACAAATTATTAAATAATAAAAAATTTGATTAATAATATTAATATATATAAATAATCTTAATGTCAAATATTGATGTGAATATTTACGAAGAAACTTTTTATTTCTGTGATAATAAAAAGATTGATGACATAACACTAGAAAGTATGAAAAAATATAAAAGAATATATTTTACAAATCAATTTAATCAACCAGTAAATAATTTACCATCTGAAGTACAGGAAATTAATTTCGGAGATAGTTTTAATCAATCAGTAGATTATTTACCATCTGGAGTTAAAAGTATTACTTTTGGTAGTAATTTTAATAAATCTATTGATAATTTACCTTATGAATTAAAAAAACTTAATTTTGTTATGTTTTCAGAATTTAATCAAACTGTTGATAATCTTCCAAGTAAATTACAAAACATAATATTTGGATTGTATTTTAATCAATGTTTAGATAATTTACCAACATCATTAAAAAGTATTATTTTAGGAGATAATTTTAATCAGCCAGTTGATAATTTACCTTATGGATTAAACTCAATTACGTTTGGTAACACGTTTAATCAACCTATAAATAATTTACCACCTGGATTAAAATCAATTATATTTGGAAAAAAGTTTAATTATCCAGTAGATAATTTACCAACTGAGTTAAATAAAATTATTTTTGGAAATAATTTTAATCAATCAGTTGACAATTTACCATCTTTATTAAAGATTATTAAATTTGGAAAATATTTTAATCAACCATTAGATAAATTACCATCAGGACTACAAACTCTCATGCTAAGCACATATTATAATAAATCCTTAAATAATCTACCTCAGTCTTTAATCATTGATAGAATATAATTTTTATAAAAAATATATGATAAAAAAAATTGATTATCATAACAAAAATTATTATATATAATAAAGATGGATCTACAACAACAGGAATTTACAGTAGATAAAGATACATATTATATTTATGATGACAAAGCTATAAATGATGAAATGATAGAGGAAATGAAAAATTATAAAAAAATATTTTTTGGTAGTAATTATAATCAACCAATTGATAATTTACCAAATAATATTACACATTTAATTTTTGGTTATAATTTTAACCAATCACTTGATAACCTACCATCTAGTATAAAAAGTATTTATTTTGATGTTAATAATAAATTTGTTCATCCAATAGATAAATTACCTGAAGGACTTATTGAACTTGATCTAAATTCGTGTATAAATTTTAATAATCCAATTAATAAATTACCAACTTCATTAGAAATATTAAAATTAGGTTGTGAATTTCAACAGAAAGTAGATAATTTACCTCCTAATTTAAAAAAGCTTTATTTTAGATGGTATTTTGATTTACCGATAGATAATTTACCAGCTTCATTAGAAGAACTATATCTTGGTGAAAAATTTAATCAGAATGTTGATTTTTTACCAGTTCGATTAAAAAAACTTGTATTTGGTAGTTATTTTAACAAGTCGGTAGATAATTTACCAACTGAATTAGAATATTTGGCTTTTGGATTTTATTTTAATCAACCAATAGATAATTTACCAAAAGGAATAAAACAAATTATTTTTAAAAAAAATGGCGAATTTGATAAATTTTTAGACATAAATAAATTACCAAAAGGAATATTGATAGATTATTTATAATAAATTTTTCTGAGATATACCTATTATATTAAAATAAAAGGTGATATTATATTAATATTTAACTTTTCATTTATAAAAATATTTAAATAAAAAATTAAATTATTAATATTCTCATATTTAAAAATTGATTTTATTTCACAAATAATATTATTATAATAAAACTTATTATTTTTTTTTATTACTTTATAATCTTTAAATCCATAATTAAATGAATAAATTACATTTTTATTTGAAGTATCTTTTTTAATATCTATTTTTATATTAAATTTTGAATATAAATCATACAATCTATCTTTTTGACTTTCATATAATTTTTTTATATCATTAAATAAACTTACGTTAAAAACTTTATTATTTTTTGTATTATTATCTATTTCTTTATATATTTTATACAATAATATATGTTCTGAATTATCACAATCTTTGCTTAATTTTTTTAAAATACTTTCTCTTTCATTATCTTCAATATCTTCAAAAAATAAATCGTTAATTGATTTTTTTAATAAAGAATATATACAAATTATTTTAAATACTTTATTAAAAACTAATTTACTAATATTATAAGCATAAATTAAAGACAAACCATCTGTAATATCTAATCTTGAAGCTGTAATTAATCTTCCCATATGACTTAATTTACTATTTTCAATACAATGATTATCAAGAAGAAAAGAAAACCCATCTTCAATATAACTTTGTAATGGTGGTTGAATAAATTCTGTAAGCATTCGTATAGTCTCTTCCGTATTAAAGTCTCTACGTATATCATACCCTAATTTAAATAATGATAAGCATAAATTCTTTATATCTATTTTTTTTATTTCAGGATCTGGAAAATCTATGGCATTTTTTTCTTCCTCTTCAGTGTAAAGATGAAAACAATATCCATTTTGTGTTCTACCTGATCTACCTTTACGTTGAGATATTTGTGCTTTTGTAATAATATTTTTATTCATAACATTAATTTTTTTTTTAGGATCATATTTAACACTAATTTCTAATCCACTATCAATAACATATACGATGCCATCTATTGTTAAGGATGATTCAGCTACGTTAGTTGAAATAAAAATTCTTCTGGTAAAATTGGAATTTAATTCTTTATATTTTAATTGATCATTAATATATGGTTCTAAATCAGAAGGAAATCCACTATAAAGAGGCATAATAAAAGCTGTTTTTATTGTTTCGGTTAGTTTTTCAGAAATTTCATTACATTCTTGCACAGTAGTAACAAAAAACAAAATATCACCAGTATTTTTATCATTTTTAATATTTTTACTTTTATTATTAACTATTTCATTAATTATTTTAATACCTTTTTCAATATATAAGTTATTATTACCAAAAATACTTTCTTTTAAATAAAAACTTTCTATAGGATAATTTGGTTTTCCTGATAAAAAAAGATAATCAAATTTAAAATCTTGATAATATGCTTTAAAAATTTCTTCATTAATTGTAGCACTCATTATAATTAATTTTAATGGTTTATGATTTTTTTCTTTTCGTATTTTAATGGCATTTTTTATCAAATATAATAAAAGATCTATTTGAACTTTTCTTTCATGTGCTTCGTCGATTATTAATATATCAATATCTAATAATAAAGGATCATTTTTTATCATTGAAATTATGCTTCCATCAGTTGAATATAATAATACTGTATTTTTTGATTTATTATTTTCACCTTTATATTGAAACCCAACATATTCACCTAATTTTACATCAAGCGTTTTGGCTGCAAATTCTGCTGCTTTTTTTGTTATTATTTTTTTTGGTAAAGTTACTATAATTTTTCCTTTATATTCATTTACATGTAATGCAAATTTAGGTATAAGAACAGTTTTTCCAGACCCCGTACCACTGGCTATTAATATTACATCATTTTCTCTTATTGATTTTGTACATTTGTCTATATATTCATAACCTGGTAGATTAGACCAAAATTTAGAAAGTACTTTATACTCATCACTATATGATAAATTATTAAGAGGATTTAATTTTATACCTTTTATATCATATATACCAATAGAATTATCTATCATTATATACATCTTATAAATAATTTTTTTATTTAATATTTTTATAATTGAATAAATCAAATCTATATAAATATTATTATTAAATAACATCATAATCTAAATAAAACAGTTTAATATTAGTTTGTATTTAATAATGATTTTAATTGAATATATTTATTTTTATATTTTAAATATTTTTCTTTATATATTTCCTCATTTTTTTGATTTCCACCACCAAATCTATTTTTTTTAATCGAATGTAATTTATTATTATGAAATTCTAATGTTACTCTATTACCTGCTTTTAGTGTAAAACCGCTAAAATTTTGACTAGTAAATCTAAAATCGTTTGATCCATCCTCAAATTCTATATATCCATAATCTTGTGCAATATTATAAAATCTTACAGTACCTATTTTATTTGTAATTACTGGTTCTTTTTTACTCTCATCATCTTTGTGTTGGCGCCAGCTGGGTTCACCAGTACTAGCACTATATCTATGTTGTGAACCCAATACAGCAGCACCACCTGGTTCTAAATTCAATCCATGAGCAGCACTAGTATCATCTCTTTGTTGTGTATCATGTCTATGTTGTGGATCATGTATATGATGTGAACCCCATACAGCAGCACCAGCACCATCTCCATCTCTTTGTTGTGAATCGTGTGTATGATCTCTTGATGGTTTTGGGTTCCATCTACTATCACTACGTTTTGAACCCCATACAGCAGCACCAGCACCATCTCCATCTCTTTGTTGTGAATCGTGTGTATGATCTCTTGATGGTTTTGGGTTCCATCTACTATCACTACGTTTTGAACCCCATACAGCAGCAGCACCACCTGGTTCTGGACGTGGAATTCTACAATCAATAATTTTTGAACATTTATCTTGCAATTCAGTCATTTTTTCTTCCATCGATTTAAGATCCAATAAATTATTTTCATTAATTAAAATAACTTGTGGGCGCGCTTCACTTAATTCATCTTGCATTTCAAGAAAACGTAATCCTTTAGCGAACACTGCTTCTCTAAAATCATTTTGGAAATCAAAAAGCATTTGTCCTAAAATTTTAAATTTTAAATGACTACGTAGTTCCCCTAATTGTGCTTTGGCAGCATCGGTTAAAGGAATAGATACTAATTGTCCTGGTTGAACACTTAATGTTGTTTCATATTCTCTAAATGAACGTCCAGGGTATTCACAAAAAAAATGAGAGAAATCATCAAGATTCCAAGGTCCAGCCCTATCACGAATGGGGTGTCCTTCAACTGTGACTGATCTAGCCATTAATGGACTAACTTCAAATAATTCACAAGCATTAGTTGCTATAACTAACATTCTTCCAGGAGGACCTCTTTGAGCAGGATTAGCCGGATTAACACTGCCATAAATTAAATTATAAATTCCCGGAGGGGTACCAGCCTTAAAAGTAGTAACACTACCTTGGTATAAACGGCTTTTACTCTTTACTTCATATTGTGTTTTACATACTGGACAAAATAAATCACCAGCACTAACATGAATAGATTCTAACTTTCCAGTACATCCTTCAGTAAGACAAGTAGTTAATAAACTTACCATTACTTCCGAAAGTATTGAAGTAAATCTATATCTCATTTCTTCTTCTAATCTATATGTACTTAGGTCCTTTTTATTATTATGTTTAATTAATAAACAATATAAAATTTCAGTTGTTGATTTAGTAAATAGTTGTATAAAAAAGTTTATAATATAAGGAGGCACTAGTAATGCTCTTAATCGTTGTTCTAAAGCAACTAAAAAAGGTTGTAAAACACATAAATATAATTCATAAATAATGTGTGCTTGACTATTTCTATCTATCCAATTTAAACCAATTGTATGCCATCTATTATCCCACTCTGGTTCCATATATATAAATAAATAAATAAATTAATTTATAATTAAAATATATTAAAATAATTATTATAAAAAAAATTTAATATAAAACTATTATTATAAATAATGCTTATTAATAAAGAAAAAGAAAAAAAAACATATGAAGACCAAATGATAAATGAAATATATAAGAGAATACCAAAAGCTAAAATTGAATTAGTTGTTAGTTGTAAAAAATATTTTGAAAATAATATAGATAAATATTTAGAAAATAATTTAGATATGAATAAAATTGTTTTAGAATGTATTAAAAATAGTAATTAAATTTTTAATATATATACGTATATATATATATATATATTATGGGAAAAGAATATGAAGCCAAATTTTTAAATATTAATATCGCTCAAATAAGGAAAAAATTATTAAATATTGGAGCAAGTTTAATTCATGGTCCATTAAAATTTAGTAGGGTTGTTTTTACAAGATGTTCAGATAAAGAAAACTCACCAATTAAAGGTTTTGTAAGGATAAGAAATGAAGGGAAAAAAATAACCATGACTGTAAAAACATATAGAGATCCTAAATTTCCAGATGAATATGAAGTTAGTATAAATGAAGATTTTAATACTGGTCTTAATTTTTTAAAAACAATTGGAATAAATCAAAAATCATTTCAAGAATCATATAGAGAAAAATGGACACATCCGTTAGCACATGAAATTACAATTGATATAATACCAGGTCTTCCAATTTATATGGAAGTAGATTGTACTTCGGAGGAAGGTCTTGATAAAGTTATAAAATTATTAGGATTAGATGATAAATATAAAAGATATGGTGCATTTGATAAAACATATAATGAGTATTATGGCATTGATCTAGAAGTTATTAATGATAAAACTGAATCTTTAACTTTTTCTAATATAAAAAATGAAATTAATCCAACAAAAAATTTAGATTTATTAGATGAAATTTCAATATTACATAAAGAATTACATAAATACCATGAAACAAATAATATGAATGAATTTTATGATAAATATATGAAAATTTATAATAAATATCTTGCTAATGTTGAACAAAATAGAACAAAACCCAATCTAGTTAAAAAACCATCCAAAAAACCATCCAAAAAACCATCCAAAAAAACATCCAAAAAAACATCCAAAAAAACATCTAAAAAACCATCCAAAAAAACATCTAGAAAAGTTATTAAGAAGACATCTAGAAAAGTTATTAAGAAATAATTTATAAATTAAAAATATTTTGTATAGAATTAATAGATTTATTAAAGTCACCTAATTCATGATTAAATTCGACAACATCTAATCCAATTAATTTATCGTTATTTAATGCTTCAATAATTATATTTCTAACATCAATTGGTGATAAACCATTTGGTGCAATAGTTCCGGTGCTATCTAGGAATGATGGATCTAATGCATCTACATCAAAACTAATATGTATTTTATTATTTGTTTTTTTTATAAATTCTACTACTTGAGATGGTGAAAAAACTTTAATATTATTTTTTTTTATTACATCCTTTTCAAAATCATCTATATCTCTAATACCTACATAAATTAAATTATTAAATTTTAATAAATTAGATAATGGTTCATCCCACCATGCTTCTTCTAAACCTGTACACATAGCTAAAGGTGTACCATGTTTATTTTTACTTTTAGATTCTAACATTGTATTTATATCAGCGTGTGCATCAATCCATATTACTGTTATATCACTATTTTTATATAATGATGACATAACAGTTGATGCACCAATTGAATGATCTCCTCCTAGTACTAATGGAAAATTTATTTTTCTACAGGTATCATAAAGATTATAATATGATAATTTTTCATTATTAAATAAACTATTTTTGTAATACAATATTTTATCATTATTGAAATTATTAAAAACGTTTTTATAAAGAATATGTCCACCAAATTGTACTCCTAATTTTTTTTGTCCTTGATTACATTCAACAATAATAGGTAAAAATTTTTGAAAAAGTTTATTCATATATATAAGTAATTATATTTATATATATAATGTTTCAAATTTTTAGAAAAAATATGGATTATATTCAATCATATCGAGTTTATCTATTTTAACTCGATAATATCTTTTTAATATAGGAATATAAACTATGTCGCCATCGTACAATTCCTTTCTGTTTCTATTATGAACATTAATTTTAATTATCTTATTACCTTTACTAATTGATGTAAAATATCTATACCATTCATTAGCTATTTTTTTACCTATTAATTCTAAAATATCATTATCACGATCAGTTAATTCTAGTACAACATTATTTGGTATTATTTTTTTTTTGTAATTTCCATTATTAAAACTTTTAATATCACTATCATCTATTGTTGTAATATCTGAGCTATTATCTTTATATCTATTAAATTTATTATCGCTTGAATTAGAACTACTGTCAGAATCTATGTTAAAAACTTTACCAGATTTATCTATTTTTTCTATATTACCAAAATCTTCATAATCATTATGATTTCTTCTTTTTAAATTCTTTTTGTCGGTATGATGATCATCAATTGCTATTAATAATCCAACACGGTGATATCTATCAATAATTCCTTGTGTAGGAAAATTTAATTGGGCAGCAACTTGAGGTGTAGGAATTTGGTCTGCTGAACTTCTTCCTCTAGGATCTATTAATGGATCTAATAATTTTTTTCTATCATAGGCTTCAATTGGATCATAAATAATTGGAGGTGAAGGTGGAAAAATAATATTTGAATCTGGTGATTTAGTATTTGTTTGTGGTAAATTAATATTTGTTTCAGATGATATAATATTTGTTTGTGGTAAAGTAACATTTGATTCTGATGATACAATATTTGTATCCTGTGATTTAATATTAGTTTGTGGTAAAGTAACATTTGTTTCTGATGATACAATATTAGTTTTAGATAAAATTTCTTCCTGAATAGGAGGTACTGGATTATTAATATAAATAACTTCACTGATTTGCTTTTCAGGTTTTAATGAAATTAATTCATTTTTAAGTAATTGTAATTCATTTTTTAGATTATTAATTACAGTACATTCATCATTATCATTATTATTTTTAGATTTAATATTTGTAAAATTACCTATAGAAAAATTATTAATGAGAATATAAAAACAAATAACTAAAAGAATAATAATTATAATATTAAATACATTAAAATTTCCGCCTATACTTATATTTGGTGGATTATATAAATAATCATACTTTGAATACATTATAATATTAATTGATAATATTTTTTTTTATAAAATAATATTAAATTAATGGAAACAGAAAAATATAAAATTATTGATACATACAAGGTTATAGATAATATTATATCTATTATAGTAGGTATTTTAATTGGAGGAATAATAGGATATTTTTATTTAAGTAATATAACCTATGTTGGTCCTAATTCAAAAGATATAGTTTTTAAAAATTTTATAGATGATAATGGAAAGGAATATATTTTAGATCCAGTAGTTGTAATATGTCCAATTGATTATAGTATGAATAAATTGCATGATCCTAATTTTAAATCAAAACATTAGAAATAAATATAAATAATTGATTTTATATAATATTATATGACAAATTATTGTATTATAAAAAAAAATAAAATTTATGAAGAACTATATGATAATGTTGAACAAGATGAACTTACAATGAATAATCCTAATCACGAAGATAAAATAAAATATTTAATTGAAAAAACGATTGAAAATAGTAATCAAATAGAATTTTTTAAAAATGAAAATACTGATATTAATAGTTCTTTTGAGGAGATGCTAGAAATTTTATTAAGTCATGATACACAAAAAAATTCACAAGGTAATACATTAATATTATATGCTGATTTAAATGAAATGTATGAAATGATATTTATAGAACAAGATAATTATTTTGATGATAGTGATTTAAATCAATTTGCATCAATTTCTAATTCTGATCTAAAAACAATTTATAATAGTTGTGGTATAATAAAAACTGTTTATAAAAATAATAAAATAAGAAATGATTTAATTACTTTAAAGGATATTAATAAAATTTTATATTATAATTTTTATCATATTGGATTAATGGTTGATCATCAAAATAATGAAAAAGAACTTTTATTTTCAGGAGAAATGCCTTTTAATTTTATTGGATCTAATTTTAAAATGTTTGGTTCTTTTGAAAGAGTAGGTTTACATATTGTGGTATATAAAGAAGAAGGAACAATAAAGAATGAAAAAGTTAGTAAATTATGTGAAATGGAAATTTTAGGTAGAGCATATATTACAGTGTTAAATCCACCAAATAATAAAAAATTTAGTAATTTTACAAAAGATTTATTTAATTTAATATTAACTATAATGGATAATAAAAATATTATAAATAAAATTGAAAATGAAATAATGGATGATAAATTAAAAAATCCATTTTTAATTATTAAAAAATATGCAAATAATTAAAAAATATTTTATTTTATATAATATATATAATGAATCATAACAATGATATATTAAAAAGAATGAATAATATAGATTATAAAAATAAAGAAAACTTTATAGATAATATTAGTTTAGAAGGAACTAATATTAATGATTTATCAACTCAAAAAATAGATTATGAAATTCCAAAAACTGAACCAATACATAAAGAACTAATTAAATCTATAACTAAAGAAATTATGAACAATATAAAAGAAAATAATTTATCATTTAATGATAATAATTCATTTATGTTAGATGAAAATATATCAAAAGATGACAATAGTTCACATTCTTCAAATAAATCTTGTTCAAAATCAACAAAAAAAGAAAAATTTAATAATATAATAAAAGATAAAATAGAAACATTTGTAGATGAACAATTTCCAGTAAAAGGGGGGAGCAAGACCATTATGTCATATATTTTTGATGATTGTTTTGGTATTAAAGACTTTATACTATTATTCTCAATATATTTTATTTTATCACAAGAAATGATAAAAGATTTATTTTCTAGTTATTTTACAAGTTTAAATCCAGATGATGATGGAAAAGTAGGTGTAAAGGGTGTAATATTATATGGTTTAATATTAACAATTTCATTTATGTTATTAAAAAAATATTTAATATAGAAATTTTTTAATATCTGAAATATCTTTAGTTATAAAATAATTTTTATAATTATTATTAAATTGTTGTTCAATATATAAAGTTTTTTCAGATAAATTATAAATATTTAAACTTACATTATCGTAATAAAAATCGTAATTATTTTTCCCTAAATTAGGTAATTTATTATTGTCAGTATTTTTATATTTAAATAAAAACATTGGTAACTTTGTATTTTCTGTTTCTTTTATAAATTCTTCTTGAAAAACAAATGTAAAAATATTATTGTCTATATTATTTATATATTGAATTATAGATCCTTTTAAATAAATATCACAATTAATAGGTGTATTTTTATACTTACTTAAATCAATATTAAAATTTGATGATCTATTAAAATCATAGCATGTGGAACTACAATCATATTTTTTATAATTAGTAAAAATTTGATAAAACATTACATCATTTTTTTTATTTTCCAGTAACCAAAACATTATATTATTATATATTTTATTACTTATATTTATTATTATCAATTTTTATTATATAAAAAAATTGATTTATATATATTATATTATAGTATTATACATATTACATGAGTTTAGTAGAAAGACATCTTAATCTTAATAATACAAATTTACAGGAATTTTTGTCTGATCTGGATAATACTATTCAGGTTAATAATTTATGTGAATATCAAAATTTATACCTACAATATCAAAATAATACTGAAGAGGTATTTAAAGTCATTAAATTAAAAATTAATGAATATATAAAAAAAAATATAGAAAAGGTATTTGTTCCCAATGTTGATATAAATTATATTCTTGATAAAATTAGTTTTTATGAAAATATTAAATTTTATGTTATTTTAAAAAACTTACAAATAGATAATATAATTAATATGATGGATTATATTTCTAATGAAAAAAAAAAAAATTATAATCAAATTAAAAAGGATTATTATTTAGAATTAAATAATTTATTATGTAATCAACTTTATCATAAAATTAATGATGATTGGAGTAAAATTAATATTGAAAATTTTATTAAATTTACCTTAATTATAAATAAACTTTCTCATAATCAGATTGATGTTGATAATTATAAAAATTTAATTTCTGAAAAATTTGATGATCAATCAACTATTTTAAAATTTATTGATTACTTAAAAAATAATTTTGTTAATAATGATAAAGATACTGATGACTTGGATATTATTACAGAAAAAACAGATAAATTTAATTTTAGATTTATTTTAGATAATATGAAATCAAATGCTTATTTATTATTTGAAGAATTCTATAAAAGTATCAGAATTAAATATTCAAACTACAATGTTGTTACTATTGATGCACTTCGTAAAGATATAAGATTAACAAAATATTTTATCTATGTGATTGCTAATAAAGAAAAAAATAATATTAATAGATATGTTAATGAAATTCTATTAAAAACCAAAAATTTTCTCTATGATGTAGAAGATAGTTATAATAATAATTATGCATTTTATAAAATTAAGTTTAATGCTAGTTCTGAAAAATATAAGAATTTTAATTTGTCTTTATGTAAAAGAGATATTTCTACTTTTCAAATACTTAAATATAATTTTGCACCTGATAATTTAATAAAAGTTAATACTTCATTTTCTAAATTAGAACCATATATTGATATGTATAAATCTTATTATGTAAATAGATATCCTGATCGTGATTTTGAAATAGATTTTATTAAATCAAACCTAATTGTAAAAATTAATTCATTGGGGAAAAATTATTTTATTCATTTAGCATTAATTCAATATATTGTTTTAGATATTATTATGAAAAATAAACAAGGAATTTGTGCTAAACAACTTGCTTCTGATATTAATGTTAGAATATCCAATCTTAATGAAACATTTAACAGTCTCCTTAAAATTAAACTTATTAAAAGAATTTCTGATACAATTTTTACATTTAATGAAGATTTCTCTTATGATAAACAAAAAATTTCTATATTTGGATTAATTAAGAAAGATGATAAACAAAATGAAAAAGCTGAACGAGAATTTTTACATGATAGAAGTGTTATATTATTATGTAACTTGGTTAATTATTCAAAACATAATAGTTTCTTCACAATTGATGTAGTTCAAGAAAAACTAAGTTATAAGGTTCCTTTTAAATTTTCTAGAGAAGATTTAGAAAAAGCTATTTCTGAAGCCATTAAAGAAAATTATATTAAAGAAGTTGAGGTTCCTGATACTGAAAATGAAAGTAATCAAATATATTATCAATATGAAGAATTAGAATAATTTTATTTTTATATTTACTTTAATATTATATATAATAACATTCTATCATATCTTTATTTTTTATTCCGTACCATGACAAATATTTATCATCTTCAAGTAATTTATCTTTAAATTTAAGTTGTATACACCTAAATTCAAATAATTCATTAATATTCTCCATAATAATAAATTTAAAATTTAATACTGAAGTATTTGATACATCTAAACATATTTCTTTGGGACCAATACTAACACGTACATAATCTGGATCTAGAGGAATATCTATAATTTGAGATTTATAAATTATATTTATATATTCCATCTCCTTAACAAAAATTGTTTTTTCTCCAAAAATATTATATTCATTAAAAGTTTTTGTATTATCCCATAATCTATTTTCTTCAAAATTTATATATTGTAATTTAGTTTTTATATTAAATTCTTTCTCTATAATTGGTTGAATTTTCATAATGGTGTCATTCGGTGATAATATAACATCTATAATTTTCCCAGTTTTATTATTCTGTATAAAAATTTTAATTAAAAATATTATATTTATAAAACTATTGTCTTTTATATTATAAAATTTTAGTAATTTATCATCTTCAAGAAAAATATTATTATATTCTAAATTTATAACAAAATTTTCAAAATTATAAGTATTTTTAATAATATTTTTTAAATCATTTATGGTTGCTTTTTCAGATATAGTAATATTAAATAATTTTTCTCCCTTTTTATTATTTATATAAATAGTTAAAATATTTTCTTGTTTTATAAAAAGAAATAATGTACGTAAACTATAAATACCATAATTTTTAATAGTTTTACTATTTTCTAATATATTTTGTTCCTTATCAAGATATAATAATATTTGATTTTCTATTTCGATATTTGTTTTATCTTTAATTTTTTCTTTAATATTTAGAATTGTATCTATATCATTAACATTTAATATTATTTCTGTTTTATTATATATTATTTTAAGGTTAATACCACCGCCTAACAGTAAATTTTTTTCATAAATATATTTTTTTTTATATTTAAGATATTTCAAAAAATATTCGTTATTCATTTTATATATTATATAATATATAAAAAAAGGCTAATATATATAAAAAATTGATATTTATATACAATATTATTAAATAATACTATTAAAATTATGACCTTTATATTATTCTCTGAAAATAAACAAGGTAATGATATTAGTTATAATATCATGCCAATTAATAATAGATTATTTAAAAGATTGTTAAGTAATCAATTACATCAAAAATTTAAATATGAAATTGACAAAAAAAAATTTCAGGAAAAATTTAATTTAGAATTAAATTCTGAAAATGAAAAGGTAGAATTTATAGCAATGCCTGAATTAAATAAAAATCAATTAGAATTATATTTAAGCACTTTTGAAGATGAAGTAGATAATTTAGATAAATATTCTGAATACTTAACTATTGTAACTTATAATCTTGTACCAACAAAATATTTCAAAGTTACACAAAAATTAACTGATCTTTTAGAAAATCAAAACACTTATTGGGAAGATAAATATAATTGTAATTTTACATTAACAGATAAATTTATTAACCGTAAATTTAATTTTGATATTATAAAACAAAAAATAAATACGAATGATACTACTATTGATAATAATATAATTAGTACATTAAAAAATATTAAAGATGATGAAATAGATTATATCAGAGAATTATATTTTGATAAAACAAATTATGTAGAGTTTTCTAAAGCAAATAATAATAATTATTTTATAGGAACAAATACTAAACACACAAATGAAGAAATAGTAGAAATTTATAAAAAAATTCCAACTACTTATTTAAAATATTCCTTTATTTGTAATATGATCTGTTCAAAATCACATTGTCATCTTATTTTAAATAACAAAGAATTACTAACATTATCTGAAGATATATTTAATACTTATAGTGGTATTTTTAAATATATTATTGGTTATGCATGGTTAAATTTTAGATTAGAAGAAAGTATTAAAAAAACAAATACCAGTGATGATGATCGTTTTATTTTTGATATTGATACAGCAAACAAATTACCAATATTCCCCTTTTCTGCAGATGATTTAAATCAAAACCCATATTCTTGTTTATTAATTGATTATAAATATGCAGATGTTAAGTATAATTGTTTATCTATGCCTATGATCAAAAATAATTATAAAAAATATTATGGTGTTTGCGATTCAAAGACATTTAAAAAAAGACTTAATATTTTTGTTAATGGTTCAAATAATGGAAAAATTTTAGATAAAATTGATTGGAATAAATTTGCTATTTCAGGTAGTGCATTAACAGCATGTGGTATGAAATATAATCCATTAATGGATTTATTTAAAAATAAAAATAATCAAGAAATATCTGATATAGAATTATCTAACTATTTCTATCACTATTATTCTAATTCAGATATTGATCTAATTTCTAATGAAAAATCAATCTATGAATTTATGGATACCGTAAATAAATTAATCGAGGATATGACATTAGAATATAATTCTCCTATTAAATGTGATAAAGTTCATACAGCAAGTATTATATTTGATGATAATTTTCTCTTATATGAATTTGAAAATATTCAAAAAGTATTAAAATCTGAAGATATTAAAGATATTAATGATGTAAAAAAATTTTTTGATAATGATTTATTAAAAGAATATTTTTACACAAAATATTATATTCCATGGAAAGAACAACAAAATATTGACTTTGCTCATAAAAAAGGAAAAATTACATTTGATAGTTATCTAAATAAAATTCCATCAAATGAATTTAGATTATATTCACTAAATTATGAGTTAAATGAAACAAATATTGATAAACAAGATTATGAAAAATATTATTATGGTAAAGATATTGGCATGGATAATAATAATCTTGTATGCAAATTAGCTGAAAATATAAGATTTAAACTTTCTTCACCAAATATGTGTAGACAATTTGAAGTATTTAAATCTAGAAATAAAAATTTCTTTTCTATTATTTCAAAATTTCATATGGGGTTTGTTAGAGCTTATTGGAATGGTACTACTGTAAAATGTTTACCTAGTTATATTAGTTCAATGATGTTACAACTAACAACAGATTATAATTATTTTGCTTCTATTAGAGATCCAATAGAAATTATTAATAAATATAGATCTAGAGGTTTTGGTATTATATTAAATGATGTAGAAAAAATTCACATGGTGTATTATAATAGTTTAAAACCTAAAAATGAAGAAAATAAATGGAATAATATGTATAATGTAAATATTAAAAATAAACAATCTGTTTTAAATATTTTTGGATCAAAAGATATTAACAATAATATTTTTAAACCATCTAAATATTTTATGGGCAGTGATGATGAGTGTTTTCATGTGGTAAATCACGAATATGTAAATAATTTTAATCAAGGTTTTGATCATTTATATTCAAAATCAAATGAATTTATGGCTAAAATTAAATCTATTAATGATAAAGGATATATAATACCTTTACAAAAAGAATATATTAAATTATTTTGGAATACCATAAATAATCAATCATCTGATTTAATTACAAATAAAAATAGAGAAATTATTTCAGCCTAATATATCAATAATGTTATTATTGTATATTAAATATGTATTAGAAAAATTATCATTTATTTTTATAATTAAATTTTAATTAAATAATTTTTTTAATGTATTATTTATTTTATCCATAAAACTATTTTCATGATCCAAGTCTATTATTGGATTTGTTACTTGTTTTAATATATAAAATTCATCTGAAAGATATTTATTTGCTATATATTCATATGGTAAATAACCTAAACCATTATCACCCCATTTATTTCCCCACGAATTGATAAATTTATAATATTTTGTATTGTCATCAAATCCTACTATTATTATACAATGTCCACCCAAAATATTATTATCATTATTATTTTCATTATTATTTTCATTATTATTTTCATTATTATTTTCATTATTATTTTCATTAATTTTAATTATACCTGTTTTTTTTGTATCTTCATTATTAATATTACTAAAAATTTTAATACCACAAATGATTGGATAATCTAACAATAATTTATTTTTAACTTGATATCTATTAATATTTTCAAATCCTAAACATTTACAAAATTTTGCATATTTCTCTAAAAAAATTTCTGGATTTTTATATAAATTATAATGATTATATGGATAGAAAAATTCAGGTATAACCCCATCTTTATTTAATATATTTATACAATCGTATATTGTAGAACCATTATCATTATTTATATCATCATACAATTTTCTTACTTGATAATATAAATATAATCTTGATATTCTAAAATTACTATGATTAGATTGTTTCATTGTTAAAAAATAATATATTGTTGATATACATGTAGGAACACAAGATTCAATATTACCTTGATCAACTATTTCTGGAAAAAAATCTTTATATTTTTCATATAAATCATATTTAATTAATTCAACACTATCATTTTTATTTAAATTATCGTTATTTACTTCAAATCCCAAATTAAATTTTTTTTTTTCTGTATTTTCTACTTGATTATATTTCCATCCCATTTTATAATTACTCATTCAACAATAAAATACATAAATATAATTTTTTTTATATGAATGATAAAAAAATTTAACCAAATTTAAATGTATTATAGCATATTAAACATGTTACAAATGTTGTCATTGGTTCATCTGCACCTCGTGTTTGTGCTTGAGTAACTTTACATTTTCTCTCACCACATTTAAAACATTTATATGCATCAGAGTAAGCAATACTATTTTCTCTTAATTCTTTATATTCTTTTTTTTTAACCCAATATATCCATTTTTCAGGATGTAATTGCGCTGGTGACATAAATGCTATATATGATGGATTTATTTTTTTATTTAATAAATCTTGTTTTAATGTTTTATTATTTATATTTTTTGTATCAGTTATATTTGATATAATATTATTAAGTTTATCATCGTAAACTGATTTTAAAAAATTTTCACCTAAACTATTATTTAAACAATAAATCAATGCAAATTCAAATATACTTAATTCTATTTTTAATGAGAGTTCAATATCATTTAATATATTATTTAATTTAATTTGATTATTTGCTCTTTCTAATATAGTCTCTGCATAATGTATATAATTATCTTTTATATCTACACTATTTTCTGTTATAAAATTATATTTTGTATGATGATAAGGTGATACTGTATCTATTTTATGCATAAATTATTATATATATATTAATAAATGCTTATTATATTTTAATTTCAATAATTTTACAAATAAAAATTGATTATTTAAGAATTTATACATATATATTATTATATAATTTAATGACTTCATTAGAATTAGTTACTTCTAAGAATAATAATTTTAAAGAAAAATATCCTGAATTTATAAAAAAAATTAAATCAAGAAAACTATTAGAAGTAGATCCTAAAATTGATGAAATAACTTCTGTAAATAGTATTATAAAAAAATTTATAATTGAAAAAAAGAGAAAAATATATGGAGGATTTGCTCTTAATTTATTATTGACAGCAAAAGATAAATCATTAGCATTATATGATGAATTAGATGTTCCTGATATTGATTTTTATTCTCCAGAACCATTAAATGATTTAAAAGAACTTTGTGATTTAATATATGATGCTGGTTTTAAACCAGTAACAGGTCAAGAAGCACAACATAAAGAAACCTATTCTATATATGTTAATTTTCAGTTATATTGTGATATTTCTTATATGCCAAATAATATTTATAAAAAAACAAGATTCATTAATGTTGATGGATATATTTTAATTCATCCATGGTTTGCAATGATTGATTATTTTAGAATGTTTACTGATCCTATGGTTAGTTATTGGAGATTAGAAAAACATTATGAAAGATATATGTTATTGCAAAAAAATTATCCTTTACCATTAATTAATGAACCTTTATTTTTTGATCCATTCAAGGATAAAGGAATTAATGAAGTTATGAATTTAATTTTTAATGAATTGACTAATTATGATACAATCCTATTTTCAGGCTTTTATGTTTATAACTATTACTTATCTAAATCATCTTATAATAAATATAATAAAAATTATGATTTATTAAATATACCATATTATGAAGTTTATTCTACAAATTATATCGATGATGGTCTTAAATTATTAAAATTCATTAGTACTTTACCGGAACATATTTCTAGCAGAATTACACATATAGAACATTATCCATTTTTTCAATTTTATGGTTATAATACTGTATTTTACTATAATGATGGTGAAGATCAAATTCCTATTTTATATTTATATTCAAATAATAAAAGATGTTTACCATTCAAGAATGTAGAATTAATTACTTTTAATAAAAAAACAGTAGTAATTGATAAAGTTAAAAAGATTAATATTGGTAGTTTTGATTTTAATGTTTTACATTCACTAATCATATTAGTAAAAATTAGAGTTGATGATGATAATAGTTGGAATGATATATTATATAAATATATAAATGGTATTGTATTATTTAGAAATTATTATTTCAATTTAAATAAATTTACATTATATGATGATACTATATTTCAAAGTTTTGTTATTGATTGTATAGGACAGTATATTTTACCAGAAAGAGAAAGAAGATTAGTTATTGAAGTTCGTAAAAAATTAGGAAAGCCATATATTTTTAAATATGAACCTGGTAATAATAAAAATATAGGTAAATATCTCTTTTTAAATTCCTCTGGTAATCCTATAAATAAAAAACAAAATTTTAAATTAATTGAAGAAAATAGAAATATTAATTTAATGGATGAATTTGAAAAAGAAGAAATTACCGAATTTGAAACAGATATTGAAAAAGAAACTTAAGTATATAAAACTATTTTTATATAAAATATAATTATTTTTTTTTATTTAAACTATTATTATATAATATAGAATAATGTTAACATTAAATAATTCTTTTTTAATTAATGATTTTATTATTGTGAATAATATGTACCTTGGTAAAATTATAAAAAGATTATGGAATGGCCTTGGATTTATTATAAAACTAGAAAATAAATTAAATACAATTGATGATATTATTGTTCAATATAAATTATTAGATGATGATATTAAAGATTATAAAGGTTATAAAATAGTAACACCAAATGATGATATCAAACCGGTTTCTTCTAATAATTTATACGAACTTATTAATATTGAACTAAAAAATGAACAATTCATTTTTATTGATGAAAAAATTAATAATAATTATAATAAATTTAAAAATGAGATTTTACCTAATTATAAAACTATTATTACTAATTTAAATGAAATAAAAGGTGGAGGTGAACATATTCTTAATTATTCTAAAATTAGACCAATTAATGAAATTCCAGAAATACACTTACCAATAAATAAAACTCCAGTAGAACCACCACCTCCACCACCAGTTGAACCACCACCTCCACCAGTTGAACCAGAACCAGTGATAAAACCACCAGCAGAACCTATTGATAATCAATTAGGAACAAGTCAATATAAATTATATGAAGAAGATGATAAGCAAGAAGATACTTATAAAATGTATATTGATAATTTAATTGCTAATCTATTTACAGAAACAAAAAATACTTATACAGATAATTTTAATGATGGTAAATTTACAGCAGGAGAAGCTGAAATTCAGCAAATTATCCAACCAAATTCAAGGAATGATATAATTAAACCAGGTATTAAAGGATATTTAGAATTATATGATTCTATTAATAAAAGTAAATTATATGATTTTAAATCTTCCATAATGTTTAAACATATAATTTCAGATGATTTAGATATTATTTCATTAGGTAAAGAAATAATAGATAAAATAAAAAATAAATTATTAGAAGCTCAACAAAATTTATTATATAGAGATGGAACTAAAATTATCGATGATATTAATTTATTTAGTTATCTTAATTTTGAAATTAATAATGGATATATTATTATTAGTGATAAAACAAATAATAACGAAAGAAAAATTACTAGAGATTTAATACAAAATTTAGAGGAATTAAATAATCAATATGATAAACCAATAGATTATAATTATCTAAAATCAATAGTTAAACAAAATAAAACAAGTTTAGAAATTAATAATAATAAATGTTTATTATCCGAAGCTTTAAAAATTTTATCTCAAGAATATATTATTGCTTTACAACCACGTGTAGAATATTTAATTTGGGTAATTATTAGATTAATTTTTTGTTGGTATTCATCTGATGTTTTAAATAAAAATATATCTAAAATTAAAATATTAATAAATTTATATAGGGCAAGAGGTATTAAAACTTTTAATAAAGATAATGATATTCTACCATTAATTATGATTTTACCAAATTATGGTAAAGCATCAGCTATAAAAGTTATTACAAATATAAATTATTTTTTCTTTCCTTATAGAAATATAGGTTGGGTAGAAAGTCCACCAACATATTTTAAAAAAGTCGATGATCTTATTTATTATACTAATGGTTCTTTAAATATTAAGAAATATATTAAATTTTTATTAAATAATAACGAAAAAATAGAAATGCCATATGTCGAAGATTATACAAAAGTTAAATTAACAAATAATTCTAATAATCTTGAATATGAAGAATAATTATATTTTACATAAAAAATTGAATTATATTTATATAAATATTAATATATATATATAAATAATACTATGACTAATAATAAAATTGATTGGATAGATTATCAAAATATTATATTAAAAAAATATTCTAAAGATGATTTATATTTATTTATTATTAATGAAAATAATAGAGAAATTACCAAAGAGTATATAAAAAATACTTTATATCAAGTAGGAGGTATAGATTACACTCCAAATGATATTAAGCTATTTGAAATAGCATTAACTCATCCATCTTATATCTATAAAGATTGGTGGGAATTAAAATTTTTTAAAATGATTTTTATGAGTATTAACGTATTAGGTGGTGATCAATTATTACCAATATCTAATGAAAATATAAAATTTGCTGTACCTTTAAAAAAGATTTCTTATGAAAGATTAGAATTTTTAGGAGATTCTATAATTAGACAAGTAATATCTGATTATCTCTTTATTAGATATCCTAATTTACAAGAAGGTGCTTTAACAAAATTACGTTCACAGATTGAAAATGGTTCGTCCTTAGCCGATATGACACGAAAAATTGGTTTAAATAAATATGTTTTATTAAGTAGAAATTATGAAGTAATTAAAGCTAGAGACAAAAATGAAAAAATACAATGTGATATTTTTGAAGCTTTTATTGCTGCTTTATATTTAGATACATGTAAAATATCTTATGATCAAATTGGTAATAATTATGATCTCATAGTTAGAGATAGAAGTATTGGATATCAGAGATGTTATGATTTTATAACATCTCTAATTGAAAACGTTGTTGATTTAGCAGAATTATTAGAAAATGATACAAATTATAAAGATAAATTATTACAATATTATCATGAAATGAGTTGGGGTGATCCAACATATGGAATTATGGAAACAATTATTGATAATAATAAAATGGGAAAAAAATATTTTAAAATGTATGTAAGAGATAAAGATAAAAATATTATTGGTCATGGTATCGGATCATCTAAACAAAAAGGTGAAAAGATAGCAGCAAAACATGCTTTACAATATCTCAAAGTTATACCAAATGATAACAACGATGAAGAATTATCTCCAAATTCACCAATAATTAATCATATAAATGAAAAAATACAAAATATTAATATTAATAATAAAATTAAAGTTAATTCTAATAATAATTGCTCAAAAAGTATCAAATCATCGCCAATTAAAGAAGGTATTTCATGGTCACTGGTAGCACAAGGTAAATAAACATTTTTATTATAACTCTATAATAAAAATATTTTTTTTATAAAAATTATTTTTACTTTACTAACCTTTATATTTATAAAATTATTAATTATATATATATGAAAAATAAAAAAATATTCGGAACTGTAAATAAAGGTATTCATAAATATAAAATTTTTAATATTGCTATTTTTGATTTATTATTTACTTTATCAAGTGCATTAATTATTTCTTTTTATATAAAAAAATCATTTATTACAATATTTATTTTATTATTTTTAATTTCAATAATATTTCATAGAATTTATGGTATTCGAACAACTGTTGATAAATTCTTATTTCCTAAAAACAAATTTAATTATTCAAAATAAAATCAATTATTTCTGTTATAATAAATCTTAATGTGGGTTCATCATTATATACTTGAATATCTTTTTTTATATCATTTTTAGTTGAACTAATTTTATAATAATATTTTTTTTTTATTATATAATTATCACTTATCCCATATGGAAAATATATATCAATTATTACATAATTATCTTTTAATTTTCGTTTATAATTTTCATCGCCATATATATATTTATATAGATAATATACTGATTTATTTTTTCCATTTTTATATAGAACCTTACTATAATTACTTAATCCTACATCTAAAGAATTATCTTCTATTTCATTATTTGTTTTATATAAATGAATATTAAAAATTAATTTATTTTCATCTAAAATATCATCATAATCCTTAAAAAATAAATTAAATAAATTTTTTAATTTTTCTTCTTCTGTTTCAAAACTTATTAAATTACTTATATTTTTATATAATGAATAAAAACTATTTTTAAATGATAGCATTGATTATTTTATATTTATATATAAAAATCAATTTTTATATAAAAAATTGAAAAATTATATGGCCTATTATTTAACTATAGGATTCTTCGTATGAATTCATTAAATTTGTGTATTAATACTATTTTACAAACTTTATTTCTTTTTTCAAAAAGTAGAATTGCTGGATTAATTTTAATTCCTTTTATAACAGGAGTACTAAATATTTATGTCAATGAACTTCTTGAAGAAGAAACTGATAATATTATTAAATGTATTATATTTAATTTAATTTATAATTATATAAGTTGGATTGTTCAAAGAGATATATTATTTTCACAAGCAAGAATTATGCATGAAAAATTATTACAAAAATTACATATTTCTAAACTTAAATGTGGTGTTAGTATTCCTGGTATTAATCAAAAACATCACCAAGATTTAACTGAAAACTCTTCTAAACTTAGAGATTTTCTTATGGTTGTTCCTATTCTTTGGGTTACAATTATAAATTTTAGTATTAATATTTACATGATGAAGGTATCATCTGATTTTCCAGTGCGTACTATTTATAGTTTATTATGTTTATTATTGTGTATATTATTGACTTTATTAACAGATCCTTCTGTTTATGAAAGAACAAAACCATCTACCACCACAATAACAAAATTTAATGATACTCAATATGTTAAAATAAAAATGTCAATGGGTTGTAATTTAGATAAAAAATTTGAGAAAAATAAACAAAAAAAAATGATTAAACAACATACATATCAACAATATGCTATTCTTTTTCTTGATATAATAATAACTTACATTTCTATTAGAAATAAAAATATTGGTCAACTTCGTTCTTTTAGAAGTATTAGTTGGATGATTGGATGTTTATCCGATAATATAAAATCTTTACAATATTATACTTATATGATCCAATTTATTTCTGCATTAAAATGTATGACAGCACATAAATTAGAGTGTGAAATTAATACAACACCAATTCATAATATAAATGAAGTATCTTTTAATAATGCTTCTTTTGGATACTATTCAGATGATTTGACAAAAAACCCTTCCTATATTCAAAAAATTACTAATTTAACTTACACATTTAAAAAAGGTATTCTTTATTACTTGGAAGCACCTAATGGTATAGGAAAATCAACTATATTAAGAATGTTCTTATTAAATCTTTATAATGGTGATGTTTTTTTTGGAAATATAAATAGAAAAAATCTATCTTTTAATGATATTTATAATAGTGTCTTTCATGTTGTTCAAGCTTCAGAATACACACCAAAGTTTTCAAAAAAAGAAATTAAAGCTTTAAAAGATAAAGATACTTGGCTAGAAGATAAATTAGGATTAAATGAACTATTTAATAAAGACACTGTAGAAATGTCCGGTGGTCAAAAAAAACGTATTTTACTATATATATTATTAACTTCACCTTCACCTATTCTTTTATTAGATGAAATATTAAGTGAACTTAGTACTGAAAATATTCCAGAAGTACCAGAGGGAGGTGGTTGGCTTACTCGTGTTCTTAATACTTTGATTGAATGGCCTAATAGACAAAATAAAATTATAATATTAGTTGGTCATGGATTAAGACCATTAATTCCCAAAAATGAAAATGTTTTACAACTAAATATTGAAAATACAGATACAAAAACTATTCTCTCAATTCGTAATTAACTTTTTATAAAAAAATAATAAAAATTTATTATTTAATTAGATTATTTTCTACTTCCAGTAACAGCATCCCAAACAGCAGCTGCTCCTTCACGTACTGCCATCCCAGGTCGATTTTGGTTCATATAATATATAGTATTTAAACCATGGCGCATTACTCCTGAATTATTTAATGCAGCATTTGTACCAGCATTAATTATTGATTGTTTAATTCCTTTTGCTTCAGGAGTTTTTGATGTATAAACTGAATTAAATGTAAGATTTGACATTTTAATTATATTAGGAATATAGAAAATAATTTTTATATAATTTATCTTTAATAAAAAAATAAAATCAATTTTTTTATAATTAAAAAGTTATAATAATATTATTTTATATAATTAAATAAATGAAAAAATATATAAATGAACTTTTTATAAAAAAAATAAAAAGTGAAATAAAATCTAAAACATATAATTATAAAATATCTAATAAAATTCTAATAAGCTCATATAATCATATATGTTCTAATAGTGAATTGAATAATTATATTATTAATCCATATATAGATGTCAATAGTTATGATAAACTTATGGTTAATGAAAAGGATTTATTTAGCTCATTAAATAATCTAAAAATTGTTAATGATGCATATGATGAAATAAGAATACAAAAAATAAAAAAAATATATAATAGTGGTAATATTAACATTAAAAATAAAATAAAATTATTAATAATGGAATGGATAGATAAAAAATTAATTTCAAATGATTTTGACTATATAATACAAAAATATAATTCAATTAATATTTTAGAAGATAAAAATTATTTTGAAATAATTTATAAATACATTAATATTAATTTAGACTTGTTTAATAATAATATAATATGTAATATATTGAAATTATTAAAATTTAATAATATTCAACAAAATAATTTTTTAATAAAAAAAATTATAAAATTTACTTTATTTATTACTGAAAAAAAAAAGATTTATTTATATAATTTTTTTGATGCTATAATAAATCATAATTTTATTGATATTTATGTTGAATACTGCTTTAAATATAAAAATTTATATGCTTTAAAATATTTTATTAATATTGGTTTTAAATTAAATAAAAATATATTGAAACGTTGTATTGGATGGACCATTCAAGAATTATTATATACTAATAATAACTCTAACTATTTTACGGAAATAGCTATTAAATTATTTGGTGAAATACTTTTTTCTAAATATAATAAAAAATATAATAAATACTTTCATTATAATAATATTCTATATAAATTAAATAAAGATCTCATATATAAAAATATTATTTTTAATTAAAAAATTATAAATAAAAAATAATAATAATATTTATATTTAAATGACTGATAATATAGAAAAATTATTTTTTCAAAATATTAATGGATTAGTCCGTATTTTTAATATTAAAAATATTAATTTTAAATTAATTATAACACCTATTAATAATTCAAGACATAAAATAACTTATCATTTTATTGATAATATATTAACTTTTCCTAATAATATTCGTGATATAATTACTAAATTTAAATATATTTTAAAAAATTTAAATTCTATTTCAAATGAGAATGATTTAATTAATTTTTATTTAGAAATTTATGAAAATAATAATGTAAAATTATCATCGGAATTAAATATTTGTTTTAATAATCTTCTTAATTTTAATAAAAAAAATACTTATAATAAAAATGATATTAGCGATGAAGGTGTTAATGATTTAATAGATTTTTACTTTAATAATAATTTTGATGATTATGATGAAGATGATATAAATGATGATAATGATGAAGATAATATAAATGATGATAATGATGAAGATAATATAAATGATGATAATGATGAATATGATATAAATGAAGATAATATAAATGATAAATTACTTAATTTATAAAAAAATATATTTATAAATTAAAAATTTTATAAATAAACCATATTTACTTACACATATATTTTTATAATCTTAATCATTCTCTATAAATATATGTTTGTTTTTTTAAAATTTTATTAGTAAAATAAGGTGATGATGGCGATGGAATATCGATTGACACTACTTTTAATGGATTTGCTACTTGATTAAAAAGGGGTGCTTTTAAATAAACACAAGTATTTTTTTTTATTTTTATATAGGGTGAAATAGAATTAAGAGTAAAATTAAATAAGGATGTTGTTAAATTATTTGTAATAATAATTTTAATTAATTTAATTATATTTATAATTGAATTATTATTTTCAATAGCTGTTATACCATTTGGATTATAAATTAGTAATTTATTAATATTAATATTTGATTTAATAACATTTAATCCTAAATTTCCTGAATAAATTGATTTAATATTTTTAATTCTAAATTCATTATAATTATTTCCAATTACTGTAATATTATTATTAGTTGTAGAACCTAAATAATGTATTATTAATTCATCTACACAAAATTTAGATGATGTTGCTGATATTTGAGAAAATATAGTATTATATGTACTATACGTTACATTTGCAGAACTTCCTAAAAATACTAGACCGCCATTATTTGCATAATTTACTATTTTATTATACTTATCAACTGATTTTATAAATAGTTTTTTTGCAATTAATGATGATCCTGTATCAAATATTAATGTTGAATAATCAATCGACCTATTGGTATTATTTATATTAATACCATTTCTTAATAATATTGTTGTATTATTTTCTACATATAAAGAAATTCCACTTAAAACATGAATTTCTCCTACTATTATATATCTATAATTATTTGTAAATATTGTATTTTCTTTTATATTATTTATGATTATTTTATCCATCTTTACTTTATATATTTATTATATAAATAATTATTTTTTTTTTATCATCCTGTCTTTGGTTTTTTCATTACAAAAAATTTATTAATTTAATATTTATTTATATAAATATCAAATACTAAAATTAATCAACTAATTAACTTAAACGGTTGGGTATATGTAGGTTTGACCACATGAAGTGCAATCTTTGTAGTAATAAGCTGCAGCATTAACAGGAGTTGGTAATGATTTTGTTACTACTTTAATATTTTGTGCAACTGAACCCCATGGACCATCTAAATAAACTTTAGTGTGACTTGGTAATCTAATATAACTTAAAGGATTAGCAACAAGGAGTTGATTGTTTGTCATGTTAAATAAGAAGTTATTATCATTGATTACTTTTAATCCTTTATTGATTTTAACAGTTGAATTAATGTTGGTTACACCATTTTGGATAGGATATTTAACTTGAAGAAAATCAAATGATATAGTGCTTTGTTTGATTACAACTGCATCAGCACCAGCATAATAAGATGAAAGAGATTCAACATTCCATTCATCATCATTGCAGTTAGCAATGGTAACGGCATCTAATTTAAGAACAGGTGCACCTGCAGGATCAAAACCTCCAAGATAGTTACATTTAATTTTTTTAGCAGTAAAATTTGAAGGTGTTGCATTATAAGCAGCAGTAGTAACTATAGGACCAGCGGTGCCATTAAATGTAATACCACCATTATTTGCAATATTAATTTGTTCTAAATTGTCACCACATGCAAAAAAGTTTACTTCACCTGCTATAAGTTCGGAAGTTGCTGAAAAAGTTAAACCATTACCAGCAGTATCAGTAGCAACATTATTTAAAATAAAAATAGTAACACCATCTTCAATTGTTAATTTTGCATTTACTGTTACTGGTTTAGTAATAACATATGTGTGTCCTGCTTTTAATGTAGTATTGTTTACAATGTTTTGACTAATTTCTTTTTTCATTTATATATTATATATTTATATATTATTTTTTTTAATTGTTCCACCAATATTTTTATTATATATACATATATATATATGATATATAATTCAAATTATGAAAATGATAGTATTAGTATCATAGAAAATAATAATGACAATTCTATTAAAGTTTATACTTGTAATTCATGCAAAAATCAAACTAATATATTAAAAAAAAAATCTATTTATTCTAATGGAGATTTTTTATGTTTATATTGTTGGGATAAATTTTATAAAAGATTAAATAAATTCTAATTATATTTATTTATTTTTCTATTTTTTCAAGATATTTACCTATAATATCAAATCTAAAAGTCATATTTTCAGAATTTTCCATTTCAACTATAAATGTTGTATTATCTTTATATGGATGCATATTTTTTATCTCTACTATCTTACCTTCTCGATTTTTATAAGTTTCATACGATTTTTTATTTTTTTCACTCTTTTCATCAAAATTAGCACTATCTTTAATCTTAACAATATCATCAATTGTTAATTCTGATATTTCACTTTTTTCTAAATATTTTTCTAAAATATCAAATGTAAATAATTTTCCATTTTTTGATTTCATTTCTAATAAATATGTAACATTATCATTAGTTATACTATTTATATTTTTTATTTTTGCTATTCTATTTTTATAAGTATTATAAACTAATCTATTTTTTTCAGTTTTTTCTAAAAATTCAGATTTTTCTGATACTTTAACATAATCATTAATTTTAAATTCTGGTGTTTTTAGTTTTTGTTGTTTTTTTGTTTTTAAATTATTCATTATAAATAAATATACAAAATTATTTTTATATGATTTTATATTTATATAAATTATTTTCCAAATAACATATAATCTTTACATTTATTTTTATCAAAAATATCTAAAACATCCGAAGGTACATCTTTTGTTGAATGTATAATCATGGGATATTTACTAGTAATTTCATTACAATTTTTTACTCTTATTGGTGATAAAGTTGATTGAATATTAGATGGTGCTGGAAGTGTACCAGGAGGTGTTGTAACTTGAGTAGTAGATATATCTGAATAAGGAATAGGTTTATTCATATAATAATAACTTCCTGATGAAGAAATTAAACAACAACAACAACATAATATTAATAAAATTATAAACATTGTATCCATTTTATTATTATATAATAAATATAAAAATTATTTATTTTAATAAATTTATATTATTAAATTGTGGATTATGATGATTTCCAGATATTTTGATAAATATTTTATTATTAATATTTGGTGTATTACTATAATAATTTTTTTTTCCTATATCATAATTTATAATTTCATCATCTTTAGAATGCATAATATATAAATCATTACATTTAATAAAATTTAAATTTTTATAAGTATTTAAATTATTTTTTTTTAAAAATAATAATTGTAAAAGATAATTGTAAATATTACTATTATATAAAACATCATCAATCGATGAAAATGTTGATAGTAAATATATATTATTAATATTAGTGATATTGTATCTAATTATAGTTTCTATAATAATTCCACCACCTATACTGTATCCCATGATATCTATTTTTTCATAATTAAATTTATTTAAATATTTTATCCAAAAATATGTTTCTTCTACACAATTATCAATATTAGCTTTTTGTGAATTTAGTAGGCCAAATCCTGGATATTCAAAATATATTAAATCATATTTATATATATTTTTAACTTCATCAAATATATTTTTAAAACTTTTTAAATTACCACCATTACCCTTAGCTATTAACAAAATTCTATTTGTATTTCTATTTTCATATACAGCATAATGTTTATTATCAATACTAATTAATTTATCTAAATCATAATTTGTATTTAGTAAAACTGGTTTTAAATACAACTCATCTATATATTCATAAATATATATGTAAATTAATACTAAAATTAATAATATAATCATATATATACATTACTATATTTTTTATTAAATATTTTTTATTAAATTTATATTTATTTTTAAAATTTAATTTAATAATGTTAAAATATACATTATGGTCTATTTGCATCTGTTGGACCACATTCACGTTTCCATATTGTTTGAAATTTTTCAGGTGTTGATCCAAAACTTACACCTGGTCTAATTCCATATTTTCTTCTTAATTCCCAACATAAACTTGGATTACTACAATTTTGTGTCCACCAATTCATCTCATCTGATGGAGCACTTCCACTAGTTATACCTGGATCTACTCCATATTTATCCATCATACCAATACATGTAGGGGGTTGTGTTGTTGTAGGTGCTTGTGTTGTTGTTGTTGTACGTACTTGTGTTGTTGTAGGTACTCTTGTTGTTGTTTGTACTGGTGCTTGTGTTTGAGTTGGTGCTTGTGTTTGAGTTGGTGCTTGTGTTTGAGTTGGTGCTTGTGTTTTGTTTGATGTTGATGATTGCATAAAAAAATATGTGCCACCGCCTAAAATAATTAAACAACAACAACAACCAATTAATAACAATAAAATCATAGGTTCCATTTATATAGTATCTACAAAAAAATTATAAATAAATTATTATAATCTTTTATTATGAATTGGAAAAATTGTTCCATTATTCCATACAAAATTTGTTTTAGGTATAATAATCGGATCTCCTCTTAGATCATAAGACATATTTCTTCTATTACCTAAAGCTGTATTCCAAAATGGGAAACATGTATAACCATTACATGATCGAATTTGATTAAATGTTTCTATTCTTATTTCATTTATAATAAATAAAATTAGTACTAAAATTAATATTATTATGATCATAAATATATTATATATATTATATTCAAGATATAATATTAATATATTTCATTTTATATTTCAAATATTTTTTTTTATAATAATCATTTTCTAAAGAAAGTTCTGGATTTTGTTCAATTAGTTTTTCATATGTTGGTCTTGGTTGATGTATTCTTGTATTACGTATTTTAGATCTAATTATTTTAATATCATTTTCCATAATTTCTAATATTTGTGGTGTTCTTGATAATAACATTTTTTTTTCATAGTCTTGTTTTGAAAGTTTACCCATTTCTAAATTATATCTTGGATTTGGTAAATACACTTGTTCTTTATCAAAAGCTCTTGAAGTTCCTGTATCAACACGATATATAATATTTTTATCACTATCTGATAATTGTTCACCCTTATTACATTCCATACTTATACCAAAAACAATGTTTTTATCTAAATTTATTTTACCTGAATATATAGGCCCCTCTATAACTTCAATATTATCATAATTTATAATTTTAGAAAATGTTTTATTTTTTTTATTAAACCAAGAAGAATAATTTTGTGGACAATGTCCAATAATAATTCTTAAATTTAATGGATTACAATTTTCAATACTTTTACAAAAATTTATTAAATTTGTTTGAACTTCTTTACAAAAATTTTTATTATTATCAAAACGATCATTAATTTTACTTTCATCTCCATATTTTCTTCCCCACAAAGGAGATTCTCTTTTTAATTTTATAAATTTTTCAAATAATTCAAAATTATGATTATTTATATTTGTAAAATCTATAGTAGTATTTATATAATCATTTATTTCTGTATACGTTTTCAAATTAATATTCGTTATTCTTCCGTGAACAAAAATATTATTATTTATTTTTAATAATACACCTGTTCCTCCATGTTTATATAATTCAAATCCTTCATTATTAAAATTAAAATATTCATGTCTTGATATTCCTTTATAATAATTATCACCTTTTTTTAAATCTTCAGAAAATGCATAATTATTAATTAATTCTCTATTTCCTTTAAAATTTTCTAATTCATGATTTCCTATTAATTTTATAATTCTACCTCCTTTTTTTTTAGCCTCATCATCTAAAAAATTTAAAAACTTTAGTATTTTTATTTCTAATTGAGGATAATAATTAATATGTCTATTATTATAAATTGGCGTGTCTGACCTTATTCCGTCTAATATATCTCCTATTATAATAACATATGTATCTCCGCCACACCATTCATAATTTAAATTAACTCTATAATCACTTTCATTTATATTTAAATCAATATTCAATAAATATTCTAATTGTTCATCCCTTACATTTATGTTAAATTCTTTATTTTTTTTAATAACATTCCCACAATCTCTTAAATTGATTATTAAACTATCTATATCAGCATGAATATCGGAAAAAGTAATTATTCGTTTAATATTAATATTTTCTATATTTGTATAAAAAGTCATATATATTTACTTAATATAATTAAAATATATCTTTTCAATTAAAAAAAATTAAGAACAAAATATTTAAGAATAAATATTTAAATTTTATTATAAATAAATTTAATATTATTATAGTCACTCCGTATTAAAATATTATCATATATATATTTATATATATATGAGTGAAGTGCCAATTTTTTCTGTTTTCTGTATTGATTACAGATATGATAATTTAACTGCTAATTTTTTCCAAGGAATTGGATTATTGAATTCTTATTTTGCTGCAACAGCTGCAGGTGCAGCCCTACCCTTAGGTTATAAAAATTCTTGTTCTAATATTTGTAAAAAATGTACATGTAAGCCTAAAAATGCAGATATGTCATTATTAAGACACAATTTAGTAAAAAATTTAGAAATTGCTTTAACTCTTCAACCAATTGAAAAACTTTATTTATTAAATCATCAAGATTGTGGAGCTATAAAAGCATTTCTTGGATGCAGTGGTTATCCATCAACTCTTGGAGCAAACAATCCTAAAGAAATAGAAATAAATCAGGATATTCTCACATATGCTAAAAAATATATATTAAAAAAATTTAATAACAAAACTATTATTTTAGGGCTTATAGATATAAATGGAACTGTTGCTGAATATAATACTATAACAAAAAAATGGACTAAAATTTTTACTGGTACTGGAACTAATCCATTAGGTTTATGGTACAATTATACTTTTTAGTAAATAAACAAATACTAAATTAGTAGTATATAACGCAATTTTACAAAAATTAAAAACTATATAGATTATAAATAATAATATTATGATAATATAAAATATTTTTATTAAAAAATAAAAATATTAAAATTAAATTTATACAATATAATATATATATGGAAAATCAAGAAAATAATAATATGTTTGATAGTTCATTTTTTGTAGTATTTAGTCAAAAATGTAAAAATGGATGGACAATTGTTAAAAATAAATTTTCATCAAATAAAGAATTAGTTTCATTTAATGATGTAAATGGTGCTATAGATAAAATAAATGAATTAAATTTAAATTATAATAATCTATTAAAAACAGTTAATAATATAAATCAGCGAATAGAAAATATCGAAAATAACATAGAATTATATAATAAGAATTTAACTGAACAAAAAACTTTATCTAATAGTATTGATTTAATAAAATATGATATGGTAATTTTAAACAAAATTATTCAAGATAGTATAGTTAATACTAATGAAAATAAAAAAAATATTGATGAAATAAAAACTAAAATTAATTCAATTAATGATAATATTATTATGTTAGATTAATGAAATTTAATGCGTGAGTACCTCAACTTTTATAATTTGATAACCTAGTCTGTATCCATTCATTTTTTCTGATGCTTTTTCAGCACAACTTTTATCTAAATAATTAATAAATGCCACTGTATCATCTTTATATTTCTTAATATTTACACCTCTTTCTTTTATTTTTCCAAAAAAATCAAATAAGTCAATAAGTTCATAATATTCTATATTTTCAGGAAGATTTGATACTTTTATAGCGAAAGTATCATAATAAGAAATTTTATTTTCAACAGTTAAATCTTTTTCTACTATTTTTTTAGATGTAAATGTATATAATGATGTTTCTTTTTTAACTGGTTCTGTAATAACATTTTTATCAATAGATTTTTTGGTATTTAATATGATATCATCAGCATAATTAAATAAAATTGTTTCATTACTTAATTTATTTTCAGTTGATGCTTCTATTAAATTGATGTCTGCAATTAATGCTGTAATATTCGTATTACTCGATGAATAATGATCATCATTAAAATAATAAATTCTTATAGTTCCATCTTGACTTGCTGATGCATAACTTTTACCATCAGGATTAATATTAAGATATCTTATAGGTCCAATATGACCACCTATACAACCAATATATTTACCAGTTTTTGCTGAAAAAAATCTAGAAGTAAAATCATTATTAGCCTTTTGAGCAACAAGCATCGCATCCAAACCTCCACCAATAATAATATAATTTCTAACAGGTGAAAATGCTGCATAATTACATGGCACTATATTTTCTATTGTTTTTTCTACTTGAAAATTTTCTAAATTAATTATTTTACAGGTAGTATCTATAGATGAAGTAATTAATTTAGTTTTATTTTTATCAAAAGATACTGATTTTATACAATCAGTATGTATTTTTTCTGATTTTTCTATCGTATTATTTTCTAACTTAAATATTATTATCTCACCATTATCATAAGTTATAAATAATTTATTAATTGATAACCAATTAATTGTGGTAATTCTTTTTAAATTTGTTTCTTCATCATAATTATATAACAATTCATCAGTATCTAAATTATAAATTTGAAAACTGGCTTTTAATCTTTTACTAATTGGATCATAAGAAACAATATATTTATTTTCTTCTGATAAAATACTAATATATTTTGGAATTGATTTTGTTACAATTTTTTTATATTTTCCGGTTAATACATCCCATTTAATAATTGACATATCTCCTGATACTGATATTAATATTTTAGAATCATCAGTAATATCTAAATTCCAAATTACTCCATTATGTCCTCTAAAAATTCCCAAAATACTTTTTGTAATAGTATTAATAACAGTTATATCTTTAGTATCCTTATCAGCAATAAATAACAAATCACCATTTTTATTATATTTGCAAATCGTCATAAAACCACTACCCCGAAAAACATTAACATTAATTTCACTATTAGTAATATTCATTATATATTATATTAGTTATAATATATAATTCAGCATTCAATTTTTATATTAAATTATTTATTTTAATGAGTTTCTCTAATAAATTAATTATTTTATTATCTTTCAAATTATATTTATATTTTTTTGTTATAATTTGATTATTATCATCATATAAATTATTTATTATTTCTATTATTGAATTGTAATTTTTTATAAAAATCCACTTATGTTCTTTAATTATAAAATTAAATAAATTATAGATTTCTAGCCCATCATAATACATATGAAAATCAGTAGCTAATATTTTTGATATATTAATTAAAATTTTTACATCATTATTTTTAATAAATAAAATAATATATTTTAATAAATAATTTGTTGAAATAAAATTATTAATAAATTTTTTAATTTCTTTATTAATTTTACATACATTTATTAAATCTTTTTCATCAATTAATTTTTTATTAAATTCATTAATTATTAATTGTGTTTTTTTACTGTTAATTAAAATTAATATAATATTTATAAATATTTTTAAATATTCATATTGATCGATATAATCAATACTTGAAAGACATTCTATTAAGTTTATATATGGCTCTAATAATTTATTTTGATATTTTTTATAATAAATAAATATTTTAATAATTATATCTTTTAACTCATTGTTATTAAATATATTTAATAAATAATCTATTTCATTAAATATACTTTTTATCGTTAAATTTTTTGTATGATCTATATCCATATGATATACAAAATTTATATTTAAATTTATATTATCATTAATTTCATTATCATTCATAATACATTTATATTATAAATATTTTTTTATTTTATATAATTATAAAATAAAAATTTTACTCAAATCATTATATTTTTAATGAGAAAAAGGATTTAAATGAGAAAGTAACATAAGTTTAAATTCTTTTTGAGAACCTTTGTCTTTTAACATTAACATTCCCCATACTAATAAAATAAATATTTCTACAATTTTCATTATAGGACCCATATTAATATTAAATTTAAAATGACTTAATAATTTTATACATACTAAAGTAACAATTAATAACTTAAATAATTTTTCAACTAAATTCTTTTTTTGGTGATTTTTGTGTGACATATTATAATTATACTATATATAAAATTAATAGACTGGCTGTCATTTACACCCAATTTTTAAAAAACTAAATATACATATTGTTTGGTTTATTTTCATCATTATTTAATTTCAACATTGATATTTTATCATAATTAAATTCATTATTAAATTTATACTTATTTGTAAATTTATCTAAAATACATAATTCATATATTTTTGTAATATTCATTATTATTTGTCTTATACCTTTATGTATTTCTGTTTTTTCTAAAATATAATCTATGACTTTTTCATCTATCTTTATTTTTAATTTATATTGTATTTCTAACTTTGGTAAAATATATTTATCTATAATTATTTTTTTCTCCTTAATTGTATATCCAGGAATATTAACAATATGTAATCTATCCCTTAAAATTGGATTTATTTTTTCTATATCATTTAAACATATTATCATCATAGACTCCGATAAATTAACTAAAAAATCACCATAATATGCATCTCTAAATTTATAATTTTGAATGGGATCAAATATTCCTAATAAAATATTATGTATCTTTTCTCTAGTTTTATCTAATTCATCAAATAATATTATTCCATTAATGCAACCATTTTTATTTAAAGCTTCAGATATACATCCCGGTATAGATCCTTCATATGTATATGAATGACCAATTAAAATACTTGATTCATCAACATTGGCTAAACTTATATACGAATATGGTATTTTTAATGCATTTGCTACAGAATGAACAATAGATGTTTTACCTACTCCAGCTGGACCACATAAACAGAGATATTTATTATTAGCTAATTCTGGATTATTTATTTTTTGACAAATAAAACTTATTATTGAATCTTTTACTTCATCTAATCCAAATAAATTATTATTTAATTCATCATAAATATTATTTATAAAAGTAACTTTTTCATTATGTTCAATTTCTGGTCTTGATATTATATCTATTGAATTTTCTATTTTATGATACGGTAATCTTATTATATTATTTATATAAGTCATTAATTTATTATCTTCATTTATTAATATTCTAAAATATAATTCTTGTAATTTAATTTTTAAATTTTCAGGCATTTCTTTATTATTTATTTTATTCCATATTTCTTCATAATCATTTGATATTTTTACATTTTTAATTTTTATTAAATTATTAATTTCTACTTTTATTTTTTCAGCTTCTTCTGAAAAAACTTCATCTTCGCTAATAAATTTTATATACTTTCTAATTATTTTTAATTTTAAATTTTTATCTATTTCATTTGATACTAATATTTCTGATAAATTTGGCTTTTGGTTGTAATCTTCATAAACTAAACTTTTAAAATTTTCTCTTATTTTTGTTATCATACTCTGATTTATTGTATTCTTTTTTTTATCTTTGTATTTTGTATTAATTTCACTTGTTATTAATTCTTCACCTATATTCTTAAATGGAGTTTGAATTGTAGTGTAATCTATTTTATTTTTTTCTGTTGTTATTATCATATCTTTATTTTTTTTCTTTTTATTTGGGTTATTACTTTGCTTATTTAAATTTGTTTGATTATTTATTTTTTCATCTTCATTTAAAAAATTATTTAATTCATTTAAACTAATTTGATTATTTTCATTAATATTTATTAATTCATTTAAAGAACTTAAACTATTATTTTTTTTTAATTTAGTAAAAGATATATTATCTTGTTTTTCTGAAATATTTTTAATTTCATTAATATTATTCTCATCAAAATCTACATATAAATAATTTAATTTATTTAATAATATATCATTATTTAGGTTTTTTTTGTTTATATTTTCATTGTTTATTTGTTTTACTAAATCTTCTAACATACTATAACTTTTGGATTTTCTTATATTTTCTTTTATATTTTCATTTGGTAATTTAATCATATCTACTAAATTATTTTGACTATTACTATTTTTTATTGGATTATAATAATTATCAAGTTCTTCTTTTATATAATCTTTTATGAATTTTTTATTATTCCTATTTTTTTTTTTATTTTTATTTTTATTTTCATCTATTATTTTAAATTCTTCTATATAATTAATAATTTCTAATGGTTTTTTCTTTTTCTTACCATCATTTGGAGACTTATTATTTCCCTTCATCTATAATATAATAATAAAAATATTTAATATGGAAGAATATTTTTATTAATTTGTAAAATCTACGTATATACTATTTTGTGTTTGTTCATAATTTATATTCGTTATTTCTTCAAAAGTCAGTTTATCTTGTATTACTACTAATTTTTTAAACATTAAACTATCTATTTCATTGTTTTTTAATTTGGGTGAATAACCTATTATTAAATCCCATTTTTTATTATTAAATATTTCTTCAATATATGATTTTGGTTTTTCAAATCTGCTAAATAATATTTTTTTATTATTTATTTCTAATATTATATTCATACCCATACTAGAAATTTGAAGTATACCAAATATCGAAGACCAATTATCATCAAAAATACAATCATTTTTTGAATAATATGTACAACCAAAATTATCATCTATTCTAATTTTATTATTATACCATCCTAAACTTATAAAATTTCTTTTATCAATTGATACTATACTAAATAATGGTATATAATTCATTGTATTATTTTCTTTTATTAATCGTAATTCAATAAAAAAACTTATATTATTTATATGATCCTTAAAATCTATTTTTAATTCTAATTTATTTGAGGATATTAATAAAACTCCTTCTATTAAATTATTTGATTTTTCTAATTTTAAATTATTAGTTTTTAAATCTAAATTTTCATTTTTTATTGTAACATTTTCATCTCTAACTTCATCTATTAAATTCATTGTTATTTCTAATTCATTTTTTAGATTATTATTTTTTTCTCTTAATATATCTATAGTTTTTTTTATAGAAATTATTTCTTCAAATGTAAATAAATATTCATAATCCATATTATTTTCTTCATTAATTTTAAATATTTTATCTATTATTGTTTCATCCATTTTTAATATATAATAACATTTTTTATTTTTATATACTAATATTTATTTATGAAAATTTTTATTATTATACTAATTTTAGTTTTGTGTTCATGTACTTTATTTTTTTACAAAGATGGATTTTTTGTACTTAGAAATACTGATAATTCTATAAATTCATTAATTATATTATCAAATAATGAATGTCCTAAAAACAATTCTATAGATGATTATATCTAATTTTTTTATATTAATTTCTCCAATTACGTTCATTCCATACTTCATCATGTAATCTTCCATTCGATCCATATCCTTCAAATATTCCTAGTTCAGGTATCCATCTTAATTTATCATCATTTCGTTTTTGATACCGCATAATTTGAAAATTTAGAGCACCTGCAGAACAATCTGGAAAATATATTCTAAGAATTTGTAATCGATCATCCTTATTTGTATGTGTTTTACATGTTGCAAATACTATACGAATATCTTCTTTTGTCCAATGGTGTCTTGTCATGTATTTATTTTTTTCTATAATATTAAATATTATTCAATTTTTATATAAAATTAAATAATTAAAATTAACTATCATTTTCTTTCAAAATTTCATCAATAGATGATTTAAAAAATGGTACATTTCCACAAATTTTACATGGCATATTTTTTTGTGGTGTTGTTGTCGTAATTATTGGAGTTGTTGTAATTTTTGGTGTTGTTGTAATTTTTGGTATTGTTGTTGTAATTTTTGGTGTTGTTGTTGTAATTTTCGGTGTTGTTGTTGTAATTTTTGGTGTTGTTGTTATAATTTCTTCCTGGTTAATTTTTGAAGATGATATAAGTTTATTAATGTCTGTAATTAAAATGAATGTAATTACTTGATTTTTTAATAAATCTTCTTCATTAATATTTTTTAAATATTTTAAAGTTAATGAATTTTGTAATATAAATTTTGTTTTATCAATAGAAGTCGGTAAATTTGGATCTTCCCATTTAAATCCTGCCAATATTTTGGCTTTTGTATCATAATTAACAATATTAATATCTGATTTTTTATATAATTCTAATATTTTATCTAATTTATTAACATTATCTACTAAATCATTTTTTTTTACTAAATCATCACAATCAGAAATAAAAGCTTGTGTAATATCATAAGATAAAATATTCATTAATGGTGTATCACATGATATTTTTTCTATATCTAAATCTGCAATTATCCATATTTTCTCATCTGAATCACATTCATCTTCAAAAGAAATCTGTTCAAATGAATTATTAGTAGACTTATCACATAGATAAATAATTAAGATTATAATTAATAAAAATAATATTATTTTTAATACCATTTATATATTTATATACTAAATAAAATTACAGTTATAGTAAAAATTAATTATAATATTAATATAATGAATAAACATTTAGCAAATTTTACAACTGTAATAGGTTTAATAGTTGTATCATTTTCATTTTTAAAATATTATCTTACTAGAGATGTAATATATTTAATATATGCATGTATTGGATTTTTATTTGATTATTTAGATGGATGGCTAGCCAGAAAATTTAATATTAAATCTAAAATTGGAAATATTTTAGATAAAATTGTTGATAAAATAAATCAATCTATATTATTGATATTATTAATAAAAATATACAATGTTAAAAAAATATATTTTATTTTATTTTTATTAAGAGAAATAATTATGTTATATTTAAGAATAAAAAAAATTAAATCTAAATATTCATCTTTTTATGGAAAATTAAAAACTTCTCTTTTCCCTTTAACTCTTATTTTATATCATTTTAAAAATAAATATGCATTTATATATCTAAATCTAATAACTGTTTATAATTATATAACATTATTATTTTAACATAAAAAAATTAGAAATAATTTTTGAAAATATTACCATATATATAGAATTTAATCTATCTAGAAATCCTCCATGCGATTTTAACATATTTGACCAATCTTTTATTTTAGCTATTCTTTTTAAATATGCAAAAAATAAATCTCCAACTACTGAGAATATGTAAATTCCAGTTATATATTTATTACTTAAAAAATATTTTTTTAATAATATTTTGTTTATTATTAATAATAAAAAATATCCACCAAAATATCCTTCTATTGTTTTATTTGGTGAAATCCAACCAATTTTATGTTTTCCAAATAGTTTTCCTGATATTTGTTGCATACTATCACCTATACTGCACATTCTAATTATGTTGCTAAAATCAATAGTATTTAAATAATTATGATATGAATAATTATTAACTAATAATATAATTACTATACCTAATATAAAACTAAAATGTTGGCGCTTTTTTTTTATTTTTGTAATATTATTAAAATACGTATCTAAAATTTCAACTATGGAAAAAGAATACATTAAAAATATTAATGTATTCATATCTCTTTGAATTAATACTTGCGTTATTAATGATAATATTACTCCGATTATAGCCTTATTCATATATTAAAATATAATTTATATAAAAAAATTTAATAGGTATAACTAATAAATTTTTTTTAAATTTAACTTCTTATTATAAATTCACTATAAACTCCAAAATGATCAGAAAAAAATAAATCGTAAATATTTTTACCATTATCTTCTGTTTTAATTAATTTTGGATTTTTTAATCCATTACTAGGTAATATACTATCTTCATAATCTTTATTATATTTTTCTAATATTCCTATTAATTTAATTGGGCTTTTTAAAATTACTTTTGATTTTTTTAAATTTAATTTACATCGATTATACAATATACCATCGTATCTATACTTTTTTTCTTCAAATTTACTATTCCATCTCATTGAATTAATATCAGTATCTTCTGTTAATCCATCTTTTATATCTTTACCATATTTAATTGCATATACATTCCAAGAATCTGATAAATTTAAATTATCTAAATATTTTTTCTCTGGCCATTCATCTAATGAACCATTTAGATCAAAATTAAAATCTCCTAAAACGATAGTTGGTTTTTGATTAATTGTCTCTTGTATCATAGATTTAATTAAATTTAAATGCTGCATTCTACATCTTGAATAATGTATCCATTTAAGCGATTGTCCTGGTGAACTTTTACTTCCTGCTTGTAAATACACATTAAAAATAATTAAATTATTATATTCTATAATCATTAAAGAATTAGTATAACCTAAATTACCTCTTAGTGCCTTAACTGTTATTTTTTGTGGTTGAAATTTTGAAATCATAAAAACTTCTATATCCTTATTCCTCTTAGAAAGTTTATCATCAGATAAATCAAATTCATGTTGATATTTGTATTGTTTTTTTATACATTCATATGAATTTAAATAACTTAAAAATAATGTTGAAACTTCTTGTAAACAAATAATATCTGGACTTTTTTTTTCTAAATAATCAATTAATATTTTAACACGTAACTTCATTAAATTACTTATACTATCTTTACCCCTATAAATACCCATAGCATTTATTGTTATAATACTAAATTTTTTTGGAATATTATTTGAGTTTTCATTTATATAAGTAATTACATTATGACTTTCTTTTCCTTTTTCTAGATCTAAATCTGGATTTAATTCACAAGAATTACTTAAATAATCGTCTATATATCCTTTTTTCAAACCTAATTTTATTTTCTCTCTTTCATCTTCTGATAATTTATGATCCAGTATTTGTGGTATTGATGGTTTACTATCCTCATCTTTATATGGTTCTTCTAAGGTAATATTACATTTTTCAGGATTACTAAAACATAAACCTGGATTTTTTGAATTTAGGGTGCACAAGAATGGTTTAGGTTTAGGACATAAAATATTACTTTCTTCCTCATATAAATCATATTTTATAAATGTATTTGAGTTTTGCAATACTTTATTAAAATTCCCACCATATAAATTATAATTAATTATTTTATATTTTTTACATATCATTTTATATAATATAATATAATTTATTATATTTTTTTTCAAATTCATTATTATATGAATACTATAATAATACTTTTAATTATAGTTTCTTGTTGTTGTTTATTTATAATTTTAGCCGGAGGTGGTTACTATTTTTATACTCAATCAATGGAAAAACCTAAATCATCTAATAAATCAGAACAATCCAATAATTCTGAACCAATAAAAAAATCACAAACTTCACAGCAATCAAAACCTGATGTACAAGTTTCTTCATCATCTGATACACAAAAACCCTCTAAACCAAAAGAACCTGAAATAGATATTCGAGATAAAAAAGAACAAGATAAATATAAAATAAAAGATCCTGAAGGTATAAAAGAAGGTAAATTTAAAAATATACCTAATAATACATTTGGTTTAGATAAAGAATTAACTAGATCAACATTAACAATTTTTATTAAATCTGATAACTATAAAGAAACATGGCAATCTATTGTAGGAAATATGTATAATAATGCAGTTCAAACAGGATGGGGATTATGGCTAAATCCTACTGGATATCTACATTTTCGTATTGAAGGTTCAACATGGGATCTAACCGACTTGGGTGTTTTAATAAATAAGGATCCTTATCAAATAATTTTAAACTATAGTTATAGAACAGGTTATACTTTTAATTTAACAAATCTAAAATATTTTAATGAAGATGGTGCGAAACTTCAACAAGATAGTAAATCAGCAGCGGAGTCTGCACTGCAAGATAATAATCCATTCGCACTACTTGCGCATTCTATTGCAAATCCTATATTAGCATTAGAATTGAAAAAGGGTAATCGAGATTATAAAAAATCAGCAACAATTGATGACAAAAGAAGATTGATATCAGATAAAGGTTTTGTTACCGTTGGTGGTTGGTGGGAAAATAATCAAAATGAAAAATTTAAAGGTAATATAGATTTTTTAGAATTTTATAAAATTATGTAATTTTGTATAAAAAATTTTTTTCATAAATTAATTTTATTAATTAATTATATATATATATAGATGGAAAAAATGACTATAATTATAATTGTTGTTGTTGTTTTATGTTGTTGTAGTATTTTATGTGGTTTTGTATATTTTAATATGCAATCCAATAATAAAAATACAACCAACAATAATACATCTTCAACTAATAAAAAAAATTCAGAAACGTCCAATAAAGAAAATACATCATCAAATATACAAGGTAGACAATCATCAAATATGCAAGGTAGACAATCATCAAATATGCAAGGTAGACAATCATCAAATATGCAAGGCGGACAATCATCAAATATGCAAGGCAGACAATCAGAATCAAATGAGCGAGATTTTATTGAACGTCCAGCTATGATGCAAAATAATCAATCAGTGGCAAGTATACAATCTATTCAACAAATGTTTACAACACAACCACCTGCAAATATACAAACTAATCAACAAGTATTGACAACACAACCCCCAACTACACAACCCCCAACTACACAACCCCCGACAACACAACCCCCAACTACACAATCCCCAAATAAGGCTACATTTTACGAACATTGTGATTATCAAGGACAAAGTTGGCAATTAGATGTAGGTGATTACTCCTGGGTAGAAAATGTTGGTATACCAAATGATTTTCTCAGTTCTGTAAGAGTACCTCCTGGACTAAAAGTTATTTTATATGAACATATTAATTTTCAGGGTAGACAATTAGAATTAACAAGTGATATACCATGTTTGGTAAACAAGGCATTTAATGATCATACTTCTAGTATAAGAATTATAAATTTACAATCTTCACAATCTTCACAATCTTCACAAGTTCAACAAAAACCTACATTTTACGAACATTGTAATTATGAAGGAAGAAACTGGAATTTAGATGTAGGTGATTACTCATGGGTAGAAAATGCTGGTATACCAAATGACCTTATTAGCTCAGTAAAAGTACCTCCAGGTATACAAGTTACTTTATATGAACACTCTAATTTTGATGGACGACAATTAATATTAACAAATGATACACCATGTTTAGTAGGTCAATCATTTAATGACCATACATCTAGTATAAGAGTTAAAAGAATTTAATTATAAAAAAATTATTGTAAAATTAATAATCTGTAAAAGTATAAAATACTGAAAAATACCAAACAATAATTAAATAACCAAGATGTTCTGCGTTTATTTAAATTTTCTTGCTCTAGTTGTAAACATTTATCGGTTAATTTATTATTCTCTTCAGTTAATTCATTATTTCTCTCATAAGCATCTTTTTGGAGTAATTTTTGATTTTCAAGTAAATTTTTATATGAAAATACTGTACTTTCAAATATTTCATTAAGTATAAATTCTAAAATATCACAATATTTTTGTTCTTTAGCTAATTCAACACATGTTTTACCATGTTTATTTTTTAAAGTCCAATCAATTTTATGAAGTTCATTTAATTGTTTTAAACAATCTAAAGCATTATTTATAACTAGTAAATGTGTAATGTTATTAATACCATCAATTTTAATATCTTGATATATATATTTGTATTCTCTATTTAAAATATATGTTTTAACTAACTCATAATAATTTGTTGTTTCAATTTCTGTATTAATTGTATGGGTATCTATTAATGTTTCTTTTGTAGGATTTTTTAATCTATTATCTGCATCAAATGTTTTATCAACAAAAATTTTATACAATTCTTCATAAGATCTTAGACTCCATACTATATATTGTCTATCAGATAGAATAAATCTATAAATTCCTTTATATTTTGAATCAATAGTTAAAAATTCTAATTTAAATTTTTCATTAAATTCATTTCTTTTATTTGGATCTTTAATATCTAAAAATGGATATTTACTAAGTAAACTAGCATGTAAAGCACTCATTGAATAGAGTTTTTCATCATTTGATGATAAGAAATCAATAATTGATTCAGATAAATTAAAATCTTCCATATTATATTGTTATATGTATTATTAATTATATTGTCCTAAAATCAATTTTTTTTAATAAATATTAATTAATAAAAAAATTGATTTTTAGTTATAATAATATTTTATTTATATATACAAATGGCTAATATACGTTATTTTCCAAATAGTAATACTACAACAATTTATCAAACCAAATCAACTACACTTTCAGATATATATGATTCTATTCTTGAAAATGATGATCAAAAAACACTTAGATTATTAGAAACACCCTTTTTACAAATTAATGAACAATTAAATATTTCTCGTAATCCATACAAGTATACTTTACTTCATCATGCTATTGATAGAGGATCTAGTAAGGCTGTTATTAAAAAATTACTTTTACTTGGTGCAGATTTAAATATTAAAGATAAAAAGGGTCGTAATTGTTATGATCTTTTATCTCATACTGGAAATGGAGAATTGGTAAAAGATATCTATTCGTTTAAAGAAGAACAAATTGAAATGTTACAAAATAAATTAGATACTAGAGTTAGTAATGATAGAGAAAAAGATTATAAAATTCAAAATCTTAATAATGAATTATCAAGTTTAAAAAAAGTTTTAGAAGAAACTAGATTAGAAAAACAAAATTTACATGGTGAGCTATTACAAACACGTAAACGAAAGATTGAGTTAGAAACTGAAAATGCAGATTTAATTAAACAAAAAAATAATTTAATTAAACAAACACGAAAATAATCATAATTTTTATAATATATTTAAGTGCTTAAAATATAATTAATATTTTACAATAATGAATAATGATATATGTTTTATTTGTTATGAAGATGGTTATTTAATAAAACTACCATGCAATAATTGTAATCTTTTTATACATCCAATATGTCTAGAAAAGTTAATAAATAATTTTGGTAGAATTTGTAAAGTTTGTAAATCAAATTATAATTTTTCTTCAGAACAAATAGTATATTATAATACAATTGATGATGAAAATAATAATTTTAATCAAATAAATATTATTGATGAAATTAATCAAATTAATCAAATTAATCAAATTATAGCAATTAGAAGAATTAATTTTAAAAAAAGACTAAGAGCATGTGCACTGATTACAATTTTAATGTTTGCATTATTTATTATAATTTATTATTATACACAAATATTTTATTAAATTATTTATTAGATGTATTAGATTTATTTGATTTCTCTTCATCTATTATTTTTATAGTCTTATTATTTAATTTAATAAGTTTGTCATTTGAATTATCATTATTTTTTAATTTATTAAAATATTTTTCAGAGTTTTCTGAACTATTATCCCATTCATCATTATTTGTATCAATAAAAAATATTTCAGAGTTTTCAGAATTATTAGACCACTCTTCTTTTACTTTTTTTTGGGATTTATTTTTTTTTTCTAAATTAATTTTTTTTTTATCTAACTTTACTTTATTTTCATCAACTTTTACTTTTTTATCTACATTAATTTTATTTTCATCTAGATTAACTTTTTGTTCTTGTATAATATTATTTTCTTCTTTTATAATATTATTTTCTTCTTTTATAATATTATTTTCTTCTTTTATAATATTATTTTCTTCTTTTATAATATTATTTTCTTCTTTTATAATATTATTTTCTTCTTCTTTAATCATTGTTTGATGTCTTCTCATTTTATATATTTTTTTTTTAAGATTGCTAACATAATCTGTTATAATATTATCTTCTGATAAACAAGCTATATTATTATTATTATTATTTTTATTTTTTCTTTTTATGTATTCTTTTGTTAGAATATAAAAATTATTATCTTTATCTGGTGTTAAAGTGTAAAATTTTCTTCCTTGTTTTTTCCCTTTATTTACCCAGTGTTCCCATGCACTTTCACAATCGGTAACATTTTTAATATCTTTGTATTTTCTAAGATAAGTTTTCCAGTCAAAATTTTCTTTTGTTATTGATGATAATTCCATATTATTTAAATTATAAAATAATAATTTATAATAAAAATTGATTTTTTATTTTTCTATATAAAAAAATTATATTAATATGTCATTATATAAACCTTCATTTACTAGTATTAAAACAATTTATCAATTGGGAAGTGAGGATTTAAATAAAATTGTAGATACTGTTCATACTGTTAAAGGTTGGGTTAGATTTATACGTTCTCAATCAAATATTTTATTTATTCAAATATATGATGGCACACATGCTACACCATTTCAAACTATTTTAGATATTTCATTAAATGATACTAGTATTGTATATTCAAGTGAAAATGATCCTCGCAAACTATTAAAAGAAAAATTAGAAAGTGAATTAAATGTAGGCGCAACTATTAAAATTACAGGGAAAATAGTTAAATCTCCTGCAAAAGGACAATTATTAGAAATGCAAATTATTGATGCAACAGTACTTGGAAAAGTTATTGATAAAGATAATTATTTACCAGGTGTGAAAGGGGTATCATTAGAAAAACTAAGAGATCATTTACATCTACGATCTAAATTTAAATCAATTTCAAGTGTATTTCGAATTAGATCCATATTATCTAAAGCAGTTCATGAATTTTTTCATAAAAATGATTTTCATCATCTTGATCCTAATGTAATTACTACTTCAGATTGTGAAGGGGCTGGTGAAGTATTTACTATAACAAATTTGTTTAGTTCAAATAAGGTTAGTGATATTCCAGTTGATAAAAATGGTGTTATTGATTTTACAAAAGATTTTTTCCAAAAAAAAGCATTTTTAACAGTATCATCACAATTACAATTAGAAGCTTTGTGTGCTGGTATGGGTTCTGTTTATACAACAAATCCATCATTTAGAGCTGAACCGAGTAAAACAAGAAGACATATGGCTTCATTTACTCATTTAGAATGGGAGATACCATTTATTGAAATTGATGATCTTATGAATTTTTCGGAAGATTTAGTAAAACATTGTGTTAAAACAGTTTTAAATGATGCTGAATATGATGTTAAAGAATTAGATTCTTTTTTGGCTAAAGGTTTAATAAATAAACTAAAAAATGTTGTTGATAATAACTTTGAAAGAATTAGTTATACAAATGCTGTTAAACTTATAGAAGATAATAAACATAATATATTATCTAAATTTAAAGAATTAGATGGAAAAATACCATGTTGGGGTGATGATCTAGGTTCTTATTGTGAGAGATATATTTGTGAAGAAATATATAAAAAACCAGTATTTGTTTATAATTATCCTAGAAATTTAAAAAGTTTCTATATGAAACAAAATACTAATGAAAAAGATGGTATGGAAACTGTTCAAGGTGTAGATTTATTAATACCACTCGTAGGTGAATTAATTGGTTCTTCTATTAGAGAAGATAATTATGATATTTTAGTAAATGAAATGGATCGTAGAAATATGGATAAAACACCATTAGAATGGTACATAGATTTACGAAAAAATGGAACTTTTCCACATGGAGGTGCTGGATTAGGATTTGATAGATTAGTTTCATTTTGTACAAGCATGGAAGGAAATATTAGAGAAGCAACACCTTTTCCTGTATGTTTTCAAGAATGTAATATATAAATATTATTAATTACAATTTTTATAAATTATTGATATTTCTCTAAAAATAATTTTATATTTATTAGTAAAATCATTTTTATCTAAATATTTTAAATTATTATTAATAATATTATCATAAAATAAATCATAATTTTTTATAAACATATAATTAGTATCAAAGTAATTCATTACAACTTCTTTTAATGTTAGTTTTTTATCTACTGTAGAGTATGTTAAATAATCACCATATTTTTTAGTTAAATAATCATAATAAATATGTGCATTACATTTACAATCTTGATATATAATATTTTTATTAAGTTTTTTTAAAGTAAAATTAAATATTTTTAATATATCCTCAGTATAATCAGTTTTTTCAAATAAAATTGGTATTTCATAAAATTTAATATGTGATCTAATAATATTACAAGAATAATTAGCCCCGTTAATAATCTTACTCCTCCATACATTTCCTGTTTGTTGTGCTTTTTCTAGTGAAAAAACAAAATATGAATATTTATTATCTTTTTCAATATCTTCATAATAAATTTTATCAATTTCTATATTTGAATAATCCCAATACTGTTTTGCATAATTAATCGCAAAATCATATGCACTTTCAAACGTTTTTGCATAATAACAAGGCTCATCTTCATTATTTAATAAATGTAATTGTTTAAGTGGGATTGATATACAATAAGGATATTGTTTTTGTATTCTTCTAAATGTTTTTTGTTGATGTAAAAATAATTTTTTTATCATAAAATATATAATATTATTAATTATATGTAATTTTTTAATTTAGTAAAATTTGAAAATTATATTTTATAATTATAAAAAATTATAATGAAAAAATTAAATATTAATGTAGATAATATAAAAAAAATTACATTTAGAATAAAAAATAATAAAAGTTCAAGATTAATTGACATAATTTACTTTTTAGAAAATTATCATTATAAAAATTTATGTCACGATGGTTATCATAATTGTGGTTGTTCATTTATCGATATGATAGAAAATACCGCTTATCATTTTGGTATATTAGAAAAATTACAAGAATTAAAATGGGAAAATAAATAAAATTTAATTATATAGCTATACCTGTATCTTTATGTTTATTAATTTCTACATAAGTTTGTGTTTCAACTGATTATTACTAAAAATTATCATCAAACGAATATCCATAATGTTCTATATCTTGTTTATAATAAGTATCTACCATTCGTTTAATTTCTTCATCATAAAAATATTTATAGGATTTTGGTAAATGCTTATTAACAACGTCTTTAGGTAAATCTCCACAAAATTCTGTATGGTCAAATTTTATTCCATGATGACAAGAAGTATATTTATTTACATCTAAATTATATAGTTCTCCATTAGATAATTTTATTTCAAAAGTTTCATTTTTATCTATTTTTATATATTTTGTTATTATTTTTTCTTCATCAGGAATATATTGTTGGTGATAATGATACTTATCATTTTTATTAAAATAATCTATTTTATTATTAATTAATTGTTTTAAATATTGCCTGAATGATAAATTGTGACTAGTTTGTACTCTAAAAATAGATACTGCTCTAATATATGGGTTCATTATAAATTTTATAAATGTAAATTGTTGTTTAATTAACTCATTTATATCCATAACCTTAACATTTTTGTGAAAAATCTTATTGCGATAATGATGTATAAACGTATTATAATCTAAACCGTCTTTTAACAATCCTACTAAATCTAAATATTGTTGAAATGAAATACTACAACCACCTCTTGGTGTAAATGAAATACATATTTTGTTTTTATTATCACAATAAAATAAGTTATTGTAAATAGAATTAGAATATGTTGTTCTACTTAAATTTTTTGTTTTGATATTACTAATTAATTTATCTTCCATATATATATATATATATATAATTTATATATACCTTCATCTAAATCTGCTATATATTTTTTGCCTATTACACTTTTCACTGTAAATGGGACAGAAAAAAGTAGTAATTGCACCCTTGGAATTTAATCTTTTTTTAACGGGCATACACATACTTGACAGCTTAATTATAAGTGGTTAGATACTTTATATTTTTAAACTGCTATATGAAAAATAATAAAAGTTCTAAATTAATTGATATAATTTGCTTTTTAGAAAATTTATGTCATGATGGTTATCATAATTGTGGTTGTTCATTTATTGATATGATAGAAAAAACCGCTTATCATTTTGGTATATTCGAAAAATTACAAGTATTAAAATGGGAAAATAAATAAAATTTAATTATATAGCTATACTTACATCTTTGTGTTTATTAATTTGTATATCAGTTTGTGTCTCAACTGTTGTTACTTTAACTTCTAATAATTCATTTTGATAACGCTTATATTTTAATTTTCCTTCGGTTAATTCATCAAATGATAAATTTGGTTTATTAGTTAAAATATCTGTGTATTTATCATTATTATCATTTATAAAAGTAATAGCATCCATTCTTAAATTTGAATTTTTACTCAATTGAGCAGTTATTACACCTATAAGATTATCGATAGACTCGATATAAATTCTTATTTTTTCATTACGTTTATCATCTATATATCTAGTAGCAATATGTGTTAAAGCTGCTATAAAAAAATTAGAAAAAAGCATTATAATATTTGATATTGATTGAAATAAGACTTCATCCTGTAACCATAACTTAAAAGCAGAAAAAAATCCAAGTATTGAAGATGCAATAATAGATGCAACATTATATTTTATTGAATTTTTATAATTTTTATCTAAAATAGATTGATAAATATATTTATATTCTCTTAATATATTAAACCAATTACGTACGGTTTGATTATTCTTTGCATTCCAATTATTAAGTATCTCATTTTCTTCATCATATAATTCACTTGTAGCATTTGCCACAATATTTGATTCCATACTAAAACAACCTAATTTTAATTTTGAATTATTATTTTCTTTATGTTTTGTATCTGAAAATTCATTTACTTCATCTTGTTTTTTATTTAATAATTCATTTAGTTCATCTTGTTTCCTTAATAATTCTGATATATATTTTTCTTGTCTATTAATTTGATTTACAAAATTTTCTATTTGTAAATGAGATTGAATATCTCTTGGAGAATTCTCTAGTGAAATATTATTATTTTCTAATTTTGAATTTTCTATAATATTAATTTTTTTTAATTCCATATTTTGTTTAATATTTGATTTTATATTTTTATTATTTTTCAACATATATAATATTATAATAAATATTATATTTATTAAAAAATTGATTTATTTAATAGATTATTATAGTATTATAAGAAAATGAATTATAACTGGGAAGGTCCATGTGATAAAACTCTTAGTTGGACCTCTATTGAAAGTTATCATGATGAAAATGAATATTGGCAGAATGTTGAAAATTCATTTAGATGTAAAGCACTGAAAAAAATGTGTAAAACTGAATTTATAACTACACCTGTAATTATAGAAAATAAAGAATGTTATTCAACAAAATCAGGAATATTTATTGTTCATCTTGATCCATGTCATGATATTTTACAAGTTTATGATTCTAATCAATTAATTTATGATATACCTGAAGCAAATTCTCTTATTTTAGAACGTGAAGTACTTGTTAAAAATATAAAAGAAACAAAAGCAAAATCAATTTTATTAGAAGAAGAAAAATATCATTTATCTAAAGTTTGTAAATTAGATACTAAAATTGAAAGTATGTATCTTAAAATTGCCGATGAGATACAAATAAATTTAAGTGCTATTGAAATATGGCAAAAACGTGTGTTTGAAATAAAAAAAGAATTAACAAATGCTTTTATTAATTTTATAATAAATTATAATATTTAATTTTTATAAAAAAATTGAATTTTTATATAAACTTATATATATATATACACTTGATGGAAAAACAGTATTTAAATAAATACTTGAAATATAAACAAAAATATTTAAATTCAATTATGCAATTTGGTAGAGGTAAACATTATTCATGGTATATAATTAATGGTTCTGAAAAGCGTGAGGCTACACAACAAGAAGAATTAGAATTAGAACAAAAATATAATAAAGCATCTGAAACTACAATTAATTTTAATGGTATTAATTATGTTGTATCAGAAAATGGAGATTATATTAATGAAAAAAATATATTAAAAAGGGAAGAAAAACTTACAAATATAGATTGTAATGAATATGAATTATTCAATGAATTAAAAAAATGTGCAATAGAATGTGGAGCTATCTTACGTGTTGCCGGTGGTTGGGTACGTGATAAAATATTAAAAAAATCAAATGACGATATTGATATTGCTGTAGAAAATATGTCTGGTAGAGAATTCTCTACACATTTATCTGATTATATAAAAAAATTAGGAAATGGATGGAGTTGTTCAAATGTAGCAATAATAGCAGCAAATGCTGAAAAATCTAAAAATTTAGAAACTGCTACATTAAAAATTAAAATTCCTAATGGAGTTGTATTTGAATTAGATTTTGTTGGTCTTAGAACTGAAGTTTATGATCCTCAATCTAGAGTTCCAATTGTAATTCCAGCAACACCAGAAGAAGATGCAAAACGACGTGATTTAACAATAAATGCTTTATTTTATAATATTAATGAAAATAGAATAGAAGATTATGTGGGTGGAATTAAAGATATTTTCAATGGTGTTATTCGTACACCATTAGATCCATTACAAACTTTTAGAGATGATCCTCTGCGTATGTTGAGAGCTCTACGTTTTCTTTCTAGATTTGGATTTAAACTTGATAATTCAATTAAGTTAGCGATGCAAAATAAAGAACTAAGAGATAGATTATCAAATAGAGAATTAATTTCCAGAGAAAGAATTGGTAATGAATTTTTAGGATTTTTTAAAACTGGAAGTAATCCTAAATTAGCACTTAATGAAATATTTAATAATGGTTTATGGTATGCAATTTTTGGTTTTGAAGAAATATCTGATTGGGGTAGAAAGTCTATTGATATAATTAACAAACTTACCAATCTATCATTAAATAATATATTAACAGCACTAACTTTACCATTATCTGAGATAGATAAATTACGTAAATTGGGTAAAAAAGATAAAAGTAATTTACAAAATTTGTATGATGTAAATTTACGTATTTCGCACAAATTTTTAAATATAAATGAAGAAATACACAAGTGTATATTTAATTTACAAAATTTACCAAAAGATAAAAAATCATGGAAGCGTTCCACAATTGCTTTAATTGTTAGAGATGTATTAGAGAAAAATTTATATAGTAATGTTATAGAAATTGGAAAAATACTAGATCATGAATTATTTTTAAATGTAGAAAATTTTATAGTAGAAAATAATTTACAAAACTGTTATCTAATTAAATTAGATGGACGTGAAGTTGTTCAACAATTTAAAGGACTTGTAAAACAAAAAGATTTAGATAAATTATTTAATATTTTATTAGCATGGCAACTAGATAATCCTGAAAAAACATTCGATTTTGTAATAAAAAATAAAGATTATTTCATTAGTGAATTACAAAAATTATAAAAAATTGAAATTTTTTTATTACAATAAAAATTATTATAATATAATGTCTGAAATGATATTTACTCCTACATCAGTAATTATTGATAAGAAAGGTTATAATGAATATATTCGCTATAATTCTCCTAAACAATTAGACAAGATTATTGATGCGTTAGATGACGAGGATTTAATAGAAGGATATACGATTGGATTACCTAATTCAAGTCCAGTTTGTTATGACCAACTCTGGTTAATTGACACAGCAGACAAATATATTCCAGTATTAATACAAAATATAAATACAAGTTCTTATTTTGCAATGTGGTCTTGTAATATTTACTGTGATGAAGATGAAGTTGAAGATATTAAAATGTCAGTTGATGAGTTAATTGATTTTGTAGGTGAGGAATGGAGAAATGGTTTAAAAAAAGTAATTCAAAATTATATTTAGCTTAATTATATAAGTATATGATGAGTTTAGAATTTTAAGGGTTTTATTGATATGGATGATTTACATTTAAAAATATTAGTATCTTTTGCAAATGAATTATATAAATTACAATTTTCATTATTAAAATCATTATTAATTGCAGGATGTCTAATATTTAAAGCATATCTAAAATTATTAGTATATTTAATATTTGATGGAACACCGTGTGTATAATAATATCTTAAATTTCCATCAAAGGTTATGGCATAATTATCTGGAATTAAAACTCTAAATGCATCTTCATCTTTTAATTCTACAAATGGAATAAAGTCAATTACAGAATGATCAAATGATATTACACTAATTGCACCATCATGTTCACTAAATGAGTCTATATGATGTGCTAATCCTTCAAATGTATTTAATTTATTATGTGAATAATATAATAATGTTATTTTGGATTTATTTAATATATTTTTAATCATATAATCTGTATCGTAATTTGAATATAAATTTTTATATAAATTAATAATTATTTTTTTCAAGACACTATAAATTCTTAGATCTTTTCTAAAAATTTCTTTTAATCCGATTAACCCAAATTTCTTTCTAGATTCGAATAAATTTTTTCTTCTAAAAAATTTTTCACCTACATATTTCATAAAATAATTATTTAATAAATTTATAATTTCATTTTTGGTTTTATCATTACAAATTTTATTAATAAATAAATTATTTGGTATTTGAAAATTATCATCTCTTTTTTTTTCTGTATCCTTAAAATTTAAAATAATATCTTTTGTTCCTATCAGATTTTCAGGAATTATTATTGGATAAATTAACTTATGTAAAAAAATATCTAATTTTTTTGTTATATCATCTTTTTTATAATTTAATTTTTTTTGAAGATCTTCTATATCAACATTTTCAATATTCATATATACTTATAATATATATATTTTTATTTGCACTAAAAATTTTTATTTTAATAAATTAAAAATATTTCTATATTTTTTTATCATTAACTTTTCTTATAAAAATAAATAATTATAATTTAATAACTTCTAAATAATCAAAATTAGTTAATCCTTGTAATGCATCAGCAAAATTAGTGTTACTATTTGTAATATTAAAACTAGAATTCCATAAAATACCATTACTTGTTACTTGAACAATATATCCATGTGGAATTTTAATTGATAAATTATTTAATAAATATCTATTACACCAATCTAAAATTCTTTGATTTTCAATTGAACAAGAATATTTACCTACTGAAAAATATTGAGCATCATTTTGAAATTTTGATTTATGATAAATAGATACCTTATCTTCTAATTTATTGGGATTATATCTTATTTTATAAGAATTTAATTTATCATTAAATGCATATTGACGTAAATCTATTACTTGACCTGTAATAATTACACTGTTACCATCATAATTTTTACCTTCAAACAATTCTATCTCATAATCATTTGAGATTTTTATTGAACTAATAGAATTTGGATTAAATGATATAGTTTCATAATTTCCTTCCATTTCATAAGTAATTGTTTTTTTTCCATTAAAGTTAACATCTTCATATAATTCTAGGACTGTTTTTTTTGTAGAAATAATATTAAAAGTAAAAAATTCACTAGATAATTTATTTTGACATATTTTTTGATTATTAATTGGAATACATAAAATACTAACATTTGAGTTAATATTTTCTATTAATTTATTTTTATAAAATATTTCTAATGTGTATCCATCTGTAATTGTAATAGAAGTAAAATATTTTAAAGATAATTCAATAGGTTCGGCATTATTTTTCTCATTTAGACCTTGATTAAAACCATTAAAATCTTTTTGTTCATAAATAGTTACAATATTATTTATATTTTTTTTATTATTTGGAACAATTTGAATAGAAATAGTTCTATCATTAAAATTTTTATTATGTAGATTTGTTTCATTAGAACTAAGATAAACATAATTACCAGTTAAATAATCATTATCAAATAATATTACACTATAGCCAGTTGGAACTTTTACGGAAGAAATAGATTTTAGCGGTAATGAAATTTTATTAGAATTGTATTCTCCAGGAGGTAATGCAATAAATACATTTTTATAATCGATATCTGTATAAAATATAGCATAATTATTTGGAATAATTGTTCTTTTTTGATTTTTAAAATTTATTCCAAAAGCCGAACCTATACTAAATTTATCAATAATTGTTCCAATATAATTATTATGTTTATCTAATGCTATATATTCTCTATCATCATCGATAATTATGAATTGATTATTGGCATTATTTTTATGATTATTAAAATTTTTTTCACAATTATCTGCACGACTTTTGTGTTTATTTACACCCTTGAAGATTTAAAATGCCGATTTTACTCAACAAAAAAAATATTCAAGGTTTACCCGTTGCAGAGCGTGTAAATTATGATTTTGTTAAGGCGTCAACCTTAACTGATTTATTGGCTTTCTTTTGAACGACTTTTTTTATTTTTTCTTTTTTAGGTTTTTCTACTT
>VFQS010000284.1_pt1 | contig 62962 bp, 59 predicted proteins | sample 3512361 | NCBI WGS metagenome assembly VFQS01 (sample SAMN10412375, study PRJNA504923) | tailings metagenome | isolation source: Relicate 1 Philex TSF3 active mining | place: Philippines | reverse complement strand
CGTTAAGGATGTCGAATGTACCCATTGCTTCCCAGCCGCCCTTGGCGCCGAGTGAATATCCAACTAGACCCTTCTTCTGTGTAAGAGTCATCAACTTAATGAAGTCATCCCAGGTGTCAATCTTTTCTGGGTTCATTCCAATTTCCTTAACCATTGACTTGCGGTAGTGCAGAGCCCATGGGTAGTAAGTAGTTGGGATGATGTAAGGCTTCTTAGTTGTTGGGCTTGTTGCACCCTTAATAGCCGCTGCAGGAAGTGTTCCCTTGAGGCGGTTAATTTCACGAGTGAGATCTGCTAGAAGTCCCAATTCACCAAAGTGGTTTGAGCGGTATCCAGCCATCCAACCGAATGCATCATCTGGTGAACCCTGCATGATTTGTGCAAAGTTGTTCTGGAAGTCATCTGAGTTAACTTGCTGAGCAATAACCTTTGCGCCTGTCTTCTTTGTGAACGCATCGTTGACTGCCTTAGCAATCTTGTCGCCTGTTGCTCCACCGCCGCGAGTAGTCCAACGAACAGTGCTGCCCTTCAAACGTGTTGCAGCATCCGCTGAGCCAGCTGCAAGTGTGCTGCCGGCGACTAGGCCTAGTCCACCAACTGCAGCGCCCTTGAGCAACGAACGGCGAGAAACCGAATTCGTATCTTCTGACATTTTTTTCCTATTCTCTTAATGTGTGACTTCGAAGTCATGAGGTACCTGGAGGGGCCTGGATCCCACATGAGGGCTCAAACCTATGCTGGAAAAGTCAAATAACCCATAGAATTTAGATAACGAAAGCATTACAAAAGGGGTCGGAATCAGCCCTTTTCCTCAAGGATGAGCGAGACCGAGTTGATACACCAGCGCTGATCCGTTGGGACGTCAAAGCCCTCGCCCTCAAAGACATGGCCTAGGTGAGAATCACATTTGGCACAGCGGACCTCAGTTCTGATGCGAGGAGCAAGCGAGCGATCTTCAATCAAGGTCACTGCATCGTTTGAAGTTGGCGCATAGAAAGAAGGCCAACCGCAGCCTGAATGAAACTTTGTCTCAGAACGAAAGAGTTCGTTGCCACATGCTTTGCATCGATAAATGCCGACAGTTTCAGTGTCGGTGTATTCGCCCGTGAATGGTCTCTCGGTTGCACCTTCACGGAGCACTGCATAAGAAAGAGGATCTAACTTTGCGCGAAGTTCTTCCTCATTTATAGAACTCATTTAGGAATTCGCAGACCTTGCATTCCGCCATCTACTGAAAGTGAAGTGCCAGTTGTAGAACCTTGCAGCGGGCTTGCCAAGAAACAGAGTGCGCGAGCAACTTCTTCTGCGCTGACAAGTCTTCCCATTGGTTGACGCGCTTCCAGTGCTTTACGTTCTGCGTCAGGATCAGCAGCTTGCGCAAGTAGACGCTGTACCCAAGGAGTATCAGCGGTTCCGGGATTTACACAGTTGACGCGAATACCTTCGGCAATGTGATCGTTAGCCATCGCTAAAGTAAGTGAAAGGACTGCGCCCTTTGTTGCGCTATAAAGTGCGCGCTTTGGAATGCCAGCTGTTGCAGCTACTGAGCAGACATTGGTAATTGATGGCGACTTGCTCTTACGAAGAAGTGGCAGCGCACCGCGTGCTGTGCGCGCAATTCCAACAACGTTGATATTCATAACTTTATGCCACTCGTCAGATGGATTAGCTTCAACGTTACCTACTGCGCTAACTGCAGCGCTATTGATAAGAATGTCTAGCGAAGAAATCTTTGCAAACGCTGCGGCCACCGATGCATCGTCTCCGACATCGCATTGCAGCCACTCGCCTAAGCCGGAAAGTCCACCTTCTGCAATGTCGAGCCCGTAGACCTTTGCTCCTCCATCAGCGAGAATCTTTGCGGTAGCGAGGCCAATTCCTGAGCCTGCTCCGGTAACAGCTGCTGTAAGTCCTGCGAACTCTTTACTCATGCGTTTACCCATTCTTTTCCTGTAGGGAATGTGAAGTCTGCGATTGATTGTGCATACATCTCACCACCAGTTCCTGGCTCTGATGGTGGCATGTAATGTGCATTTTGGATATTTGTCGGTACGACGAAGTGCTCGTGGAGGTGATCAACGAACTCAACCACTCGGTCAGTATGGTGTCCTGACACAGCAACTGCATCGAACATGGCTAAGTGCTGAACAAGTTCACAGAGGCCAACGCCACCAGCATGAGGGCATACCGGAACACCAAACTTCGCTGCCATCAATATGTTTGCCAGATTTTCATTAACACCAGCTACTCGCGTTGCATCAATCTGCATAAATGAAAAGGATTTCGCCTGCAACATCTGCTTAAAGATGATGCGGTTCATACCGTGCTCACCGGTTGCCACTCTTACTGGTGCAATCGCCTTTGCAATTGCTGCGTGTCCCAGAACATCATCAGGGTTAGTTGGTTCTTCAACCCAATGAAGATTGACATCGCCAATTCCCTTAATCCATTCAATCGCTTGGTTGACATCCCACACTTGGTTGGCATCAATCGAAATTTTGATATCTGGTCCAACTGCTTCTCGCGCTAAACGCAGGCGTCGCTTGTCATCTTCAAGAGAGCCACCGCACTTTAATTTGATGAGGGTGTAACCATCTGCTACTGCTTCTTTGGCAAGACGGACCATCTTCTCGTCGCTATAGCCCAACCATCCAGGAGTTGTTGTGTAAGCAGGTAAACCTTCAGCAATTAACTTTGCTTCATTCGCAGCACGTTGTGGCACAGTCTTTCGCAAAATCTCTAGCGCTTCTTCGGGAGTTAGCGCATCGGTGATGTATCTAAAGTCAACGAGATCAACAATCTCTTCTGGCGTTAAATCTGAGAGAAACTTCCAGAGCGGCTTCTTTGCGTGCTTTGTCACAAGATCCCATGCCGCGTTGATGACTGCACCTGCAGCCATTTGCGTAACGCCCTTTTCTGGTCCTAACCAACGAATCTGTGAGTCACGTACCAAGCTGCGCGCAAAGTCGCCCATACTGGTTGCTAAATCTGCGACATCACGTCCAACTGCGTATGGCGCAAGTAGAGAAATAGCATCGCACTGTAAATCGTTGCCGCGACCGCAGGTAAAGACAAAGCCATGTCCTTGTAATTGTGGGTCATCTGTTTCTAGGATTACCAACGCTGCTGAATAGTCAGGTTCTTTATTCATTGCATCAGAACCATCGAGCCCGCGCGAAGTTGGGAATCGAACATCAATTGTTTTAAATCCAGTGACCTTAGGCATGTGATTCCTTTGCTAAATAAATAAAAACTGACTCTTCGCTAGACGTGAAAAATCATATATGATGAATAAATGGCACGACACAATGAAAAAGTAAAGTTAAAGCGTTCCGATCTTGAGGTAACTCGACTAAGTCTCGGAACTGCCCCTCTCGGTGGTCTCTTCAAGTCTGTCTCTGATGCAGACGGAGATGAACTGCTCAATACCGCCCTTGATGTGGGAATTAATTACTTTGACACGGCACCGCAGTACGGCCATGGCGTCGCTGAAATCCGATTAGGAAAAGCGCTCCGTGGAGCAAAGGTTCCTTTTGTCGTTGAGACCAAAGTTGGACGCGTCCTTCGCCATGATCCAAATGCAGAGACCTTCCCCTGGTTTCCAGATGCGCCTCGCGATTTAGTCCCGGTCTTTGACTATTCCCCAGATGGCATCCGTCGTGCCTTTGATGAAAGCCTTGAGCGAATGGGTCTGGATCATCTCGATATCGTTTTGATGCATGATGCAGAAGAACATGTGAAAGAAGCGATTGAAAATGCATTTCCAGTTCTTGCTGAATATCGTTCGCAAGGACTTATCAAGGCAGTAGGTATTGGTATCAATCATGCTGAGCAAGCTCTGCAAATTATGAAAGGTACTGATTTAGATATTGCTCTGATCGCAGGTAGATATACCTTGCTAGATCAGATTTCTCACCGCGAACTCTTTCCTTACGCGCTTGCTCACAACATTGATATCTCAATGGGTGGAGTTCTTAACTCTGGCGTACTCGCAAATCCTGTCGCTGGTGCAACATATAACTATCTTCCAGCGGCTGATGAGATCATCGCTCGCGCTGCCAAGATCGGTGAGTTCTTGAAGGCTCGCAATATTCCGTTGCTCGCTGCGGCGCTGCAATTCCCACTGCGCCATCCGGCAGTAACTTCTGTCCTTACCGGTCCGCGAACCGCAGCTGAACTCCTTGAGAACGTTGATGCCTTTAATTTAGAGCTACCAGCCGATATCTGGGCAGAGCTTGAAGATGCCAACCTCATCGAGAGGATTCCTGCATGAGCGTTCAGCGAATTGCACAAGTAATAGGTATCAAGCCTGACCAAATCGAAGAGTACGAACGCATTCATGCAGATGTCTGGCCAACAGTTCTTGCCACAATAAAGAAGGCAAATATCCAGAACTACTCAATTTTTCGTTATGAGCACCTGCTCTTCGCCTACATGGAATACACAGGTACAGATTACGAAAAGGATATGGCCACCATTGCAGCTGACCCTGAAACTCAGCGTTGGTGGAAGATCACTGACCCAATGCAGAGCCAAGTTCCAGAAGCTCGTCCAGGCGAGTGGTGGCACGTCATCCCTGAAAACTTCCACGTCGACTAGTTTGGATTGCAATGAAACTTTCAGTACTTCACACCAAAAATGAGCAGTACCGCTTTGCTGTCACTGTCGATGGTGTACACCGCACTATCGCAGCACTTCCAACTCTGACTGAAGCGATGCATCTAACTTTGGCCGAACTCAAGGCAGCTGTGACGCAGGCAAGTACTGAAATCACCGGAACTCTGGCTGCTCCTATCGCTCCCGAGATTGAACTCTGGGGCGCAGGTGTTACATACCTTCGCTCTCGCGATGCACGTAAAGAAGAGAGTGGTGTGCCAGATGTCTATCAGCGCGTCTATGAAGCAGATCGCCCTGAACTCTTCTTTAAGTCAACTGCTGTGCGAGCGCGCGGCACCAACGCGCATATCGGAATTCGCTACGACAGCGAAGCTTCCGTTCCAGAACCAGAAGTTGCTATCTATGTTAATAAGCATCGCGAAATCATTGGCTATGCCATCTGTAACGATGTCACTGCTCGTTCCATTGAAGGTGAGAATCCTCTCTACCTTTCACAAGCCAAGATCTATATTGGCTCAACAGCACTTGGCCCAGATATCACTCCGGCCTGGCTGGCACCGAGTGCAGATCAAATGGCGATTAAAGCCAAGATTGTGCGTGGAGCAAACGTTCCATGGGAGGCAGAGACTTCATTGGGCAAGCTCAATCGCACCCTAGAAGATTTAGTTGATTACGTCTTTAGATGCCAAGACTTCCCTCATGGCCTCATCCTCTCTACCGGAACTGGAATCGTTCCACCGATGGATGTAGCGCTCGAAGCTGGCGATATTGTTGAAATAAATGTGGCTGGAGTCGGAACTCTTTCCAATATTGTTGAAGTTATTCCAGAACGGGTGAAGTAACGGATGCGCGTCTGGACCCAGTGGTCTGATCTATCTGCACCCGATGGAATCACTCTGTTATCTCCCGATAACTTTCCACTAGATAGCGCTGATCTATCGCAGATAGATATGTATGTACCTTCTTATATGGGTGGTGCCAAAGCGCTCTCCTATGCAGCCAAGATGTCCAACCTCAAGATTCTGCAGATGCTTAACGCTGGCTATGACGATGCTTTGGCGTATCTTCGCCCGGGACTGACTCTGTGCAACGCCCGCGGAGTTCACGATGCTTCAACTGCAGAGCTAGCAGTAGGGCTTGCAATCGCTTCTCGACGTGGCTTTGCTGAATTTATCCGCGAACAAGTTGCTGGCACCTGGAACCACCGCCGCTTTCCTGCACTTTCCGATAGCAAAGTAGGCATCATTGGATTTGGCTCTATCGGTAAAGAAGTTGCTCGCAAGCTATCTGGCTTTGATGTATCAATCACCGCCTTTACCCAATCCGGCCGTGATGGCACAGTAAAGATTGATGATCTTGATAAGCATCTGCCTCAACTTGATATCGTCATTTTGATTTTGCCACTGACCGATTCATCTCGCCACATGTTTAACGCGCAGCGTTTAGCATCCATGAAAGATGGTGCGCTCATCGTCAATGTTGCGCGCGGACCAATTATCGATACTGAAGCGCTCCTTAAGGAACTCAATTCACATCGCATCTATGCAGCACTCGATGTCACAGATCCTGAACCGCTACCCCAAGGACATCCTCTCTGGGGCGCTCCCAATCTGATTGTGGTTCCACACGTTGGTGGAAATTCAAAGGCCTTTGAACCTCGAGGTCGAGCCCTGATTGAATCGCAGTTGAAGTTACTTGCAGCTGGCAGCCCTCTTGAACACGTCGTTGCCCAAGGTTAAATTCTTCAAATGAGAATTGACTCCCACCATCACCTCTGGGATTTATCAGCACGCGATTATGACTGGATGGCTGGCGATCAGATGGCGCCAATCCGCCGTAACTTTGCCATTGCAGACCTTGAAGCAGCCATAGCCGGAACTGGCATAGAACGCACAGTCTTTGTTCAAGCCAGCATGACCCATGAAGAAACCTATGAAGCACTTGTTTTAGCTGATCAATCTCCGACGATTGTTGCGGTAGTAGGTTGGCTCGATGTTGATTCACCAACATCTTTAGCAGAGTGTGAAAAATACTTAGCTGCCAAGGGTGGAAGTTATCTCAAAGGTATCCGTGATATTGCTCAAGATCATCCCGATTCGAATTACTTAGCAAGACCCCAAGTAATTAAGACGGTGCAAGGTTTTGGAAAGTTAGATATCACATATGACATCTTGACCAAAACACCTGAACTCAAAGCTGCTATTGAATTAGTGCGTGCATGTCCTGACACTCGCTTTGTACTTGACCATATCTCCAAGCCATATATCTCGCGCCAAGAGTTAGAACCATGGAAATCTCTCATCACAGAAATAGCTTCATTCGAAAATGTTTCCTGCAAAATTTCTGGGCTAGTAACTGAGGCAAAATGGAAAGATTGGGAAGTTTCAGATTTCACTCCGTATACAGATCACATCATCGAAAGCTTCTCGACATCGCGAATAATGTTTGGCTCGGATTGGCCTGTTGCACTGCTCGCAGCAGACTCCTACTCGCAAGTAGTTGGCCTAGCTGAAAATGTCACAGATGGGTTCTCGTATAGCGAGAAAGAGGCGTTCTGGGCGCTGAACGTAGCGCGCAGTTACAAGATAACGAATCCATAACGGGACAGATAACGAACCTGTAACAATCTCTTTCAATCCACTGCAAATCCTTATTTTTCCTTGAATCAGCCGTACCTCGCGCATAGGATTCCCACACAGCAAATCCGCTGCTTTTGAAGGGAAACACATGAAGAAAGGTCTAATGGCGGTAGCTGCAGTAGCAGCACTCGCATTGGTAACTGGAACAGCTGCTCCAGTGACAGCAGCAGAAAAGACCCTCAAGATCTATTTGATCTCAAAGGGCGAAACACACCAGTTCTGGCAAGCAGTTAAGTTAGGCGCTGAGACACAAGCTAAGAAGATGAACGCAGAGATCGTCTTCCAGGGTCCAGCAGCTGAAACAATGATCGATAAGCAACTTGAAATGCTTGATGCAGCTATTGCAGTTAAGCCAGATGCAATCGGTTACGCAGCTCTTGGAACAACTCAGGCTGTTCCAAAGCTCAAGGCAGCACATGATGCAGGAATTCCTGTCTACATGTTCGATACAGCAGCAAGCTGCCCAGGCAAGCTTGGAACTGAATCAGACTGCGCACTTGGCGTTGCATACACCAACAGCGTTGCTGCTGGTGCACTAGCAGCAGACAAGATGGCTGCTCTTCTTAAGGGTAAGGGTAAGGTTTTGGTTGTTGGTCACTCACAGACAAACCAGACCGGTATCGACCGTGCAAACGGCTTTATCAACCAGATCAAGAAGAAGCACAAGGGCATCAAGCTCCTCACAACTCAGTACGCTGAAGGTGGAGACGCTCTCAAGGCACAGGAAATCGTTAGCGCAGCACTTGTTGCTAACAAGGACCTCAAGGGTATCTACGGAACTAACGAAGGCGTTTCAATCGGAGCTGGCCAGGCATTCAAGGCTGCTAAGTTGAAGAACGGCGCAGTTAAGTTGATCGGCTTCGACTCAGGAAAGCAGCAGATTGCAAACATCAAGTCTGGTCTTCAGACTGGTGCAATCACACAGAGCCCAATGGGTATCGGTGCTAAGACTGTAGAAGCGCTCGTTAACTACGTACGCAACAAGACAGTTCCAAAGCCACTTATCGACACTGGTTTCTACTACTACGATAAGAAGAACATCAGCGACCCAACAGTTGCTGGAAACCTTTACGAATAAGTCGTTCTCGACTCATTTGTAGGTAATTAAGTCATGATGGCCGGGAGCAATCTCGGCCATCATGCTTTACTATTCGATTACTTTCATCGGTCAAAGTTTGTGGGGAAATAATGGCAACAGCTCAACTCTTATCGCTCACTGGCGTAAGTAAAGAGTTTCCAGGTGTAAAAGCCCTCGATAACGTTCAGTTTGATCTCAACGAGGGCGAAGTGCATGCCATCGTTGGGGAAAATGGAGCAGGCAAATCGACCCTCATGAAGATTCTCTCGGGAATCTACAAAAAAGACGCGGGTGATGTGCAATACCGCGGTGAATCTGTAGAAATTCCTAACCCTTATGAAGCCCAGCGCTTGGGAATCAGCATCATCCACCAGGAACTTAACTTGATGCCACACCTAACGGTTGCACAGAATATTTTTATTGGTCGTGAAGATCGCCGGCCAGGTCGACTATTTCTCGACAATTCAAAGCTCAATGATGAAGCCACTAAGTTGTTGGCAGAGCTTGAACTCAACCTTGATCCAAAGGCAATTGTTGGAGAGCTCACAATTGCAAAGCAACAGATGGTAGAAATCGCAAAGGCTGTCTCGTATCGCGGTTCGGTCATCATCATGGATGAGCCAACTTCATCACTTACTCCTGCCGAGACTGATTCTCTCTTCAAGATTATTCGTACCCTTAAAGCTGCCGGTAAGGGCGTTGTCTATATCTCGCACCGCCTAGAAGAGTTGGCAAAAATTACAGACCGCATCACAGTCATTCGTGATGGCCAGTATGTAAAGACCTTGAAGACCACTGAGACTTCAATTCCTGAGGTCATTTCGCTCATGGTCGGACGTAAGGTGGATCAAGATCAGCGCCCTAGCAACCGCAATATTGGTTCAGAAATTGTTATGAAGGTTGAAGGCATCTCAGATCGCCACTTGCTTCGCGATGTCTCCTTCGAACTTCGCAAAGGTGAAATTCTTGGCTTTGCTGGACTCATGGGTGCAGGGCGCACAGAACTTGCTCGCGCCATTATCGGCGCCGACCCACGCACTGCGGGAAGGATTTACCTACACGGTAACGAGGTAAAGATTAAGCAACCATCTGATGCAGTTGCTGCGGGAATTGGCTATCTCTCTGAAGATCGCAAACGCTTTGGTCTTCTCTTAATTCAGAACCTTACATTTAATGTCATCCTCTCCTCGATTCCTCGTTTCTCTAGATTTGGATGGTTGCGTGTAAAGCCCGCAGCAGGCGTGACACGCGATGTGATTTCACAGCTACGTGTGCGCACGCCTTCAGAGAACCAGTTTGTTAAGAATCTATCTGGAGGAAATCAGCAGAAGGTGGTCATCGGAAAATGGCTCACCCGTAACTGCGACATCTTGATCTTCGATGAACCAACTCGTGGAATCGATGTGGGCGCAAAGGATGAGATTTACAAGCTGCTGACAAAGCTCGCTGAAGAAGGAAAGTCAATCATTATGATTTCATCTGAACTTCCTGAAATCCTACGCATGTCAGACCGAGTGGCAGTTATGTGTGCGGGACGTTTAACAGGAATTCTTGAGAATAAAGATGCTAATCAAGAAAAGATTATTGAATACGCCACCAAATTTAGCGACGAACTAGCCAAAGTTCACTAAGAAGAGGAAAGAGAAAAACATGTCAGATGATCTAACTCCAGCCGGTCAGGGCGAAGGCGGAAGCAAAGTCTCAGCCTTCATTCGACGTGAGATTGGGCGCGTAGCTGCGCTTGCCTCTCTTGTTGTTATCTTTATCTTCTTCACCATCATGAACCCAGTATTTGCCTCTTGGGCAAATGTCTCAGGTGGTATTTTGATGTCAACCACCGTTATTGGCCTGCTCGCCATCGGTGTTACCTTCGTCATTATCACCGGAGGTATTGACCTCTCTGTTGGTACCTCGATGGCTCTTGTTGCTGTCATTACCGGAAAAATGGTGATGGCGTACGACCTGAATGTCTGGGTTGGAATCTTGCTCGGTATGGTCGTTGGAGGATTACTGGGTGCAATCAATGGCATCCTGATTACTGTCCTGCGCCTTCCAGCATTTATTGCAACACTTGCAACGATGAAGGGTGCACAAGGACTTGCTCTCATCATCTCTGACTTAAAGCCGATCCTCTTCGCAACTGATGTAAAGGGCTGGGATCAGATTGCTCAAGGAAATATCATCCCGAATTTCCCTAACGGTGTTCTCATCCTCTTCATTGCCGCAATCATCGGTTCCCTAATCTTGAATAAGACTGTGCTGGGTCGTTACAACTTTGCAATTGGCTCCAACCTAGAGGCAACTAAGCTCTCTGGCGTAAAGGTAAATCGCTGGTTGGTAGCTATTTATGCGCTCTGCGGCGTTTATGTTGGCCTCGCTGCTGTTGTTCTAACCTCACGTCTTGGTTCTGCTCAGCCAGACCTAGGTCTTGGATATGAGCTAGAAGCAATCGCAGCGGTCATTATCGGTGGCACATCACTCTTTGGTGGTAAAGGAACTATTGGTGGAACCATTATTGGTGCGCTCATCATGTCAGTTCTTATCAACGGCCTTCGTATTCTTGGTCTTCAACAAGAGTGGCAGTACGTGGTTGTCGGCGCAGTTATTCTGTTGGCAGTATTCGGAGATAACCTCCGTCGTCGTCGTGCAGGTGACACAACCGTTTGATCAATTAGGTTACAAGAAAACCCCCGTGCATATGTGCGGGGGTTTTCTTTTTGCTATAGACGACCTGCTTGGTGGACTCGTTTTAAGAACTCTTGAGTCTTTGGATTCTGCGGGTTATGCAATACCTGCTCTGCACTTCCGCGTTCAACAATATTGCCTGACTCAAGGAAGCAGACTTCATCGGCCACTTGGGTTGCAAATCCCATTTCGTGAGTTGCTAGAACCATTGTCATGCCATCACTCTTAAGGTCACGCACTGCAGAGAGAACTTCATTAACAAGCACTGGGTCCAGTGCCGAAGTGACTTCATCGAGAAGAAGGAGGCGCGGGCTGACAGCAAGAGATCGAATAATTGCTACTCGTTGCTGCTGTCCCCCACTGAGGCGATCAGGATATTGATCAGCCTTATCAGCTAAATCAAAACGTTTAAGAAGGTAGAGCGCATGGGAATTGGCCTCATCTTTGCTCTTGCCATGGACCTTGATGGGCGAGAGCGTGATGTTCTCGAGTACTGTCTTATGTGGAAATAAGTTAAACGATTGAAAGACCATTCCCAAGCGGCGACGAATGTCATCTACATTGATTAGTGGATCTGAAATCTCTTGGCCATCGAGGAAGATTTGGCCATCATCGATTGATTCCAACAGGTTAATACAGCGCAAGAGAGTGGACTTACCTGAGCCCGAGGCTCCAATCAGCACTGTCGCTGTGTGTTCTGGAACCTGCAGCGACAGGTCGTGGAGGACAACATCAGAGCCAAAGGATTTACGTACATCTACAAGTTCTAGAACGTTGCTCATCAGATGGCACCCTCAGAGTTCTGCGCGTTTGTACGCTGCCTGATAGCTCGATCTGTATAGCGAGTCATTGGAATTGTAATCAGCAGAAAGAGAATAGCTGCGACGACATATGGCGTGTAATTAAAGGTACGGCTCGCATTAATTTGGGCGGCGCGCACAGCATCTGTGACACCCAAGATTGAGACCAAACCTGTGTCCTTAAGGAGTGAGACAAAGTCATTGAGTAGAGGTGGAACCACACGACGTATCGCTTGAGGCAATACAACAAAGCGCATCGTCTGCCCTGAAGTTAAGCCAAGAGAGCGAGCAGCTGCGCGTTGGCTTGGGTGGATAGATAAAATTCCACTTCGAATAACTTCAGCAACATATGCGGAGTAAGTAAGGACAACTGCAACTGTTCCCAGAAAGATGACATTGCTGGAAACTCCAGTAAGACCTAAAGCGGGAACACCAAATCCAACGAGCAAGATAATCAAGATAAGGGGAGCGCCTCGGAAGATATCGACATAGGCGGTAGCTAAAAATCTAAATGGTGTAAGCGCTGGTGACTTTGTAGTTCGTAGCAGAGCAAGGCCAAGTGCTATGACACCAATGGCGGCGCCACCAATAAAAGTAAGCTGCAAATTGATCCAGAGCCCTTTAACGACTGTTGGAAATACTTCGCGCCCGTAATCAATATCAAAGAAGGTCGCCTTAACAGTTTCCCAGCCTGGTGAAGATACAAGAATTACAGCAAGAGTTCCAAGGACAAAAATGGAAGAAGCCGCAGCAATACTTGCTTGCTTGCGGCTAATCCTGCGACGAGATTTACGTCGTTCTAGTTCACGGGAGCTTGGCGACCAAGCAGAGCTTTTCTTCTCTGACATGGTCGCCAAACTACCTTGTTTACTGCTGAGTTTCTCTTAAGGCTTCAATACAGGAGCGCCAGCATCAGTTGCTAGCCACTTATCTGTAATTGTCGCGAGTGTTCCATCTGCAGTAATGGCATCAACGGCGCCGCTTACGCAAGATGTGAGCTTGCTTCCCTTTGAAAGCAAGAGGCCAAACTGATCTCCTGCACCAGTTGAAGGAAGTTGACCAACGATAAGTCCGTTTGGAACTTCAACTCCTGATAGGTAGAACGCTGTTGGTAGATCTACAACAAGGCCGTCGATCTGCTTGTTCTTGAGTGCAGATACACCTGCTGCGTTGTCGTTAAACACCTGTGGCTTTGAGCCAATCTGATTTTCGATTGCATCAAGTGAGGTAGTACCGACTGCAGCACCTAGCTTGGCGCTCTTGAGGTCTGCAAGTGTTGTCTTTCCTTCAATCTTGCTTCCCTTGAATGAGACGATTGCCTGTGGAGCTGTGTAATAAGGTGATGAGAAATCAACAGCCTTCTTGCGATCCTCAGTGATTGAGAATTGCTGCAAGTTGAAGTCAAAGTTCTTCTTTCCAGGTGTTACAGCTGAGTCAAATGTTGTACGAACCCAGGTGACATCTGCAGCATCAAAGCCGAGCTGCTTAGCAACTGCGTAAGCGACTGCGCCTTCAAAGCCTTCGCCAGATTCTGGCTTGTCATCGATAACCCATGGGTAGTACGCAGGTTCACCAGTTGCGATAGTGAGCTTGCCTTCAGTGATTGTTGCTAAATCTCCCTTTTCGCATGATGCAGAAGCTGATGACGAGTCGTCATTGCCAAGTCCGCATCCTGAAAGTGTGAGAGCAGCTGCGATTACAGCTGCAGTGATAATTCCAAAACGTTTTTGCACGTTAGCTCCTTAAGGTTGGGGCGAAATGGATACTGGCGAAGCGTATTAAGCAGGTGGGTGAATGTCGACTCGCAAATGAACTGCAGGTAGCTGAGATAAGCAAAAACGCCCCTCGCTTTGAAGGGCGTTGTTGGTGGCGGGTGAAGGATTTGAACCTTCGAAGGCAGAGCCGGGGGATTTACAGTCCCCTCCCATTGGCCGCTCGGGCAACCCGCCAGGGTCTTACGGCTTGCGTAGATTACCTTATTTATTAGATCTCTAGAAATCGGCCCTATTCGGGAAGGATGACAGGCACTTGAGTAATCAAGCCTCCATCGATGACATAGGAAGCTCCAGTTACGAATGAGGATTTATCAGAACATAAGAAGCCAACGAGATTCCCTATGTCGTGAATGCTTGCCATGCGACCTATCGGATGAGAAAGTCCCCATTCATGTAAGAGATCTTCTTCGCTGCGATCACCTTTAAATGATTGTGCTGTAGCTCGTAGCATCGGAGTATCCACGCATCCAGGAAGTACCGCGTTACAACGAATCTGTTCGGCAGCGTAATCAACTGCAATAGCACGAGTGAGTGCATTGACTGCACCCTTTGAGGCAGCATATGCAACTACACCTTTCTGATTTGAAAGTGATTGCACAGAAGAGATATTGACGATTGAACCGCCCTTGGCTTTACGCATAAATGGAACGGCATGCTTTGTTGTCAGATACATTGCCTTTACGTTAACGCCAAAAGTTTTTTCCCAAATTTCATCTGTGGTCTCTTCAGCGTTGCCATAGGTCTGAACGCCTGCGCTATTAACCAAATAATCTATGTGTCCATGCTTAGTGCCGACTTCTGTGACAGCGCTCTTCACTTGAGCTTCTGACGAGATATCTACCTTGACACCTGAGAAGCGATCACCATAGCTGGCGAACTGTGTTGTGGCGCTAGCAATTGCTTTCTCATCGATATCAAAGATGACTACGGTCGCACCATCTTCGAGCAGGCGTTGCGCACTGCCAAGACCAATTCCTTTGGCTCCCCCAGTAACGATTGCAACCTTATTCATGGAAACTGCTCCTTATCTGTGCGCCGTTCTTCTGAACTTCTTCAATTGTGCGTGATCCCGAAAGTGACATGCCGTTGATAAATTCGCGGCGCATTAAGTCAATTACTTGTTGCACCCCTTTTTCTCCATTTGCCATTGCGCCATAAAGGTAGGCGCGACCGATAAAGACTGCCTTCGCTCCTAGCGCTACTGCGCTTAAGGCATCGAGGCCAGACATGATTCCGCCATCGATATAGATCTCTACCTTTTTACCTACTGCATCTACTACTTCAGGAAGAATCTCAAGTGGTACTGGACCGCGATCAAATTGGCGCCCGCCGTGGTTGGAGAGAATGATTCCTTGGACTCCACATTTAGCAACCGCCTTGGCATCGGCAACGCTCTGAATTCCCTTGATGACAATGGGTCCATCCCAGACAGAGCGTAGCCATTTAATATCTTCAAAATCAGTTGATGGATCAAAGATGAGAGCTGCTAACTCAGAGAGCGGTTTATCCCAACCGCGGAAGGCTGCAAACTCGAGCTTGCCAGTTGTAAAGAGATTGAGCCACCAGATTGGTTTGCGTGCAATAGATAGAACAGTGCTTAGCCTAATCTTTGGCGGAACGGTGAGACCGTTGCGATTATCGCGATAACGAAGTCCAGCAACAGGTGTATCAACTGTCAGCACAAGCGCTTCGAAGCCGGCGTCCTTTGCCTGCTTGATAACTGCCAAAGTGTCAGAACGATTCTTCATGACATAGAGCTGAAACCATCTGCGGGAGTTTGGCACTGCGGCTGCAAGTTCTGCCGGAGATGTTGTTCCCATCGTAGAGAGCGCATAAATCAAGTTGTTCTCTGCTGCCACATTTGCAACCGCGGGTTCGCCGACATGGTGCATCAATCGGGTATAGCCGGTGGGCGCAAAGCAGATTGGAAGATCAATACTCTTTCCAAGAATCTTTGTTGAAGTATCAATATCTGAAACGTCACGTAAGACACGTGAATTGATTTCAACTCGCGCTAAAGCCTGGCGAGTGCGGTCGTAGGCAACTTCATCAACAGCGCTTCCCTCGACATAATCAAAGACAACCTTGGGAGTTCGCTTCTTTGCGATTGCAGCCAGGTCAGCAACGTTCTGTGCCCTCTGCAATCTGCCCTTATATGGGTTGAGCGATGGCAACGTCCAGTCAATCAAAGACCAGAAGTACGGAAGGCTCGGCAGTTTACGTGCGCTCCGAATCATGAGTACAAATTACCCTACAATGGCGCACATTAGAATGTGTCAATAAGAATTGAATTACCAAAGGGGTCCAGAACGTGGCAGACAGCAGTTTCGACGTAGTATCAAAAATCGACCGCATGGAGCTCGATAACGCCATTAATCAAGCAATCCGTGAAATCGATACACGCTTTGACTTTAAAAATACCGGTGCCAAGATCGAACTGGCTGGCGACAAGATTGCCATCGAAGCAGGTACTGAAGAGCGCGCAAAGGCTGCACTCGATGTCGTCAAAGATAAGATGATTAAGCGTGGAGTTTCTCTAAAGCACCTCGAAGCTGGAGACCCACAACTATCAGGAAAAATCTACAAGATTGCTTGCACTCTCAAAGAGGGAATCTCAACTGAGAACGCAAAGAAGATTGCAAAGTTTTTACGTGATGAGGGCCCAAAATCAATTAAGACTCAGATTCAGGGTGATGAGCTACGTGTTTCATCTAAGAGCCGTGATGATCTTCAAGAAGCCATCGAGCAGATAAAGAATGGCAAGTTTGAGTTTGCTGTCCAATTTGTTAACTACCGATAAGTGGTAAAGGCAAGGAGCGAGTACTCGCTCGGACTTCTCTTTGGAGTTGGCGCCTACGTTTTTTGGGGGCTCTTTCCACTTTATTGGCCGCTACTCAAACCTGCCAACCCACTAGAGATAGTTTCTCACCGTGCAGTGTGGACCTTGGTTTTCTGCATCATCGTCCTTGCCCTTTTACGTCAACTTAAATCAACGCTCGCCATCATGAAGCACCCCAAAAAGATGACTGGCTTGTTTGCAACAACCGTTCTTATCTCCATCAATTGGCTTACCTATATCTGGGCAACAAATAATGGGCACGTCGTTGAAGCTGCTCTGGGGTATTACATCAATCCCCTGATCATCATCGCCTTTGGAGTTCTACTCTTGCGCGAGAAGATGCGCCCGATGCAATGGGTTGCAGTTGGTATCGCAGCTATCGGAGTAACAATTCTTACAATTGATTACGGTCGTCTGCCTTGGGTTGCAATTTCATTGGCGCTTTCTTGGGGAACCTACGGTCTCTTAAAAAAGAAGTTAGATCTAGGTGCGCTAGAAGGTTTGACAATCGAAACGCTTATCTCGCTCCTTCCCTATGGTTTCTACCTCTTCTACCTAGGTAACCAAGGGACAGGGCAGTTTGGCCATGGACTGCTTCTGACCATCCTTCTCATTAGCGCAGGGGCTATGACAGCCATTCCGCTGCTCTTGTTTAATGGCTCTACTACACGCCTGCCGTACAGCACTATCGGCCTGCTTCAGTACATCACACCGACGATTCAGTTCTCAATTGGTGTCTGGATTAATCACGAAGAGATGCCGACAGCGCGCTGGATCGGATTTATTGTTATTTGGTTAGCGCTGGCAACTCTTGGAACAGATTTAGTGCGCTCAAGCAGAGCGATCGACAATCGCATCGCACAATGAAAATAGCGCACCAGTAACGTCATTTACAGGCAACGGGCCAAGAGCAGCGCGGGCATCACGTGCAACCTGCTGTAACTGCTCTTTCGACTCTTCCAGTGCTGGATGTGTACGAAGCTCTCTCAGGACGCTGGCAACTACTGCTTCATCTTTGATTGGAGCACTCACAAGTTTCTGCAACTTCTTATCTTCAGGACGATTTGATTTCATGAGGTTGAGTGTTACCAAGGTAGGCACACCTTCACGCAAATCTGTTCCGGGAGTCTTGCCTGATTGATGAGAATCGCTAGCGATATCAATGATGTCATCTGCTAATTGGAAGGCAATACCTATCTTTTCACCAAATACCGTTAGGGTCTCTTTGATCTCATCCGGTGCACCAGAAACCATGGCACCAAAACGCGCACTCGCTGCAATGAGAGAACCAGTTTTATCTGCAACAACTTGCAGGTAGTGCTCGAGCGCATCTTCACCGTTCTGTGGTCCTTGCGTCTCCATGATCTGACCAATTACTAGGCGCTCAAATGTTGATGCTTGTAGGCGAACTGCTTCAGGTCCGATATCGGCAAGTAGGGCCGAGACCTTGGCAAAGAGATAATCACCAGTCAAGATTGCAACGGTATTTCCCCAACGACTATTTGCGCTCTCTACACTGCGTCGCAAGCGCGCTTCATCCATGACATCATCGTGATAGAGCGTTGCGACATGGGTAAGTTCGCAGACAACTGCGGATTCAACAATTCCAAAACGATTCTTATCTCCATAATGAGATGCCAGCAAAGTTAGCAACGGTCGTAAACGTTTACCGCCTGCAGCAACTAAGTGACGCGAAGTCTCTTCAACAAGTGGGTAGTCACCTTGAATGTGGCTCAGAAGAAGGCTCTCCACCTTCTGCATACCCAGCGCTAATTCGGCCTCTAATTCAGGGGCGATGCCAGGTATTCCGATAGCTGCCATTAGCGGATGAAGAAGGCGGTTGATTCAATGAAATTCAAGAGAGGTGCTGGGAATACACCGAGCAGAATCGTCACAACTGCGGAGACTGTGATCGTGATTGTCGTCAGAGCAGATGGGATGACCACACTGGTGCCATCTTCGACTGGATCCTTAAAGAACATCAAGACTATAACGCGGATGTAGAAGAAAGCGGCAATCGCAGAAGCTAGTACACCAGTAATCAAGATTGCAGTGCTGCCCGATTCGTATGCTGCTGAGAAGATTGAGAACTTTCCGATGAATCCAGATGTTAAGGGAATACCAGCAAAGGTGAGAAGGTAGAGCGCAAATACTGAAGCTACCAATGGAGAGCGTTTTCCAAGGCCGCTCCAACGATTGAGGTCGGTAACTTCTCCAGCAGAGTCACGGATCAACGTCACAATTGCAAAGGCGCCGAGTGTGGCGATTCCGTATGCAAAGAGATAGAAGATTGAAGAATCAAGTCCCGACTTACTCAAAGCGATAACGCCTGCAAGTAAGAATCCCGCATGTGCGATTGATGAGTAAGCCAGCATGCGCTTTACATCTCGTTGTGTAATTGCAACAACTGAACCAAAAACCATCGTAATAATTGCAACTAATACGAGCGCTGGCTTCCACTGCCACTCTGCATTTGCAAAACCAACGTAGAAGATTCGCAAGATGGCGCCAAAGGCTGCAATTTTTGTTGCCGCCGCCATGAAGCCGGTAATCGCAGTTGGTGCCCCTTGGTAGACATCGGGAGTCCATGCATGGAATGGGACAGCTCCGACTTTAAAGAGAAGTCCGACTGAAAGGAATGCGATTCCCATAAGCAAGAAGATGTCGTTACCTGATCCCCCGACAATGCTCTCTTGGATTCCAGAGAGTGTGATTGTGCCTGAATAGCCATAGAGATAGGCGATTCCAAAGAGGAAGAAGGCTGATGAGAAGGCGCCTAGAAGGAAGTACTTCAGCGCTGATTCTTGTGACATCAAACGGCGACGACGTGAAAGACCAGCCATCAGATAAAGAGGTAGAGATAAAATCTCAAGTGCAACGAAGAGAGTGATGAGGTCTGTAGCAATCGGGAAAATTAACATTCCGGCGACAGCAAAGAGCGTAAGTGGATAGACCTCGGTGACGCGCAAATCCTTCTGTAGCGATTGACGCTCTTCTTCAGATCCTGGAACTGCCGCTGCCATTGCAGTGAAGTTTTCTTGATCTGCGATGAGGAAGATTGCCAAGAAGGAAATAATCAGCACCGATGCCTGAATAAGGACAGCTGCGCCATCAAATGCAACCGAGCCCATAGCGGCATCCACTGATGATTGATTTCGCACTGTCATCAAGGCTGCAAATGCAGTAACCAGAGCAAATGTGGAAATAAAGAGTTGAGAGCTATGACGCGCTGCGCGTGGAGCAAATGCTTCAATCAAAACGCCAATGATGGCGCCTGCAAAGACAATCAGAATCGGAGCTAGCTGCGCGTAGTTCAGGACCGGAGTTACGAATGTCATTTACTTACCTGCGCTCTCTGATGGAACTGGATCCGTAAAGCCTTGTGACTCAATTACCTGAGCTGCCACCGGGTTGATGACGTTGAGCAAAGGAGCGGGATAGAAACCAAGTGCAATGATGATCGCCATTACAGGAGCGACAGCAAACTTTTCGCGCAGATTGAGGTCTGGCAGGTTCTCATTTCCAGGTGTAGTCGGCCCATGAAGCGCCTTCTGTACCGGAATCAAAATGTAGAGCGCTGCGAGAACGATTCCGAATGTGGCAAGAACTGCAGCAACTGGATAGCGAGTAAATGTTCCGACGAGAACTAAGAACTCACTGACGAAGCTTGATAGCCCCGGAAGCGCCAGCGATGACATACCTGCGATAAAGAATGACCACGCCATGATTGGAGTGACCCGCTGGAGCCCACCAAAGTCGGCAATCGTTGAAGATTTACGGCGTGCAATCATCCAGCCGGCAACGATAAAGAGCGCTGCTGTCGAGAAGCCATGGTTAAACATATAGAGGATTGCGCCGCTATGGCCTTGGGTAGTCATAGCGAAGATTCCCATGGTGATAAAGCCGAAGTGAGAAATAGATGTATAGGCAATCAGGCGCTTGATATCTCGAGCTCCTATTGCCAAGAATGCACCATAAAGAATTGAGATAACAGCCAGAACAATAATTACTGGTGTAAATGTTTTCGATGCATCCGGGAAGAGCGAGAGACAGAAGCGGATCATTCCAAATGTTCCGACCTTGTCGAGTACACCGAGTAAGAGCACTGATGTACCTGGTGTTCCTGATGCTGCTGCATCTGGCAACCAAGTGTGAAGTGGCCAGAGCGGCGCCTTGATTGCAAAGGCGATAAAAAATCCCAGGAAGAGCAGATTCTGAGTAGTTGAACTCATGTAGTTATGCATCTGCGATAGGTCAGTGATATCGAAAGTTGCTCCGCCATTCTTACTTGAGATGACGTAGAGGCCGATGATTGAGGCAAGCATCAAGAGACCGCCGAAGAGGCTAAAGAGCAAGAACTTCACAGCAGCTGCTGCGCGTTCTCCGCTGCCATATCCACCAATAAGGAAGTAGACCGGGATCAACATCGCTTCAAAGAATACGTAGAACAAGAAGACATCGGTGGCAGCAAAGACGCCAATCATCATCGTCTCAAGAACGAGGATAAGAATGTAGAAGACCTTGGCAGACCAGCGCCCACCTTCAGATTCATTCCAGCCCGCCAGGACAACAATTGGGGTCAGAAGAACTGCAAGAAGTATAAGAACTAGTGAGAGGCCATCAACGCCAACTGCGTAGTTGATTCCGAATGACGGAATCCACTCTACTGATTGAACAAATTGAAATGCGGTATTTGATTCATCAAAGTTTAGCCACATCAAGATTGCTGAGATAGCAACAAGAATTGTGGTGCCGAGGGCTGCCTGCTTGACACGAAGTACCTGCTCAGCAGGAATTACCGCGATGAGTAATGCACCAACAAGCGGAAGAATTCCAAGAAGCGTTAGTGAGTTCATAGCGTGACCACCCAAATTCCTGCGATGAGAGCAACTGCACCTACAAGAATCAGCGCTGCATAACTACGTGCAAATCCTGATTGAGATCTGCGCAAGGTAGCTCCTGCACCGAGGGCAGTACGGCCGATGCCGCGAACTGCGCCATCGACAACTTTTTCATCACCCTTAACAAGCAAACGAGTAAGTGCTTGGCCAGGGCGCATGAAGACCGATTCGTTAAATGAATCCTGCAATAGATCCTTACGTGCGATTCGGGTAAAGATTGAGACGTTTTCAGGAGCAACTGCATCGATCTCAGAGAGCTGATACTTCACGATGGCAATTCCAACGCCAATAGCAACCGCGGTCAGAGCCATCGCTGAGACAACGATTGGTGCAAAGAGATGTTCCTCGTAGTGGTCTTTGCCGTGATCACCAAAGACTGGGTTGAGCCAGTTAGCCAACGCATCACCGCGATAGAAGAGCAGACCAGAAGTGACAGAACCAATGGAAAGAACCACCATTGGGAACCACATTAAGAATGGTGACTCGTGTGGGTGTTGATCTTCTTCCCAACGCTTTGGGCTAGTGAAGGTCAGAATCATTACGCGAGTCATATAGAAGGCTGTAATTACTGCACCGAGTAGGCCGATTGAACCCAAGAGGATTCCTTTGAATCCACCTGCATTAAATGCAGTTTCAATAATTAGATCTTTCGAATAGAACCCTGCGAAAGGTGGCACTCCAATAATTGCAAGATAGCCAAGCCCAAAAGTAATAAAGGTGATTGGCATAAATTTACGGAGCGCACCATAACGCCTCATATCAACGGTGTCATTCATTCCGTGCATAACTGATCCTGCACCCAAGAACATTCCCGCCTTAAAGAATCCGTGTGTCAGCAGGTGCATGATTGCAAATGCATATCCCGCTGGTCCGAGGCCGGCGCCAAGAACCATGTAACCGATCTGAGACATTGTGGAGGCAGCAAGTGCCTTCTTAATATCATCTTTAGCGGTACCGATAATTGCGCCAAAGAGCAAGGTAATTGCACCGACGATGACAACAATCAGCTGAGCAGTTGGAGCTGCATCAAAGATAAAGTTTGAACGAACGATGAGGTAGACACCTGCTGTCACCATTGTTGCTGCGTGAATCAACGCTGACACTGGAGTCGGTCCCGCCATCGCATCGCCGAGCCATGCCTGCAATGGGAACTGCGCAGATTTACCTGCTGCTGCAATGAGCAACATGATTCCGATTGCAGTCAACGCCGTCTCAGATGCACCTTCTGATGCCTCTTTGACTCCTGCAAAGGAGACTGTGCCAAGGGTTGCAAATGCAATCATGATGGCGAAGGAAAGTCCCATGTCACCAATACGGTTCATGACAAATGCCTTCTTGGAAGCTGTGGCATATGCCGGCTTCTGATTCCAGAACCCAATCAATAGGTAAGAAGCTAAACCGACACCTTCCCACCCAACATAGAGAGTTAAGTACGAATCACCAAGAACAAGTAAGAGCATCGCTGCAATAAAGAGGTTGAGATAAGCAAAGAAACGACGACGGTTCTCATCATGTGACATATATGAGATTGAGTAAATATGAATCAGAGTTCCAACGCCGGTAATAAGCAGAACAAAGCAGATTGAGAGCTGGTCAAGGAGAAGGCCAGCATCTACTTGGAATGATGCAACATCGATCCAGGTAAACAACTTCTGGTTGATGGCTCGTTCTTCAGTTGGACGAGAAAGCATCTGTGAGAGCTGATAGAGACCAACTCCAAATGACGAAGCTGACATCGCTGTTCCGAGTAGGTGTCCCCACTTATCGGCGCGACGACCTGCAAGCAAAAGTGTGACAGCTCCAAATAGCGGGAGCGCGATGAGGTAGACCAAAGATGAAGAAGTAACCATTTTTATCGCTTCAACAAACTAGCATCATCAATAGATGCTGAACGGCGAGAACGATAAATGGCGATAATGATGGCTAGACCAACGACCACTTCACAGGCTGCCACAACCATCGTAAAGAATGCTGTGACTTGTCCTTCGAGAGTTCCATTAATTCTTGAGAAGGTAACCAATGTCAGGTTTGCCGCATTGAGCATCAGCTCGATGCACATAAAGACAACGATTGCGTTGCGGCGAACAATGACGCCAATAGCACCAATTGTGAAGAGTAGGCCAGCTACATAGAGGTAGTTATACGGATTCACTACTTCTCCTCCTGCACTGTGTTATCAACTTCGCCGAGTGCAAATTGGCTTGACTCCAACATATCTCCACGAGCTTTGAGCGTTGCAGAGATTGAGTTTGGTGCTGGAGTGCCATCTGGAAGAAGTGCTGGAACATCGACTGCGTTGTGACGGGCATACACACCTGGGTTTGGAAGACCGGCTGCAGAAGCAAGTGAACCTGTGCGGAAGCGAGCGATCGCTTGTTCGCGCTGAGTTGGTCGCGCAACTGTACGTTGATGATGCGCTAGCACCATCGCGCCAAGGGCTGCAGTAATCAAAAGTGCAGAGATTGCTTCAAATGCAAAGACGTAATCTGAGAAGAGCAGCTTTGCTAGCCCCTGCACATTTCCATCTTTATTTGCTTCAGCAAGTCCAATCGCTGGGCGCCCTAAAGTTGCGCGGCTAATGAGAGATACCAATAAACCACCAAAGCCGAGCGCTGCAGTGATTGCAATTGCTCGAAGGCCAGGAATTGTCTCAGTCAATGAATCTGATGCATCGACTCCGACCAACATCAAGATAAAGAGGAAGAGCATCATGACTGCGCCTGTGTAGACAACAATCTGAACGATTCCAAGGAATACCGCATCTTGGGCAATATAGAAGAGTGCAATTGTGATCATGATCCAGGCAAGCAGAAGTGCTGAGTGAACTGCCTTCTTTACTACGAGCATTCCGATTGCAGCAATGACAGAAAGTGGTCCGAGTATCCAGAACATCACTTCTTCAGGAGTTTGAATCGTCAACATTAATTCACTCCCTGTGAAGGATGTGCTTCCTTGACATCACCGTTGTAGTAATTGGTATCGGTCATGCCCGGATACATCGGATGAGGTGGCGCCAACATTCCTTGGCGAAGTGGAGCTAGCAGATCTTCCTTTTCGAAGATCAACTTTTCACGCTTGTCATCTGCAAGTTCATATTCATTAGTCATTGTCAGCGCACGAGTTGGGCAGGCTTCGACGCAGAGTCCGCAGAAGATGCAACGAAGATAATTAATTTGATAGACCGCACCATGGCGTTCTCCAGGAGAGAGCTGATTGCCAGGAGTGTTATTGCCACCTTCTACATAGATTGCATCTGCCGGACATGCCCAAGCACAGAGTTCGCAGCCGATGCACTTTTCAAGTCCATCCGGATGGCGGTTAAGTTGATGGCGACCATGGAAACGTGGCTGAGTTGGTGCCTTTACATCAGGATATTGAACGGTCTGATTCTTCTTAAACATAGAAGAGAAGGTGACCCAGAATCCCTTCGCTTGCTTGCCGAGAGGAGCGGGACCTGGCTGCTCAACTTCAGTGAATGGAACTGAGTTGATATCAGCTTGTCCTGAACTCTTCTTCTCTAGCTTTGAGTTCTCGTTGAAGTCAGTCATTACTTCTCTCCTGACACGTTAATTGATTGCACTTGTGGAAGAGATGGAATTGGGAAGTCTGGCGCTTCACCCTCTGGCTTTGGAGCGCGCGCCTTTTGCTTATTGCGATCCAAGAGCGAGCTAGCAGCCATCACCAAGATAACGATTCCGGCAGCGAACGAGATGAGGGCAACGCGTGATGCACCTTCTTGCTGTAGAACGCGAAGTGTTGCCACAATCAAAATCCAGATGAGTGAAACTGGAATCAATACCTTCCAGCCAAACTTCATAAACTGGTCGTAGCGAAGACGTGGGAGCGTTGCACGCAACCACATAAAGATAAAGAAGAAGAAGATAACTTTGGCAAAGAACCAGACCAGGGTGAACCAGCCACCAAGCCAGCTTTCTGTAAAGCCAAGACCTGGGAGTGCGTGATATCCACCAAGGAAGAGCGTTGTTGCCAGCGCTGAGACTGCAATGATGTTGACGTATTCAGCCAAGAAGAAGAGTGCGAACTTAAGGGAAGAGTACTCAGTGTGGAAACCACCAACGAGCTCACCTTCAGCTTCAGCAAGGTCAAATGGTGCGCGGTTGGTTTCTCCGACCATAGAAATCACATAGATAACAAATGATGGGAAGAGAACGATTGCGTTCCAGATATTGTCATGCTGAGAGCCAACGATGTCAGAGGTCGACATCGATCCGGCATAGATAAAGACAGCAACAAGAGAGAGACCCATTGCGATTTCATAGGAAACCACTTGAGCACTTGAGCGAAGACCACCAAGTAGCGGGTAGGTAGAACCAGAAGACCAACCAGCCAATACAACGCCATACACACCGATAGATGTAACTGCGAGGATATAGAGAACGCCTACCGGCAAATCAGTCAGTTGTAGCGCGGTCTGCTGTCCAAAGATGCTTACCTCACCCGTCATTGGGATAACGGCAAAGGCCATAAAGCACATCGATGTGGCGATGATCGGCGCCAAGATAAAGACAATTTTATCGGCTGCTGCAGGAATGATGTCTTCCTTCAGCGCTAGCTTTACGCCATCAGCCAAGGATTGCAATAAACCAAATTTTCCAACGCGGTTCGGTCCAGTACGTAGCTGCATCTTTGCCAAGACGCGACGTTCGGTCCAAACGGCCAACAAGGTAGAGATGACGCAGATAATGAAAACAATCAGCGCCTTTACAACGATAAGCCAGACGGGATCTTGTGCCAAGAGTTCTGCTGTTGTCATGCCTTCACCACCGTAACTACTTCGCCGTGAACTGCATCGAGTGCAACAAGTGCTTGGGATGCAAATGAATTACGTGGAATCCAAACCGCATCATCATGAATATCTTCAACTAGTACTGGAATAGTGATTGAGCCATGTGCATTCGATACTCGCACTTGCTCACCGCTATTTACGCCCATCGCCGCTGCGCGCTTTGGAGATACGACAGCAACTGTTGGTCGACGAGTTCCAGCCAAATTATCTTCACCCTTTTGCAACGTTCCCATATCCAGCAAGCGGCGCCATGAAGTCAAAATGGCGTCGTTACCTGAAACAGATGGCGTTGATAATGGGGCCACTGAATTCATAGCAACGCGTGCACCATCCCACTTACCGAGTTGGTTAAATTCGCGAGCCGCCGCTGTGACTGTGCCCAATGAAATTGGATTACCGAGTGCATCTGCGAGCATCGAAAGAATACGAACATCGCTGCGGTTATGTGAATCAGCAACTGCTGAATCAAAGGCGCGGGCGCGGCCTTCCCAGTTAAGGAAGCTGCCGCTCTTTTCAGTGATTGCAGCAACTGGAAGAACAACATCTGCAACTGCAGTCACTGAACTTGGTGCAATCTCGAGTGAGACGACAAAAGATTTCTTAAGAGCAGCAAGAGCTTCTGATCCGTGGTGAAGATCGTGAGCATCAACTCCGCCCACAACAACTGCATCAAGGTTTCCTGCTGCAAGCGCGACAAGAATTTCAGAAGTTGTGCGGCCTGGCTCTGCAGGAAGTGAGCTAACGCCCCACGCTGCTGCAATATCTACGCGAGCTGCTGCATCGGCAACAGGTCGACCGCCAGGTAGAACGTTGCCAAGTGCGCCTGCTTCAAGTGCGCCGCGTTCTCCGGCGCGACGAGGAATATATGCAACCTTCGCACCAGTCTTGGCAGCAAGGGCTGCAACTGCTGAGAAGAGCCCTGCGCTTTCGGATGCGCGTTCTCCGACGAGGATGATTGATTTAGGTGTGAGTGAAAGAGCAGAAACAGCTGCGCTTTCAGCACCTGGCGCAACCTTGATGAACTCTGCATTGAGTTTTTCCATGGCGATAGAGTGCTTAGTTGCTACTGCGGTGACTTTGAGGCCGCGCTTCTTAAATTGCTTATTGATTCGCAAGAAGACGATTGGAGATTCTTCTTCCGGTTCGAAGGCGATAAGTGCAACGTGATCTGCAGTATCGATATCGCGATACGTTGTGGCAGACCCTGCGACGTGTGCTGCTAAGAAATCACGTTCTTCATCTGAAGTAACTCGAGCGCGGTAATCAATATCGTTCGTACCAAGTGCAATACGAGCAAACTTTGAATAACCGTAGGCATCTTCTGTTGTAACGCGTCCGCCTGTGAGAACTGCAGCGCGCTTGCCCTTAAGACCTGCAGCAGCTGCAGCGAGCGCTTCAGGCCAAGAGGCTGCAACGAGTTCGCCCTCTGAATTTCGAACGAGTGGCTGATTAAGACGATCCAGTGCTGTGACGTACTTAAATGCCCAGCGACCCTTGTCGCAGTTCCACTCTTCGTTGACAGATGGGTCATCTCCTGCGAGACGGCGTAGCGTTTTGCCACGACGAACATCGGTGCGCATATCGCAACCTGATGCACAGTGCTCACAAGCAGATGGAGTTGAAACCAAATCGAATGGACGTGCACGGAAACGGTAGGAAGTACCGGTCAGCGCACCAACTGGGCAGATTTGCACAGTATTGCCAGAGAAGTAAGACTTAAATGGATCGTTCTCGTAGATGCCTACCTGCTGTAGAGCTCCACGTTCATTCAAAGTAATAAATGGATCAGATGCAATCTGTGCAGAGAAGCGTGTACAACGAGCACAGAGAACGCAACGTTCACGATCGAGCAAGACTGAAGATGAAATCGCAATTGGCTTCTCGAATACGCGCTTGTATCCATCGAGGCGCGCATCAGCGCGACCATTGCTCATCGCCTGGTTTTGAAGAGGACATTCACCACCCTTGTCGCAGACTGGGCAATCAAGTGGATGGTTACCGAGAAGAAGTTCCATAACACCTTGTTGCGCCTTATCTGCAACGGGGGATGTCAACTGTGTCTTTACGATCATGTTTGGCTCAACTGGAATTGTGCATGATGCCTGTGGCTTTGGGAATGCACGGCCGTTGATTTCAATATCAACCAAACATTGACGGCAAGCGCCAACTGGATCAAGAAGTGGGTGATCACAGAAACGTGGAATCTGAATTCCTAACTTCTCTGCTGCGCGAATTACCAAAGTTCCCTTTGGTACTGAAACTTCAAAGCCGTCGATAACGACGGTAATCAACTCGACTGCAACTGCTGAGCCTTGTGTTGTAGTCATTAGCTCACCGCCCCAGTAAAGAGAGTTGATTTCACGGGATCGAATGGGCAGGCACCGTTTGTCAGGTGAGCGATGTATTCGTCGCGGAAATACTTAATGGATGAAGTAATTGGGCTCGTTGCACCATCACCGAGTGCGCAGAATGAGCGACCCATGATGTTGTCGCAGAGATCGAGCAACTTCTCAAGATCTGCCTCTGTGCCAGTTCCGTTTTCAAGATCACGAAGGATCTGTACCAACCACCAGGTTCCCTCACGGCACGGTGTGCACTTTCCGCAAGATTCGTGCTTGTAGAACTCGGTCCAGCGAAGTACTGCGCGGACAACACATGTTGTTTCATCGAAAATCTGTAGCGCCTTTGTACCAAGCATCGAGCCGGCAGCAGAAACGCCTTCGTAATCCAGTGGAATATCAAGGTGCGCATCTGTAAAGAGTGGAGTTGAAGACCCACCAGGAGTCCAGAACTTGAGCTTGTGTCCGGTGCGAACTCCACCTGCAAGTTCAAGAATTTCGCGCAAGGTGATTCCAAGCGGTGCTTCAAATTGTCCAGGGTTATTTACATGTCCCGAGAGCGAATAGAGAGTTGCACCTTTTGACTTTTCAGTACCCATTGATTGGTACCACTCTGCGCCATTTGCAATGATTGCCGGAACAGATGAAATTGATTCGACGTTATTGACAACAGTTGGGCGCGCATAAAGGCCAGCGATTGCTGGGAATGGTGGGCGAAGTCGTGGTTGACCACGGAAACCTTCGAGTGAATCAAGGAGCGCAGTTTCTTCACCACAGATATATGCACCAGCGCCAATGTGCAAAGTGACATCAATTCCATTACCAAGGTGACCGGCCTTATATGCATCAGCGATTGCTGCATTAACGCGACGAACTACGTGCGTTACTTCGCCACGAATATAAATGAATGCGCGCTTTGCGCGAATTGCATGGCAGGCGATGATGCATCCTTCAATTAATACATGTGGGTTCGCCATCAAAAGTGGGGTGTCTTTACATGTTCCAGGCTCTGATTCATCAGCGTTAACGACGAGATAGTGATCTTTATCGTCACCCTGTGGGATAAATCCCCACTTCATTCCTGTTGGGAAGCCTGCTCCACCGCGACCGCGGAGACCAGAATCTTTCACTATTTGGATGACAGCATCAGGATCCATAGCGAGAGCTTTCTTAGAAGCGCCGTAACCGCCATGGCGTGTGTATGCCTCGATAGTAAATGAATCTTTTTCGTCCCAGTGAGCAGAAAGGACAGGAGTTAACTTTGACATTACTTACCTTCCTTTGAGAGCTTGAGGCCAAGCAAGGTTGGCTCGCCCGCTTGTACGCCTTCGCGTGCAAGTCCGTCATCGAGACCAGCGAGAACTGCAGATGCTTCTTTATATGTAACTAGTCGGCTTGGACCACGAGTTGGTGCAGGCGGATTTCCTGCACGCGCACCATCAACGAGCGCCTTTGCAGATTCAACTGTCTGGTTGTCGTAGAACTCCCAGTTAGCCATCACTACAGGTGCGTAATCGCAAGCCGCGTTACATTCGATATGTTCAAGCGAAACCTTGCCATCGGCAGTAACGCCATCATTTTCAATGCCGAGATGGTCTTTAAGAGATGCGAAGATGGCATCCCCACCCATAACCGCACATAAAGTATTTGTGCAAACGCCTATGTGGTACTCGCCCACTAGCTTGCGCTTGTATTGAGTGTAAAAAGTTGCGACTGCAGAAACTTCAGCAGTTTCAATCTCTAGAAGTTCTGAGATTGTTTCGATTCCTTCATTAGTGACATAGCCAGATACTGACTGCACGTAATGAAGCAAAGGCATGATGGCAGAGCGGCTACGTGGGTAGCGCTTGATAATTGTCTGCATAAGTTCGCGATCAAGAGTCATTAGCGGTCCACTCCTCCCATAACAGGATCGATAGATGCAACAGCGCCAACGATGTCAGCGACCATTCCACCTTCGCTCATTGCTGAAATTGATTGCAAGTTATTAAAGGATGGTTCGCGGAAGTGAACGCGGTATGGACGTGTGCCACCGTCTGAGACAACGTGCGCTGCCAGTTCTCCGCGTGGAGATTCAACTGCAGCATATGCCTGGCCTGCTGGAACACGGAAGCCTTCTGTTACCAACTTAAAGTGGTGAATCAAAGATTCCATAGATGTGCCCATGATTTCGCGGATGTGATCAAGTGAGTTACCAAGTCCATCTGCACCAAGAGCCAACTGCGCCGGCCATGCAATCTTCTTATCTGCAACCATTACTGGCTGACCTTCAAGCTTGTCGAGCTTATCGACAGCTTGTTCGATGATGCGAAGCGATTGCTCAAGTTCATTCATGCGACATAAGAAACGGCCATAAACATCTGCAGTGTCGGCTGTGACAACATCAAATTCATAGTTTTCATATCCGCAGTAAGGCTGCATCTTGCGTAAGTCCCAAGGAAGACCAGTTGAACGTAGAACTGGCCCAGTAATTCCAAGAGTTGTACAACCAGCGAGATCGAGATAACCAATTCCTTCAGTGCGCTTCATCCAAATTGTGTTACCAATGAGAAGGGTTGCATTATCTTTAAAGTTCTTGCGCAGAGTCTTGACCAATTCGCGGAGCTTGATATTCATGCCTGCAGGAAGATCTTGTGAAACTCCACCTGGGCGTACATATGCCATATTCATGCGAAGACCGGTAATTTCTTCAAAGGCATCGAGTACTGCTTCGCGCTCACGGAAGGCGAAGAACATTGGACCCATCGCACCTAGTTCAAGAGCTCCGGTACCGAGGGCAACCATGTGAGATGAGATGCGGTTGAGCTCCATCATTAAGACGCGGATAACAGATGCGCGCTCTGGAATATCGTTGGTAATTCCAAGCAACTTTTCAACTGCCAGGCAGTATGCAGTCTCATTAAAGATTGGTGACAAGTAATCCATGCGGGTCGCAAAGGTGACCGCTTGGGTCCAGTTGCGGAACTCAATGTTCTTCTCAATACCTGTGTGGAGATAACCGATACCTGTACGTACTTCAGTGACAGTTTCGCCCTCGAGCTCAAGAACTAATCGCAACACACCGTGAGTTGATGGGTGCTGTGGACCCATGTTGACGATGATGCGCTCTTCTTTAGATTCTCCAATTTCAGAGACGAGTGAATCCCAATCGCCACCAGTGACAGAGAAGACTGTGCCTTCAGTGGTTTCGCGTGAGGATGCGTATGGATCAAAAGTAGTCATCGATAGCTCCTGCGTTCAGAAGGTGCAGGCGTTGTTGCGCCCTTGTATTCAACAGGAATTCCACCCAGTGGATAATCCTTACGTTGTGGGTGTCCATCCCAGTCATCTGGCATCAAGATACGAGTAAGACCTGGGTGGCCATCAAAGATAATTCCAAACATGTCGAACACTTCGCGTTCGTGCCAGTTATTTCCGGCCCAGACTTCAACAACAGATGGAATATGTGGATCAAGTTCTGAAGTGGCAACCTCGAGGCGGATGCGCTGATTCTTGGTCATAGAAAGAAGTGGATAGAGAGCAACGAGTTCAGCGCCAGTACGTTCTGGGTAGTGAACGCCAGAGACACCCATGCACATCTCAAAACGCAACTTATCGCGCAGGATAAATGCGACTTCAACAAGTCGCTCTTTCTTTATATGAAGTGTGAGTTCGCCACGATCGACAACAACGCGAGTGATGGCATCTGAAAAATCTGGATATGCGCGCTCGAGATCATCGGCAACTTCATCGAAGTAGCTTCCATATGGGCGCTCGGTTGATCCAAAGGAGACCGCTTGGCGAACCAGACCGCCATAACCTGAGGTATCTCCGGTCCCTGCAGCGCCGAACATACCGCTCTGATCTTGAGTCATTTACGCCAGCAACCCCTTCATCTGAATGGTTGGCTTGGCATTGAGTGCGGCAAGTTCAACTTCTTTAATGATCGCTTCGCGATTTGGACCGAGCTTGGTATCGCTAATCAGTGCGTGGAGCTTGATGATTGCATCCATCAACTGTTCTGGACGCGGTGGGCAACCAGGAAGATAGATATCAACCGGAACAATATGGTCAACGCCTTGAACGATTGCGTAGTTGTTAAACATTCCGCCAGATGATGCGCATGCGCCCATTGAGATAACCCACTTAGGCGCTGTCATTTGATCATAAATCTGACGAAGCACTGGAGCCATCTTCTGTGAAACGCGACCAGCAACAATCATGAGATCTGCTTGACGAGGAGATGCAGAGAAACGCTCCATACCGAAACGTGAAATATCGTGCTTCGGCGCAGAGCCGAGCGCCATCATTTCAATTGCGCAACATGCCAAACCAAAAGTAGCTGGCCAGACAGAGCTTTTGCGCATGTAACCAGCCAAACCTTCGACTGTAGAGAGCAGAACTCCGCTCGGTAACTTATCTTCTAGGCCCACTAGATAAACCCCTTCAACGCTTTCAGCTCCATCACAATTAATCCCATTCCAATCCGCCGCGACGCCACACATATGCAAATGCGACGAAGACTGTTCCAATAAAAATTGCCATTTCAACGAGTCCAAATAATCCAAGTTGGTCAAAAGTGACTGCCCATGGATAAAGGAAAACGATTTCAATATCAAAAACAATAAAGAGCATTGCGGTAAGGAAGTACTTCACTGGAAAACGTCCGCCTTCGAGCGCTTGTGGCGATGGTTCGATTCCACATTCATACGCTTCGAGCTTGGCGCGGTTGTAGCGAGCTGGGCCTGTAATGGATGCGATCGCTACTGAAAAGACTGCAAATCCAAGACCAATGGCAAAAATCACCAAAATTGGAATATATGGATTGGCGCTCACGAGCGAAATCCTAAGCGTTCAGCCAAGTCAATCAAACCGTTATGGCTTGCGGGCCTTGTGAACTGCGACAACTCCGCCAGTGAGATTCTTCCAAGTGACCTCAACCCAGCCAGCGGCGCTGATTTGCGCCGCTAATCCCTTCTGATCTGGCCATGCTCTAATCGATTCAGCGAGGTAGATATAGGCATCTGGATTGGATGAGGTTTTGCGGGCGATCGCTGGAAGGGCCTTCATGAGGTAATTGGTATAAATGGTGCGAAAGGGACCAAAGGTCGGGCTCGAGAATTCAGTCACGACCAAGGAGCCACCAGGCTTGACCACGCGATACATCTCAGCGAGCGCCTTGGCGGTCTTCTGGGTGTTTCGGAGCCCAAAGGAGATGGTCGCGACATCAAATTCGCCATCGGCGAAGGGCAAATTAAGGGCATCGGCCTTGGTGAAGGGCAGGTGCGGGCGAGCTTTACGCCCAGCTGCCAGCATTCCCTCGCTGAAATCAGCGGGGATGACGTCGGCGCCAGCTGCAGCCAAGGGTTCTGAGCTTGAGCCGGTTCCGGCTGCCAGATCGAGAATCTTCATCCCAGGGCGAGGTTGGATCAACTTGGTTGTCGCCTTGCGCCAGGCCTTGGTGCGGCCCAGACTTAATAAATCGTTGACGAGGTCGTAGCGCTTTGCAACGCCATCGAACATGGCGGCAACTTCATCGGGATTCTTATCCATATTGGCGCGGGACATGCGGTTATTCTCCCTGAAGGTAGGCTTCGCGCACAACTTATAGAGCGCTCCAGAAAGGTCGATGCGATGTCACTTCACTCAAGTTCACTTCGTGCCACAGTCTTTCCACGCAGTACTGCGCTGACGCAAGCGCTCTTCGTTGTTGGCGGCGTTGGATTTATCGCAGCCCTTGCCCAGATTGCAATTCCAGTTCCAGGGTCTCCTGTTCCTGTGACTGGCCAGACTCTTGCAGCACTTTTAATTGGAACTACATATGGCGCTCGCCTTGGTTTCATTACCTTCTCTACCTACTTACTCGCTGGAATCGCTGGAGCGCCTATATTCGCTGGATCAACCCACGGAATTGAGAAGGTCATCGGAGCAACCGGTGGTTACTTGCTTGGAATGTTGATTGCATCTTTCGTACTCGGATATCTCGCTGATCGAAAAGCAGATCAGAAATTTGTTACTTCTTTTCCTGCGCTCATTCTCGGTGATGTCATCATCTTTTCCTTCGGACTTCTTTGGCTACAGGCCTCTCTTGACCTCTCATGGTCAGCAACGATTGCTGCTGGTTTAACTCCCTTTATCCTCGGTGAAGTTCTCAAGATTGCAATAACTGCAACATCTCTTCCACTTATCTGGCGCAAGATTTCTCGAACTCTTCAAAAATAAATGGCTTCACTTATCCCCGTCACCACAACTCGTATTGGTGATCACCTTCCTCTGCTAGATCTTCTCAATACCGACGCCCCTTTATCGTGGGTGCGCAATGGCGAAGGCCTTGTGGGATGGGGAGTTCATGCCACAACCACTGTCTCTGGTAAAGATCGCTTTGAAAAAGCGCGTCAGTGGTGGCATCACCAATTAGAAACTTTTTCAGTTGCTAACTCTGTCCACGGCAGTGGTACAGGCCCAGTGCTCTTTACCTCCTTCTCTTTCGATCGCAATCAAGAGTCAGTCCTTGTTATTCCTAAGGTGATTGTTGGTCAAAAGGGCGCGCAGTCATGGATTACCTGGATTGGCGATACGCCTCAACCTATTCTTCCAGAATCCCCCGCACAGTATTCACAAGGCACATTTACATTTGGTGACGGAAGTATTAGTACCTCTGACTGGAAAGAGCGCGTAGCAGAAGCAATCAAGCGCATCGATTCTTCTCAGGTCGACAAGGTTGTTCTTGCCCGTGATCTCGTCGCAGAATCAAATACCAAGGTTGAAACAATTCCTATTTTGAAGAAGTTAGCTGCGGAATATCCATCAACTTGGACATTTGCAGTAGACGGGCTAGTTGGTGCAACACCTGAACTTCTCTTAAGACTTTCTCGTGGAATGGTTACCTCCCGAGTTCTCGCAGGAACGATTCCTAAGACAGGTAATGACGAGAAAGATTTGGCACTTGCTGCATCCCTTGCTCGCTCATCGAAAGATTTAGAAGAACACGAGTATGCAGTGCGTTCTGTCGCTGATGCTCTCGAACCATTCTGCTCATCAACGAACGTTCCTGAATCTCCCTTCGTTCTGCACTTAGCAAATGTTATGCACTTGGCTACTGATGTAACCGGCGCACTCATTGAATCAAAGCAAAGAGTCGATGTCTTCTCGTTATTGCAGAGTCTTCACCCATCTGCAGCAGTCTGCGGTACTCCACGCAACATCGCTTTCGACATCATTACTGAAGTGGAAGGAATGAACCGCGGACGTTATGCCGGGCCTGTGGGTTGGATTGATGCCGGCGGAGATGGCGAACTCGGCATCGCACTTCGCTCTGGTCAGATCACAGATCGTGAGATCAGAATCTTTGCAGGCTGCGGAATCGTTGCTGGCTCTAACCCAGAGAAAGAGTTGGAAGAAAGCAACGCAAAGATGATCGCGATGCGCTCTGCGCTACATTGAATCTACTTGAGAATAAATCTTCTTTAAGAAATCTGCGTTAGTTTCACGATCTGGAGCTGTAATCACCACAACGCTCACGCCCTTAATTGGCGCCGCTAATTCACTCTTCAAATCAGCTTGCGTAGCAATGGTCTTTGCAGGAACTCCAATAGCGCTAGCGATGGCTGCTAAATCTTTGCCATGAGGAGTTCCGAAGACCTCTTCAAATCCTGCAACTCCACGCTGTGACAGCGTTGAGAAGATTCCCCCACCATCGTTGTTGATGACCAATATCTTCAGATTGATATCTTCGTTATGAATTAAGCCAGTCAGATCATGTAAGAAACCAAGATCGCCAAGTACGGCAATGGTCTCTTTGCGCTGGGATGCGATACCGAGCGCTGTAGAGATATTGCCATCAATGCCCGCTAATCCACGGTTGGCAAAGGTTTCAACGCCTGTGCGAGCTGATGCAAAACCTTCAAGATCTCTAATTGGTCGAGATGACGAAACAAAGAGTGAAGTTCCGGCTGGAATCGCAGCACCAATCTCACGAGCAATGAGGGCTTCAGACCATTGTGAAATGTCGCCAACCATCTTGGCTGCGCGCTGAGAATACTTCTGCCACTTCTCTTTATATTCAGAGTCAGCTTGCTGCACTTCTACCTTGGGGATCTTCAGGAATTTCTGACTTGCCATGCGATCTGAGTCCACAGTTGCCATACGTGGGTCAATCACAATCTCTTTCCGCGCACTCTTGATGAAGGCATTGATAGAACGAGAAAGGGTTGTTCGTCCAATAACAACAACAGTATCTGGGGCTAAGTCATCTGCGATGGCGCGAGATGTCAGAAAGACACTGGCATGTGAAATCGCCTTCTCAAAAGTCAGCGGGTCTTCTGCAATAACAGGCCAGTCAAGTTCTTCTGCAAAATCTCTAACGGCATCGACAGATAGCCCACCGCGGTCATGTCCAATAACCAAAACACCGCGGGTTGATTTAGTGTAGAAAGTTCCGGGAGTTTTACGATCAAAAATCTTTGGAGCTGTAATACTTAATTCGTTGAGCCAGTTATCACTCTTGTCGCCAATAAGTGGTTCTTCAAATTGAATATTGAGATGAACCGGACCGCTCTGCAGAGAATTGAGGGGAAGCTCCATCGGATAGACGCTTCCTGAAACATCCGCAAAGTAACGGACCGCTTTCCCAAAGATACGGGCTTGTTCAGTTGTCTGGTTAGCACCTGTCTTGCGAAGAGATGCCGGGCGATCTGCAGTGAGAACGAGAAGTGGAAGATTTGTATGTGATGCCTCAAGAACAGCAGGGTGGTAATTAGCTACCGCCGTTCCGCTAGTGCAGACGATTGGTACAGGACGTCCTGATGCTTTCGCTATACCGAGAGCAAAGAATGCAGCGGTTCGTTCATCTATACGTACATGAAGTTTGAGCAGGCCCTTAATGCTCGCCTGGTGAAAAGCGATAGAGAGCGGCGCATTGCGAGACCCTGGTGAAATCACTACATCGGTGATGCCAGCTTCAACGATCTGGCGAACAATGACGCGAGCAAGCAGAGTGGATGGATTAATCACAGGAGCTCCGCTGTCTTCATAACGCGATTCTTCCACCATTCATAGCGGTCGGGCGCCACTTCATATCCTGCGAAGTCAGGCTCAACTTCAGTAATTTCAATTTCACCGTTAACGATAGGCAGAGATGCGACATCGGCGCCAAGAAGTGAGCCTGTACCTAAGCCACAATCAAAGTTCATCTCTGGAAAAGATGCAGCAAGTTGTAATCCATAATTTATTCCCACAGCACTTTCTAGCGCACTAGATACAACCACAGGAAGTTTGTGGTGTTCGGCTAATTTATGTGCACGTGCAATTCCACCAAGTGGTTGAACCTTAAGCATCACAAAATCCGCGGCACCGCTGAGATCAATCTCAAAGGGATCTTTTGCTTTGCGAAGAACTTCATCAATGGCAATCTTGAGAGGGATACGGATACTGGCCTTTAACTCACGCAGCTCTTCGAGAGTTGCACAGGGTTGCTCAACATATTCAAATGGACCAACTTCCTCATAAAAGGCGTAGAGATTGGTAAGAGCATCCTTAACGCTCCAGAGTCCGTTGACATCAATGCGAATTTTAATGTCACGACCAAGAGAACGAATCTGCGCCAGACGCGCAATATCTTCACCTAAGTTATCGCCAACCTTGACCTTAAATGTTTTGACGCCTTGATACGTATCGACAAGAGACTTAATTACTTGCTTATCGTTGGTTGCAGGGATGGTTCCGTTTACTTGTACTGAGTTGCGATAGAGCTTTGGGCGAGGCTTGGTAGCAGCCTCAATCGCGCACATCAGCCAAGGCGCGCACTCTTGGTAGTCATATTCAAGAAATGGTGAAAATTCGCCCCACCCGTATTCGCCCTGAAAGAGCGCTACTTCACGAACGGTAATCCCTCGAAAGTTTGTCTTAGTAGGCAGCGCAATGACGCGCATACTTTCGAGCAGAGAGAGGTCCATGTAATTAGGGGCGTCGCGGAAACTTTCCGAAATCAGGTTTGCGCTTTTCCTTGTAAGCATCGCGACCTTCTTGGCCTTCTTCGCTTAAGTAGAAGAGGAGGGTGGCATCGCCGGCAAGCTGTTGAATTCCAGCAAGGCCATCATCTGCAGCGTTCATAGAAGCTTTAAGTAGGCGAAGCGCCATTGGAGAGTTCTGCAACATCTCGCGACACCATGAAACTGTCTCTGCCTCTAACTCTTTGAGTGGAACAACTGTGTTAACAAGCCCCATTGAGAGCGCTTCTTGCGCATCATATTGACGCGTTAAGAACCAGATTTCGCGAGCCTTCTTCTGACCAACGCTTGCGGCAAGTAGCCCTGAACCATATCCACCATCAAATGAACCAACCATCGGTCCGGTCTGGCCAAACTTTGCATTCTCAGCAGCAATCGAAAGATCGCAGACAACGTGAAGAACATGTCCACCGCCAATAGCCCAACCTGCAATCATCGCAACAACTGGTTTTGGTGTACGACGAATTTGAACTTGCAGGTCTAGAACATTGAGTCGACCAACGCCTTGTTGTGAAAGCGTGTCTTCACCAAGGTATCCATCATCACCGCGAACGCTGATATCGCCGCCTGAGCAGAATGCTTCATCACCTTGGCCAGTCAAAATAATGACACCAACTTCTGCGTTATCCCGCGCTAAATCAAAAGCAGCTTTTAATTCAATAATTGTTTGTGGACGAAATGCATTTCGTACTTCTGGGCGATTAATCGTGATCTTCGCAATGCCGTCGCCGATTTCATATTTGATGTCAGTAAATGCTTCACCACCCACACCGGTCACCCATGCAGGGATGGTTCGGTCACCAAAATCACGCTTTATCGGCTTGCTCACGATTCCTCCAATTGGTCTACGAGCGATAGCCTACGCGGGCAATGGAGCAGAACGCACAACGAGAACTTCGCGAAGTCAGTCCCGAATGGACGCTGGGCGAATTGATGGCTCGTATCGCTAAGGCCTTGGTCTCTGATGGACCAGCCCTGGCTTTCTCCTCCACTTCATTTACCAACGTCCCGCCAAGAATAAGCATCGTGGTCAAGACCACAGGTAGCTCTGGAGTTGCCAAAGAAGTTGGACTCTCCAGTGGTGCGCTACTTACATCAGCGAAGGCTTCACATAAATTTCTTGGAGCCGAGTTTGGAAATACCTGGTCGTTATTGCTGCCGCTGACTCATGTTGCAGGCATCAATGTTCTTATTCGCTCACTTGAACTTGGTACAGAACCAATTGATCTTCGCAATTATGAAGGTGAATTTCCACAGGCGGATTTCACGGCAATCGTTCCTACTCAACTATTTCGAGCGCTCAATGGCGATGATCGATTGCTCAGGCATTTGCAGGCTGCCAACGCGGTACTTGTAGGTGGGGCAGCTCTTGCACCTGATTTACATGTGCAGGCAAGTCAGGCGCAGATAAATGTTGTCACTTCATACGGCTCCTCTGAAACTGCCGGTGGTTGCGTATACAACGGAACACCACTTGATGGAGTAGAAGTTTCGATTACCTCTGAAAAGAAGATCGCCCTTAAAGGCGCGGTACTAGCAACAACTTATTTAGGCGCGCAGACGCTTTGGGATACACATATCCAAGATGGTTGGTTGATTACAAGTGATAGCGGACGTATTGAAAATGAAAAGTTAATTGTTGAAGGACGTATTGATGACGTGATTATCTCTGGCGGAGAAAATATTTCTTTGTCAGCTATAGAAGGTTCACTTCATGCCCAGTTCCCACACAAATCTTTTGCAGCTTTTGTGCTTAAGGATCCGCAGTGGGGCGATGCGCTACATGTGGCGGTTGCGGGAGATGGTTTTCCATCTGAGAACGAGCTAAACGATTACCTAGTCGAGAAATTTGGTGCGCCTTCGAAACCAAAGGGATACCTTTATCTTCCTGAACTACCACTCATCGGAATCGGTAAAGTAGATCGAAAGAAGTTACAAGAACTGTTGATGGAGGCGCCAAATTAATATTTGGATTCAAGGTGCGCGCCCGCGCACACTTCCAGCTGCGATTGGACCTGTTCTTGTTGCAACAGTTCTAGCCGGTAGTGCATGGCGCCCGTTGCAAGCCTTCCTTGCGCTGATTGTCGCTCTTGCCCTGCAGATTGCCGTGAATTACTCCAATGATTACTCAGATGGAATCCGTGGAACAGATGATGTTCGTGTTGGGCCAATTCGCCTCACAGCTTCTGGTTTAGCTTCAGCTAAAGCGGTAAAACGTGCAGCGTTTATCTCATTTGGCGTTGCTTGTGTAGCTGGACTAGCGCTGGCAGCAACTTCTTCCTGGTGGATCTTGATTGTCGGAATTATTTCGGTTCTCGCTGCTTGGGGATATACCGGAGGCCGCACTCCTTATGGATATCGCGGCTTTGGCGAACTCTCTGTCTTTATCTTCTTTGGGGTTGTTGCAACTGTTGGTACTTATTACGTACAAACACTCGAATTTTCAATTGCAGCATTCGCCGCATCAGTATCGATGGGCTCTCTTTCATGTGCCCTCTTGGTAATCAACAACATTAGAGATCGCGAACAAGACGCACAGGTGAGCAAGAAAACTCTAGCGGTGCGATTGGGAGATGAAAATGCTCGTCGCTTCTTTATGCTGCTCTTGGCTTTGCCTTATATCTTTGCGCCACTCACAGGAAATCCGCTAGCTTTTCTCACACTTGCTTCTGCGCCTCACGCCCTTGCGATTGCGCGTGAGGTTCATGCGGGCGCAACTGGCGAAGCGTTAATTCCGCTTCTAGGAAGAACAGGTCAACTGCAACTGCACTTCTCTCTCACATTCGCCATTGCGCTCTCCTTCTAGTCGGTAAGCGAAGTTAAGTAGAAGGGCTTAGAATCTTCCTATGGTTCGTGCACTAATAATTCTCTTGCCCCTGGCACTAACTCTCTTTACCTTTGTTGATTGCGCAATGCGCGATGATTCACAAATTAAAAAGATTCCTAAATGGGGCTGGCTCTTAGTAATTCTCTTCCTTCAGCCAATCGGAGGAATTGTTTACCTGGTAATTGGTCGCGGACGTCGCCCACGAGGTCCAAAGCCAGGAAAGAAGAGAATTCTTCCGCCTGATGACGATCCTGATTTCTTGCGCAGTATCTAATTAACTAGAGTCCTGAATAGGTGTGCTTACCTGTTCCCCAGACATTTACATAAACATAGTTAAATAAGAATGTTGATCCTGCAAATATGCAGAGCCATGCAGCGCGACGACCACGCCAACCGACTGTTACGCGTGCATGTAGATAAGCAGCATAAGCAACCCAGGTAATAAATGCCCAAGTCTCTTTTGGATCCCATCCCCAATAACGTCCCCAAGCGCTCTCCGCCCAAATGGCGCCAGCAATGACCGAGAAGGTCCAGAGTGGAAAGACAAATGCAACTAAGCGATAGGAAAGTTGATCTAATACTTCGATTGATGGCACGCGTTGCAACCACTCTGGACGACCACCGCGAGATTCAAGTCGTTCGAGATAGAGATAGGCGCCTGCGACAATATTTGCAAAGAGGAAGACTCCACCAGAGATAATCGCTGCAATAACATGAATAACTAACCACGTTGATTTAAGCGCTGGAACAAGCGGGGCGCTATCACGATAAAGAAGGGTGATGGCAGTTCCAAGTGTCAGTAAGGCAGCAAGAGAAACAAATAGCCCTAGCCAACGTAGATCATATTTGCGGAGTGCTGCTAGATAGGCACCAGTAAATGCGAGAGCTCCTGTAATTGAGAACTCATACATATTGCTCCAAGGAACATGTTGATTCGAAATTCCACGAGCGATTACTCCACCAAAAAGGAAGATAAATCCAAGAGCCATCAAGGTCGTTGCGATGCGTGCAGCTTTCTCAGTGCGCTTGTAATCCAAGGTTTTTACCAACTTACTTCCTGTAGCGGCATCTTTAGATTCAGGAGTGCGAACTGCAAAGGCGGTTTCAAATGCGTGAGCTACAAAGGAGAGAGCAAAGACTGCCATGGCAGCGTAAACCAGGTTATTGGAGATGTAGGCCCACTCTGTCATCGCTACTTACCTTCCTTTACGGCTTTAATAAAGCTTGCTATCTCTGCATCAAGTCCTGGCGCATCATTTTTTGATAATCCTGCTACTTCAACACCCGTACTTGTCTCGCGAATCCAAATTCTTCTACGGCGACCATATAAAGATGAAAGTAATCCAAGCACTGAAACAATACCGCCAAGGAGCGCATAGTTCTTTCCGGGATCTTTGACCACCTGCAGATTGACCCATGGCACAACTGTTTCAAGTGTGATGGAGCCCTCAGGGTAGTTAAAAGTCTCACCAGGTTTAACTGAACCTAAGCCAATTTTCTCAAGGGTCTCAGTATCTAATCGATACACAGATTTTGGAACACCTGAATCAAGTCCTAGGTCACCCTTCCAAATAGAGAAGAGCAACTTAGGGTCTAAAAGTTCAGGAAAGATTGAGATAGAACCTTGACCTTCAAGACGTTGGTTTGTTGGTAAAAAGTTTCCGACAAATCCAACTGGTGGATTTGCATCAGGTACTTTGATTGCACCAATGGAGCGAAGGTTTCCATCTTGTGGCAAGAATGGCACTGGACCCTGCAACGCAACGTTTCCTTGTGAGTCTCGCACAGTGACAACTGGGCTGTAACCATTTGCTTGTAGGTACACTCGAGCGTTACCAAAAGTAAGAGGTTTATTAACCTTCAATACCTTCTTCTCACTCTTTCCATTTTCTGTAACCGTTACCCAAGCTTTGTAGTCGAGAGCCTGATTTGTTCTTGGGTCGTACTCTGCAACAAATCGATCGAGTTTTATTTCAAATGGAGATAGGGACTTCTCGTTGGTGAGCTTGCCCAGGGCTAACGAGTCGTAGGTCGTTGGGACGTTGATAAAGCGTTCTCCGACGTTGATGATTGCTTCACCGCGCATACCAAAGAGCGCCCCAAAGCTAACTCCAACCAAAATAAGAATGAGTGATAAGTGAAAAAGTAGATTTCCAGTCTCACGCAGATAGCCCTTTTCAGCAGAGAGTGAGTTGCCTTCTCGCCTGACGCGGAAGCGATTCTTACTAAACCAAGCATCGGCACGTTCTAAGGCGCCAGAGGAAGTTACAAACTCTTGGTGAAATTCCAGGCGAGACAAGTTCCGGGGCGTTGCGGGTGGTTGTGCGCGCATCGCTTTGTAATGCTCGACGCTTCGTGGCAGAACGCAGCCAGCCAAGGAGATAAAGAGAAGTATGTAGATAGCGCTAAACCAAGGAGAGCCATAGACGTCAAAGAGATAGAAGCGGTCATACCAGCGAGCCTCGCTGGGACTGTTGATATAAAAATCACGTACAGCGATTGGATTGGTAATTCTCTGTGGAATTAAAGAGCCAGGGATTGCAGCAATTCCTAAGAGCATCAGGAGAATGAGCGCAGTGCGCATACTTGTTAATTGGCGCCAGCCGTATCGCAGCAGCGCAATAAATCCGATCTCTGGAACTTCTACCTTCTGGCTCATTAGATCACCGGCACAAAATCTGAAATCCAGGAACGCATCTCGATCATCAAATCAGTCCAGAGACCAGTCAGTTGTAAGATGCCGATGACAATCAAGAAGGCCCCACCGACTTTAGAAATTACGCCACCGCTCTTAAGCGCAACCTTACGAATTTTCTCGGTCTTATCAAGAAAGAGGCCAGTTGCGACAAATGGTGCGCCTAAGCCGATGCAATATCCTAAAGAGAGAATTGATCCGCGCACTGCGCTGGATTCTTGGAAAGCTAACGCCTGCACACTTGCAAGTGCCGGTCCAATACACGGTGTCCAACCAACTCCAAAGAGGAAACCAAGCAGTGGTGCGCCAATGAGTCCACCGGTAGTTGAAATCCGTGGCTTGATTGTTGGCATTAATGGAAAAGCTCCGATGAAGATAACGCCCATCAAAATCGTGAGCGCACCTAAAACTCGTGTGATGCTCTCTTCGTTAGTGGCGATTCGTGAACCAAGTGCACCGAAGAGTGCCCCATACGAGATAAAGAGCGCGCTAAATCCTGCAACAAAGAGAAGGGAACCTAGAAAGACTCTTCCACGAGCTTGTGAAAAGCCTGCTGCAAATGAGAGATATCCAGGAACCAAGGGCAGGACGCATGGAGATACAAAGGAGATAACTCCAGCAAGAACAGCTATGGGGAAGGCGGTAAGTAAGAAGCCATCTAGAAGATGGTTGACTACGAAATCTCTCATTCCGCGCTCACATCCTCAATAAGTTTGGTGAGCGAGGCAACGGTGACAGCCCCTGAAACTCGCGCTGCAACGCCACCGTTTCGATCAATGACTAGAGTCGTTGGAATTGCATTTGCTGGAAGCGACTTGCTGAAGCCCACCAAAATTGAATCATCAATGAGGGTGGGATAAGGAATTCCACGGTTGCGCGCAAATGCCTCAGCGTTGACGGGGTTATCACGCGTCAAAATGCCAATAAATGCCACATCTGTGTATTTCTTCGCTAAAGCTGAGAGTGCAGGCTCTTCCGCGCGACATGGTGAACACCATGAAGCCCAAACATTTACAACGGCGACCTGTCCCCCAGCGAATGAATAGTTTTCGCCGCTTAAAGTCATGCCCGAAATTGCAGGCGCTTTTTGGCGAGAACCTTCTTTGATGGTCGTGACTGCGCCACTGCCGGCAATAAAGCTCTCTTCTGCTTGTGAAGTACCACTAGTACCACACCCAGTCAGCACAAGAGCTGAAATCAGAATGGGCAGATATTTCTTCATCTTATTTCTTCGGTAACAAATGTTTTGCGGGTTCTAGATATGAAGTTCCAGAAATCATGCCATCGTTATCAAAATGGATTCCAGTAACGGAAGCCAAGGTGCACTCACGCTTCCGTGGATCATGCAAAAGTCTGCGTCCTTCGACAGCGCTGCGCAGAATCCAGATAGGTAGCTGGTGTGAAACTACGATGGCATCTTTTCCTGCTGCTGCTTTCTTGGCATCAAAGATTGCAGCGAGCATTCTCGAAATCTGCTCTTCATATGGTTCGCCCCATGATGGCTTCCATGGGTTGTAGAGATGTCGCCAAGAAGAGGGATGTTTAAGAACTCCACTACCTAATTCAAATGATTTACCTTCAAAGATGTTGGCAGCTTCAATGAGACGTTCATCCGTATGAATCTTTAGTGAGTGCGCATTGGCAATAGGGGCGGCAGTTTCTTGTGCACGCTGTAAAGGAGAAACATGGAGCGCGCCAAGATCTAATGCTTTAGACCACTCACCAACAGCTTTCGCCATTTCTTGTCCACGCTCTGACAGTCTCCAGCCAGGTTGACGTCCGTAGAGAATCTTTTGCGGATTCTCTACCTCGCCATGGCGAACGACATAAACAGTGGAACTCATAGCGCTAAGCATAAAGCATCGATAAAGAGCCCTCTTCGCTAGGGTAGTGACATGGCACTCACCTCTCAAAGAGCTGCCTTCTTCGATGTAGATAACACCCTCGTGAGAGGGTCCACACTCTACTTTCTCGGACGAGGTATGTATCAGCGTGGATTTTTCACAAAGGCTGATATCTCAAGATTCGTTGTTGCCAACATCCGCTTTCGCATGACAGGTACTGAAAAGAAAGAAGTCATTGAGAAGTTTCAAAATGCAGCGACCGACTTTATCGGCGGCCATGCAGTCGAAGATATCAAGAAAATTGGCGAAGAGATTTACGATGAATTCGTCTCGCCGAAGATTTGGCAAGGTACCTTTGAGATTGCCAAGTCACATTTAGATAAAGGTGAAGAGGTGTGGCTTGTCACTGCAGCTCCTCAAGATATGGCAAATATCATTGCGCAACGTCTAGGTCTTACAGGTGCTCTTGGTAGCAAAGCGCGAGTTGAGAATGGTATTTATACCGGTTCACTAGATGGAAAACTTCTTCACGGAGTTGAGAAAGCCATCGCTATTCAAGATCTTGCAGCAAACCGAGGTTTTCAATTGGCTGATTGCTACTCGTACTCAGATAGCCACAACGACATTCCACTTCTTCAAGCTGTTGGGAATCCATGCGCAATCAATCCAGATGCAATCTTGAGAATCCGCGCACTTGCCGAAGGTTGGCCAATTCACGACTTCCGTCGTGCACGTTTTCTCAATCGATTGCTCGGGCCGATGGTCAGTCGCTTTGCGGCGATTGCTGCCTGGTTTACTCCTAGAAAGCGCTAACTCTTTCACCTCAATTAGCGCCCACACCCAACTAACGGCTATCGTTGGCAGGTTATGGAAATTCGCTCTTATGCAGATTATTTACGCGCACTCGATGATGCTGCGCTTATTTCCATGTTCACTCACAGGCCTGATCTGGTAACCCCAGTTCCACCTGATGTCGCAAGTTTGGCCGTTCGTGCATCGTCTGCACCTAGCTTGGCTCGCGCTGTTGATGCGCTTAACAAGTGGCAGCTACAAGTACTTGAAGTCTGTGCGATTTTAGATGAGCCGTTTACCGAGAAGGAAGTTGTAGCCCTTACTGAAAAGTCAGCGCTCTTTATCCTTCCTGGCTTGATTGAACGTGGCTTGTTATATGTAGATAAAGACGGAATGCGCACTCCCACAAATCTTAAAGAGGTATTGGGCAACGAAATTGCTGGACTTGGACCTGCATCCATGGCGAAGTTAAAGTTGAAGAAGCTAGATGAAGCTCCTGCTGCGGCTAAGAAAGTTCTCGAGGCGATGGTCTGGGGTCCTCCACGCGGGACGATTACCGATATCAAGAAACCAACTGCTGGTGTGGCTTGGTTACTTGAAGAAGGTTTCCTTGTTCCATTCAATCAACAGACAGTGGTCTTGCCTCGCGAGGTTGCCATCTATCTACGTGGCAACAAGGTGCATCGCCAACTCGAAGTTGCGCAACCAACTATCACAGCAAGTAAACGTGATGAGCGAAGCGTGCAGTTAGCAGCGATTGCCAACATCACCACTTTCCTGCGCTGGACTGAAGAAGTTCTTAACTATTGGGCGCAGGAGCCAGCAAAGGCTCTTCGTTCGGGAGGACTGGGCGTCCGCGAATTGAAAGAGCTCTCACTGCACTTAGGTGTTGATGAAGTATGCGCTGCCTTTATTGCAGAGGTTGCATATGTCGCTGGGCTTCTGACCATCGAGGCCGATGACAAGATTCTTCCGACAACGCAATTTGATATCTGGTTGATGCAGAGCGCATCTACTCGATGGCAGGCGCTGACATCCGCTTGGCTAATCTCTTCACGTCTTCCTGGCTTAGTTGGAAAAGAGGCAAGTAAGAACGTTGCACCACTCGGCCCTGAACTCGATCGCGCCAACGCAGCTAGCACTCGACGCCTCGTACTCAACCTACTTAACGAAAACAGAGGTGTTGCTGTTGATCCGCAGGCGCTTTACGAAGCTGCGCTGTGGCTTTCTCCCGGCAAGCGTTCTGGCGGATTGCAAAAAGATTATCTTCTCTGGAACTTGCGTGAATGTGAATGGCTAGGAATCACTGGTCAAGGAGTGATTTCTCAATATGGAATTGATTTTCTTGATGGTGGTGATTGTTCAGCCATCGATAGCGATCTTCCCAAAGCGGTAGATCACATCTTGATTCAAAGTGATAACACTGCAATTGCACCAGGGCCGCTCGAACATGAAGTCGCGCAAGAGCTTGCTCTGATTGCAGATGTCGAATCTCGCGGTGGCGCGACTGTCTTTAGATTCTCTGAAAGTTCTATACGTCGTGGGCTAGATCATGGTCGTACCGGTGATGAGATTGCCAAGTTCTTAGCAAAAACATCTAAGACTCCAATGCCACAACCTTTGGAATATTTGATTGCAGATGTGGCGAAGAAACACGGCAAATTGCGCGTCGGAAATACTGCATCATTTATTCGCTGTGAAGATCCAGCGTTGATCGCACAAATCATCGGCGATAAGCGCCTTGAAATCTTAGGTCTACGTCGAATTGCACCTGAAGTTCTTATCTCTACATTTGATGCGGCAGAAGCGATGCATATTCTTCGTAGCTACGGCTATCTTCCCGCTGGCGAGGATGCCAAGGGGCTCTTGCTCAGTGGTCCACGTGTGCAGCGCGCACAGGGAAAAGCACGTCCACCCAGAATCATCGGTGAATATGAAAAACCTGATGAGCTTCAGATTCAGAACGCGCTAAGAGCGCTTCGTACCGGTGAGAAATCAAGTCGTAAGCAGAGCACCATGCGTAACATTGCAACTGAAGCACTTGGCTCTCTTCCTCGGACCACAGCAAATGAGACTCTCGAGCTGCTCAGTGATTACTTACAAAACCAGCCAAACAAATCGCTCTCCATTGGATATGCCGATAACAATGGCTTGGTTTCACATCGCATCATTGATCCGCTGAAGTTATCTGCCGGCTCTCTCCTTGCGCGCGACCACGCAACTGGTGAAGTGCAGACCTTTAGAATCGCGCGAATTACAGGGGTGGCAGCGTTATGACGAGCGAGATATCCACCGAATACGGCAGACTTGAGCCTATGTTGGCAGCCCTAGAAGCGTTGGTTCGTTGCGAATCACCTAGTGATGATTTAGAGGCCTGCACCGAAGTTGTTCGACTAGCGAGCGATATCGCAACTCGCGTCTTAGGTGTTCCTGCACAGATAAAGACCATCGAAGGTCGCCCAGTCTTTTGGTGGGGATCTGAAAAACCAGAAGTTCTTCTCCTTGCTCATCTCGACACAGTGTGGCCGCATGGGTCATTTCAACCAGTGTGGGATCTCCAAGGAGATGTTCTCCGCGGTCCCGGAACTTTTGATATGAAAGCTGGATTTATCCAAGCGTTATATGCGCTTAAGGGAATTGAGGGGCCAGTAGCGCTCGTTGCAACAACAGATGAAGAGACCGGCAGCCACGCATCGAAGGCGCTCATTAAAGAACTTTCAGCAAGTGCAAAGGCAGTTCTTGTTTTGGAGGCATCCCTTGATGGCAAGGTAAAAACAGGTCGCAAGGGAACAGCGATGTACCAAATCAAGGTAATTGGTCTGGCTTCCCATGCCGGCCTTGAACCTGAAAAAGGTGTCAACGCCACAACTGAAATCGCTCACGCAATTTTGGCCCTTGGAAAATTAGAAAATTCTGAACACGGAACAACTGTTGTGCCTACCCTTTTACATTCAGGAAATACCACCAATACAGTTCCCGATCTTGCTGTATTAGATATTGACGCTCGCTCATTTTCTCAAGCTGAACTTGAACGCGTTGATCGCGAAGTCAAGGCTCTCAAGGCAGTGAATCCTGCAGCCCGACTTGAAATCACTGGTGGTCTCAATCGACCACCGCTGCAGCCATCTTCAACGAAAGCGCTCTACGAACGCGCTGAAAAAGTTGCTGCCGCGATTGGTATGAAGCCACTTGGGTGTGCAGAAGTTGGTGGAGCAAGCGATGGAAACTTTGCTGCGGCAGCGGGTGCACAAGTACTTGATGGTTTAGGCGCAGTTGGTGGCGGTGCACATGCTCCTTCCGAATGGGTGAGTATCTCTTCTATGCAAGAACGCAGCGATTTTCTGCACGCGTTGATTAAGGATCTCTTGTCATGACCGATGGACCACTAATCGTCCAGAGCGATAAAACACTTCTTCTTGATGTCGATCACGTTCTTTCAACTGAATGTCGCCGCGCTATTGCGCCCTTTACTGAACTAGAAAGATCACCAGAACATATCCATACCTACCGCCTTACCAATCTTGGTTTATGGAATGCGCGCGCTGCTGGACATGATGCCGAGCAGGTAATCGACACCCTTATTAAGTATTCACGATATGCAGTTCCACATTCATTGCTCGTTGATGTTGCCGAAACAATGTCACGTTATGGCAGATTGCGTTTAGAGGCCGATCCCGTACATGGACTAATTCTTGTTACAACCGATACCGGAGTTCTTGAAGAAGTTATTCGTGCCAAGAAGATTGCGCCTCTGCTGGGCGTGCGCATTGATAAAGAGACAATCGCTGTTCATCCCAGCCAACGGGGGCAGATAAAGCAGTCTCTACTTCGCTTAGGTTGGCCCGCTGAAGATTTCGCTGGCTATGTCGATGGGCAGGCACATGACATCGCCCTCAAAGAAGATGGCTGGAAGATTCGCCAATACCAAGAGCATGCCGCAGAAGGGTTCTGGCACGGTGGTTCGGGAGTAGTTGTTCTGCCTTGCGGTGCCGGAAAGACAATTGTGGGAGCTGCAGCGATGGCTCATGCCAAAGCAACCACTTTAATTTTGGTAACCAATACTGTTGCTGCGCGCCAGTGGCGTGACGAATTACTGAAGCGCACCACACTCAATGAAGATGAGATTGGCGAATATTCAGGATCAAAGAAAGAGATTCGCCCAGTAACGATTGCCACTTACCAGGTGATGACTAAGAAGAAGAACGGTGTGTACGCACACCTTGACCTATTTGATACCCATGACTGGGGCTTGATTATTTACGATGAAGTTCACCTACTGCCTGCACCTATCTTTCGCTTCACTGCAGATATTCAGTCACGTCGTCGTTTAGGACTGACTGCCACGCTGGTTCGTGAAGATGGTATGGAAGGTGAAGTTTTCTCACTGATTGGGCCTAAACGTTTTGATGTTCCCTGGAAAGAGATTGAAGCGCAGGGATATATCGCTCCTGCTGAATGTATTGAAGTTCGCGTAAATCTAACTGAAGCAGAACGTCTTTCTTATGCAACCGCTGAACCCGAAGAACGTTATCGCTTCTGCGCCACTACTCGCACCAAGCGCAACGTTGTTGAAGAGCTTGTTGCTCATCATGCAGGTGAGCAAGTACTTGTCATCGGTCAATATATTGATCAATTAGATGACCTATCTGAAACTTTAGGCGTGCCGCTGATTAAGGGTGATACGCCACAGAAAGAACGAGAAAGACTCTTTGCTGCTTTCCGAAGTGGTGAAGTCACATGCCTAGTTGTATCTAAGGTTGCTAACTTCTCTGTCGACCTGCCCGAAGCCACCATCGCTATTCAGGTTTCTGGTGCATTTGGTTCACGCCAAGAAGAGGCGCAACGTTTAGGACGTATCTTGCGTCCTAAATCAGATGGACGAGGTGCAAAGTTTTACTCTGTTGTTTCTCGCGACACCATCGATCAAGACTTTGCACAGAATAGACAGCGCTTCCTGGCAGAGCAGGGTTACTCGTATCGAATTATTGATGCCGACGATGTTTTTCAAGGGAAGTTCTAAAGCGTTCTGGATCTACCTTAAAGAAGTCATGGTGTTCACCATTGATATGAATTACCGGAACTTCGTGGCCATATAACTTCTCTAACTCAGGGCTTCCATCTATATAAATCACTTCGATTGTGAAGTTGAGTTCTGCACGCATTCCTTCAAGAGTATTCACAGCGTTTTCGCAGAGATGGCAGCCTTGGCGAGAGTAAACGGTAACCATGACTGCATTCTCGCACCCTGATAGCGTTGCCCGCTATGAGGAGCCGATTACTGCGAAAAGGTGGGCTCTTCCTTGCTATCTCAGTTCTCTTTGCAACTCTCCTCCCTGCTCCATCACAAGCGCTATCCAATTTCAAAGTTGCACCTTCGACAGTCTGGGGACATACCTACGCAGGTAAGGCGGTTGGAACTCCAACAACTACTCCGCCTAAGGTTTTCAATCTAGAGGCGAAATCTAAGTTTGTAGTTAATTACAAGAACTTTCCAGATTGGGCTAAGAGAGATTTCCAGTCGGCAGTTGATATCTGGTCTGCAAATTTTGTATCTGCAGCTCCTGTCACGATTGATGCAACATGGGGACGGTCCCCATCGTGGGGCGTCTTAGGTAGTGCAAGGCCCGGAAATTACTACTCAGGCTTTGATGGCGCACCAGATCAGAGCCTCTGGTATCCCTCAGCACTTGCAAATGCTCTGGCTGGTAAAGATCTCGAACCAAATAGCCCCGATATGGTGATTCAGATTAACTCGCTAGCGAATTGGAATACTCGAAATGATGGAAAACCTAGCGCCACTGAATATGACTTACCATCTGTCTTCTTGCACGAGATGGCTCACGGTTTAGGTTTTCTCTCAACTGATTCCTACGATTCATTCTTCGGTTACGGAACCATCGAACAACCAACTCCTTATGCAGCTTATGCGCAGTTGCCTGATGGACGTCGCCTCTCAGATCTGCCATCTCCTTCGATAGAACTAGGTAAAGCTCTCACCTCCAAACTTGTCTGGTCAGGTCAGTTTGGAAATGCAGCAAATGGCGGCGAGAAGATCATTTTGTACACGCCAGCACGCTATGAAGATGGTTCTTCTGTAAGCCACATCGATGAAGAGACCTATAAGGATTTGGGCGCTAATTCTATTATGACCCCAAATCTTGATGCTGGTGAAGTCTTCCGTGAGCCAGGTTCTCTGCTTTTGGCGATGATTGAAGACTTGCGTCGTAAGCCTCCTGTTGGTGTCGCGGTAGGTATTCCGCTTCCAGTAAGAAATGCGAACGCACTTATTGCAGATAGCTCGGCAGTTATTACCTTTGATCCTCCTGCCAATGCGCGCACCGCTCAGGTGACTAGTTATTCAGTGCGTAATCTGACTACCAATCAAGTGAAGAGTTCAACAGAATCGCCACTTTCCTTTACCGGGTTAAAGAATGGCACTAGCTATAGCTTCAGCATTGTTGCTTCAAATACAAATGGAGTATCTGATGCAGTAATCACAGCACCCATAGTTCCGCAGGCTGGTTGGAAGCGATTTATCATCGACCAAAACGCTGACGGAAAACATATTTCAAGTATCAACTTCAATGGCAAGCCACTGGTTGCTTACACCGATAGCAAGAGCGGAGTTCTCAGGCTTGCATCATGGGATGGCAAGATTTGGCGCAAAGCCACCGTAGATGGCGCAGGTGGTTCGAGAGAACGCACCAGATTTAAGATTACTAGCCCTGTCTCACTCTGCGTCAATGGTTCAGGCACCAAACAGTTATTACATATCTTCTACTCTGACAGTGACGATCGCGACCTGCGTTATGCCACCTACGACGGAAAGAAGTTCACCCACGAAATCGTGGATGGAAATGGCCCGCAGGTAAATGACTACAGAGATCCTGTAAGAGTTCGTACAGGTAGCGATGTAAGTATCTCCAACGCCTGTGTTGCAACTGCTGGCGGAGTTCAAGTCTTCTACCGTGACGAAAGCCAAGGAATTCTGCTCGGTGCAACAAAGGTGAAGGGCGCAACCAAGTGGAGTTATGAACTAGTCGACGGCGATCGCAAGACAGATGGTCGCACCATGGGCGATGTTGCTTTCCACCTTAAAGCGCTCTTTGATGGCAAGCGAACCTACGTTGTCTACGATTCAGTACTCACCATCAATCAGAAGAAGCAGGCAACATCTGGAGAAGTGCGAGTTGCATCCCGTGCAACCCTTTCAGGTTCGCCTTGGAGTTATTACAACATCGATACATCTGGTGGCGCAGTGCCCATGACAGGCTTTGATGTGTCTATCGCCAAGACTCTGACAGGTATTCAAGCTACCTGGTTAACTTCGGTGCCATCTGCACCGACGACGCCCAACAAGATCCGCTGGAGCCCACTACAGTCCACTGCGCTGCAGAACTCTGTGACAACTGAACTTTATGGAGCTCCAGGTAAGTATCTCAATACAGATGGAACTCTGATTGCTTTTAACTGCCAGCAGAGATTATGTGTGCTCGATAGCGTTCGCGCAGTTCCGACAATCAAATTGGTGACTTCAGAACAAAACCCAGACGGAATAGATTCAGCCTGGGTCACTGTTGATCGTGTTAAATATTTAATTGCTGGCGTTAAAGGCCAGCTATCTATGTTCCGCTTTCAGTAATTCAGATAACTACTTGGCGTTACGGCGCTGAATGCGAGTCTTCTTGAGAAGCTTCTTATGCTTCTTCTTCGCCATGCGCTTGCGTCGCTTCTTGATTACGGAACCCATAGGTCACACTCTTTCTTAATTCGTTTTTCTTATCTCTTGAGGTGGGAAAGGTTACCGCGTACCAAGCCTAAAAATCGAAACGGATTCTCCACTACCCCGAGCTAGCCCACAAAGCCCCAAATCCTTCGAGTAAACCAGAGAGATGGGGGCGCTGAGTTGGTTATCTGCATATGCCCCTGTCATCACACCTTTGCTTGTAAAGGTGGTCAGCAAGAGCGTCGGAGTAGTTGGCCTCCACCCAGTTACTCCTTTTATTGCAGAGTTGGAAGATAGCGCACCATAAGTGGTTCCAGCAGCAGTAAGTACTGTGGAAACTCCGGTGGATGGAATTCGCAGAGTCCATGTGGGCGCAAAGGAAGCGTTGAACTTTGTAAATGCGCTTTCAATAACTTTTCCGGATTTTACATAACCTGTTAAAGCTAAAGTTGAATCAGCGGCCAGCCAAGAGCGCTGCGCCTTAATGGCAGAACTGCGCACAACGCTAGTGATAGCTCCTGTTTTGCTGACTTTCATCAAGATTCCATCGCGGGCGCCAGCAAGCTTCTTGCCACCTAAGGTCTCTGAACTTTCGCCAAAGAGATTCACCGAGCCATCGGGGCTGCGAACTACTGCATTTAGTGCAGTTTTATTACTTCCAATAAATACAGGCTTGGCGAATACTCCAGTCGTTGTAGCTGAAATAAGGAAGGGGCGATCTGCCAGAACTCCAACGAGTGAGATACCAGAGGCATTTACAGAGAGCGCTGAAACAAGTGCGGGGCTGTTTTGCACAGAAAGATAAGTTGCTAACAGTTCACCTAATGGAGATAACTTCCAGATGGTTATCTGATTCATATCGCCACGCACTTTAGGTAGCACTTCTGCCACAACGCCATCAGGATTCTCTGCAGCAATTACAGCTGTCGCACTTTCAGCTACCACTACCGCAGCGGAAGATCCGGCTAACCAGATATTTCCGGCAGCATCAACGGCCGCAGCCGTTGCTATCTCATCGACTCCTGAATCAATGGTGCGAACCCACTGCTGCGCACCAGTTACATCAAGTCCAGTTAAGGCAATATTTGAATTTGTTGATCCCGTATTTGCATATGTGACAAGTGTCTTTCCGGTTGCCACTAACCCTTCAGCGTTCACAGCTGATGCAACGATATCTAACTTCTTAACGGCAACCGCTTTAGGGGCAGCGTTTGCAGTTGGCGAAAGAAGTGACGCAGCAAAAATAAGGAGAAGAAGTTTTTTCATTACTGGGCAAGTTCTCCAGCGCGCCTTGCAGATGCCGCCATCGCCTTTGCCACAATCTCAGAAATCCCAGCTTCATCAAAGACCGCCAGTGCTTCTGCTGTCGCACCTTTCAAGCTGGTCACCTTTTCACGCAAGCGTCCTGGTGAATCTTCTGAACCATCGAGCAGAGCTGCTGCACCAACGATGGTTTGAATAGTAAGTGTGGTGGCATCTTCACGGCTAAGACCCATTTCAACTGCACCATCTATCATCGCTTCAACAAAGCGGAAGAAGTAAGCCGGCCCCGATCCGCTGGTTCCAGTAAGTGCATTCTGCAATTCTTCAGGTATCTCAATCGCTTTTCCTGTCGCTGCCAGCAACTTTTCTATGAAAGTTTTCTGAGAATCAGAGACACCCGCACTTAGTGAGTAGCCGGCCATTCCTTTACCAATCAAGGTCGGCGTATTTGGCATCACGCGAGCGATTGCTTTATGGCCAGATAGCCCTGCTGCGATTGCAGAGATTGTCTTTCCGGCAAGTAGCGAGATTACGAGTGAGTCAGACTTTATATGTGGAGCTACTTGCGGCAGAAGCTCTGCCAACCCTTGTGGCTTAATACCTAGAATCACAACATCGCTCGTTGCCAGCGATTGTTCAAGTGGCTCGATAGCGATTGAGTAACGCTTAACGAGTTCATCGCCACGTTCAGGACGCCTTACAACAACGCTAATTGATGATGGAGCGATACCTGATCGGATGAGAGCTGCGATAAATGCTTCTCCCATGGTTCCGGCACCGATGATGCCAACTTTGATATCACTTACCTGATTAGCCATAGCGAAAGAGTACGCGTAGGCTCTGCGACTATGTCAGAGATAAAGCCAGGTTTCGCGCGTGACTGGGTCGAATTCACAGATCCCAATGATGACGAAGAAATCTTTAAGTGTGATTTGACCTGGCTCACCTCTTTCTGGACCTGTATCTACGGCGATGGTTGCAAAGGCGTCTTTAAAGATCGCCCAAACGATGGATGCTGCACCGAAGGTGCGATGTACTCAGATGAGGACGATGAAGAGCGCGTACGCAAGGCTGCAGAATTTCTCACCCCTGAGATGTGGCAATTTTATGAAGAGGCTCGCCCCAAGAAACCTGGCGGACAACTTCGCATTACAGATTTAGATGAAGATAAAGATCGCAAGACTCGCACCGTTAACGATGCTTGCATCTTCCTTAACCGCAAAGGTTATGAAGCTCCTGGCTTCACCGGTTCATTTGGTTGCGTTCTTCACCACTTGGCACAGAAGCGCGATATGCACTTTGTAGATACAAAGCCAGATGTTTGCTGGCAGCTTCCACTTCGCAGAAGTTTTGAAACTCGCGAAGTTGGCGAGCGCGAATATTCAGTAACAGTTATCGGCGAATACGAACGCCTTGGTTGGGGCGATGGCGGAGATGATTTTGATTGGTACTGCACTAGCAATACCGATGCTCACGTCGGTAGTGAACCTGTCTATATCTCTAACAAGGCAGAGCTACAGAAGTTGATGGGCGAGGCTGCCTACGCTGTCTTAGCCGAGCATTGCGACCGCCGCGTTCAAGGTATTCGCGATGCGCAGGCGCGTTCACTTCCACTCTTTGTTATCCAACACCCAGCCACTCTCGCAGCCGGCAAATAGTCAGTTCCCTCCCCTAACCTACGTCTATGGCCAAGGTTGAAAAGGATCCCTTCCGTTGCTCTGAATGCGGATGGACATCTCAGAAATGGGTTGGACGTTGTGGCGAATGTCAGGCCTGGGGATCTGTTGAAGAGTTAGCAGCTCCCAAAAAACTTTCTCTCGTCGCCGGAACAGTTACATCTAAGGCAACTCCTATCGGTGATGTCGATCTTTCAGCCGCGCGCGCACGTGCAACCGGAGTCTCTGAACTCGATCGCGTACTTGGTGGCGGTTTGGTTCCTGGCGCTGCCATCTTGCTGGCAGGCGAACCTGGAGTTGGTAAATCAACGCTTCTCTTATCTGTTGCGGCCCAAACTGCAGCTAAAGGAATCCCTGCGCTCTACATTTCAGGTGAAGAGTCAGCATCCCAAGTTCGACTTCGCGCCGAACGTATCAAGGCCGTTGATCCACAACTCTTTCTCGCCTCTGAAACTGATTTAGGTGCAGTGATTGCACATATCGATGCAGTAAAGCCTGAACTCCTCATCATCGACTCAGTGCAGACAATTGGCTCTTCGACAGCTGATGGTTCGCCAGGGGGCGTTACCCAGGTCCGCGAAGTAGCTGGCGCACTGATTCGCATCTGTAAAGATCGCGATATCACCTTACTTCTCGTCGGTCACGTCACTAAAGATGGCTCTATTGCAGGTCCTCGCTTACTCGAACATATTGTTGATGTGGTTCTACAATTTGAAGGCGAACGCCATTCACGTTTACGTCTTATCCGCGCAATTAAGAATCGCTTTGGCGCTAGCGATGAAGTCGGTTGCTTTGATTTAAGTGATACCGGTATCGAAAGTGTTCTCGATCCCACCGGGTTGTTTACATCGCGCCATGCTGAACCGGTTCCTGGTACATGCGTCACTGTCACTCTTGAAGGTCGTCGCCCGCTTCTTGCTGAAATCCAAGCGCTAGTAAGCGCCGGACGTGAAAATGACTTCGGAAATGCGCGTCGCGTTACTAGTGGACTTGATTCTGCCCGCACCTCAATGACGCTCGCCGTTCTAGAACTGCGCGCACACGTACGCGTTGGCGGTCGCGATGTTTATGCCGCAACTGTCGGAGGCATGAAGATGTCCGAACCTGCTGCAGATTTAGCGTTGGCACTTGCAGTTGCATCAGCTGCAAAAGGTTTGGCGCTACCTGCAGATTTAGTTGCCATCGGTGAAGTAGGTCTAGCCGGAGAAATTCGTAAAGTCAGCGGTGTATCTAGGCGTTTAGCTGAGGCCTATCGACTTGGATTTAAGCGCGCACTTGTTCCAACTGGATCAGATGTGGCTATCGCAGGCATGGAGATCGTTGAAGTCTCGCGCCTTGATCAAGCGCTGCAACGCGTCAAAATCACTGGTGACTAATGTTTGAAAAAGAGATTACCTCCTGGTTTAAAAAGAATAAGCGTGATCTACCTTGGCGCAAAACTGATGCCTGGGGAGTTCTAGTCTCAGAATTTATGTTGCAGCAAACTCCAGTTAATCGCGTTCTACCTGTCTATGAATCCTGGATGAAACGTTGGCCCACAGCTGCTTATCTTGCAAAGGCAACTCCTGCTGAAGTCATCACTGCATGGGGTCGTCTTGGTTATCCGAGACGTGCTTTACGGCTCCATGAATGCGCCAAAGAGATTACTCATAACTTCAAGGGAAAGATTCCGGAAAGTGAGGCCGAACTTCGCGCACTTCCTGGCATCGGCGAATACACAGCAGCTGCAATTACAGCCTTTGCCTTTGAGAAACGTTCCCTCGTTCTCGATATCAATATTCGCAGACTCTTCGCGCGGCTCTTCGATGGAGTCGAAACTCCCACCCAAAGTGCAACAAAGATTGAGAAATCTCGCTATGAAGAGTTGATTCCTAAGAAAGATCCTCACCTATGGGCCGCCGCCACTATGGAACTTGGCGCAGTTATTTGCACATCGCAATCGCCTAAATGTCGAATCTGCCCAGTTGCACACGTCTGCACATGGCGGAGTTTGGATTATCCAAAGTCTGATGTTGTGAAGCGGCGACAAAGCTGGCACGGCACAGATCGCCAATGTCGTGGCACCATTGTTCAGGCGCTTCGAGAAAATGAAGTCCTCACCAAGAGCCAAATAACTCAGCTTTGGGATGTGCCATCGCAACTTGAGAAAGCGCTGCTGACCTTGCTTGATGATGGTCTCATCGAATCTCGTGGCAAGAATAAGTTCTCACTTCCACGCTAGCGAGATAGAGTTAACGTTGTGAGCCACATATCTGCGTTGCAATCACTGCTTGGCGTAGATGCGCATCTGATTACAGATCCTGATATCACCACCTCTTATTCACGCGACCAGGCTCCCTTTGCTCATTCAGCCCCACCACTTGCTGTCTTACTTGCCCGAAGTGCAGACCAGATTTCCACAACTTTGCGCTATGCCAACGAACATAAAATTCCTGTTGTCACGCGAGGCGCTGGTAGCGGCCTTGCCGGAGGTGCTAACTCAAGCGCCGATTCAATAGTGATCTCACTTGAGAAGATGAATCAGATAATCTCTATCGATACTGAAAATCAGATTGCTCGTGTGCAGGCGGGTGTAATCAATCTTGATTTAGATACCAGGGTAAAAGAGTTGGGTCTTGCCTACCTGCCAGATCCTGCAAGCCGCGATTGGTCAACGCTCGGCGGAAATGCTGCCACCAATGCTGGCGGAATGTGCTGCGTGAAGTACGGAGTGACCTCATCACATGTGCGTGCAGCCCAAGTTGTTCTTGCCAGCGGTGAAATCATTGAGCTTGGAAAAGCGACAAAGAAATCAGTCACAACCTACGACCTGCTTCATCTCTTTATCGGCTCTGAAGGAACGCTAGGAATCATTACTGAACTCACTCTTAACTTAGAGATTCGCCCACAATCGCCGGCAACTCTGATTGCAACCTTTCCTAGCGTTTCCAAATCTGCTGCAGCATCTGCCCAACTACTGCGCTTTAAGCCTTCGATGCTCGAAATCGTTGATCAGACAACGCTTAAAGCCGTGGAGGCTTGGCACCCACTGGGATTTGAAATCGCGGGTTCAGTCTTGATTATGCAGTTAGATGAAAACTTACATCGCTGCCAAGAAGCGCTAGATGTATGTAAGAACTTTGACCTGATTGATGGAGTCTTCTCCGAAGATCCTGCCGATACTGCTGATTTGATCCGCGTGCGCAAGATGGCATATCCAGCGCTTGAGCGCATGGGCGCCACACTTCTAGATGATGTAGCGCTTCCTATAACCAAGATTGCAGAGTTTGTAGAAAAAGTTGAGGAGCTCAGCGCTAGTAGCGGCCTGACCATTGGAATCTTTGGCCATGCCGGCGATGGAAATATGCACCCCACAATCGTTCACGAACATGGCGATACGGCAGCTGCCGCCCTTGCCCAGAAGGTCTTTGGTGAGATAGTTGCTATCGCTCAAGCACTTGGCGGTACTGCAAGTGGCGAACATGGAATTGGCTCGATTAAGTCAGCTTTAGTTGCTAAAGAAATCTCTCCAACTGTCATGGCGCTGCAGCGCAACATCAAAGCAGTCTTTGATCCCAACTCAATCTTAAATCCAGGTAAGAAGTTCCCTCTTTAAGTTAAAGATCTATCTGTGTGCCGAGGGTAATCACTCGATTTTCAGGTAAGCCAAAGTAACTCGAAGCAGTTGCAGAATTTCGATGAAGAATCCCAAAGATTTTTTCAGTAAGACCCTTTACCGATCCGGTCGAACTCTCTAAGAATTTACGGTCAGCTAAGTAGTAGGTGCATTCACTTTCTTCCTCAGCAGTCATCACATGATCAATGATTGAGCGTTGGATATTCACATCTTGTTTAAATCCAACCCAAACATAGAGCTGTTTAACTCTCTCGGTAACTTCTTTAAGTATCGGTTTGGCTGTGACGACCGGGACATCGCCTTGAATCACGCTGACAATAAGAATTTCCCTAGGGCAAGAGTGAAGGTTATTTAACTGAGCAATCAACGCTTGCGGAACCTTAAGAGCTGATGCAGAAAGGTAGATTCCAGTATCAGGAATGATTGAGATAGATCCCGAAGCAATTCGGGCTTCCACTTCTTCCCAGGTCATCTCCTGATTACGGAGGGCTTCCTCAAGTGATTTCTGCCCTCTACGCCAGACCCACATGATGTAGGTGATACCAATTCCTATCAAAAGCGGTACCCAAGCGCCCTTAAAGATCTTTGTCACTGTCGCCAAAAAGAAGGAGAGATCGATGAGAATCAAAATTGGAATAATGATGAAGAGCACCTTCTTGCTCCACTTAAACTTTGAAGCTGCGATATAACCAAAGGCAATCGTTGTCATCAACATAGTTGCAGAAATTGCAAAAGAGTAAGCATTTGCCAGTGCGCTAGAAGTCTTGAAATTTACTACCAAGAAGATTGAACCCAGACCAACAATTAAATTCACTGCTGGCACATAGATTTGGCCAATTACAGTGCTGCTCGTATGAACAATCTTGAGGCGCGGCAGTAGTCCAAGTCGAACTGCTTGGCGAGCAAGGGATGCAACTCCCGTAATCAGCGCCTGTGAGGCGATAATGGTGGCTAAGGTTGCAAGCACGACAAGAAATATTCGAAATGTATCTGTTGGTGCAAGTGCAAAGAAGAGACTTTGGTCTGTTCCAGGATTTTCAATAGCAATGACAGCTTGTCCGAGGTAATTCAAAACAAGTGCCGGAGCCACAATAAAGACCCAACCGATACGTATTGGGCGCTTTCCAAAATGGCCTAGATCGGCATATAAAGCTTCTGCTCCAGTAACCGCCAAAATAACTGAAGATAGAATTATGAATGTATGGAAGCCATGATGGATTACGTAATCGACTGCATAAACTGGTGAAAGAGCCTCGATTACTTCTGGGTTTTCTTGCACTTTGATAAATCCAAGGTAACCGAGTGTTACAAACCAGACCAAGATAATTGGTCCAAACACTTTACCCAGCAGATTGCTACCTTTATATTGGAAACCAAAGAGAGTAACCAGAATGAATACAGTAAGCGGCACAGTCCAAGAAGCGAATTCAGGGTTGAGCGTCTTGAGACCCTCTGTTGCCGAGAGAACAGATATCGCTGGTGTGAGCATTCCATCTGCCACAAGGAGCGCAGTTCCCAATAAGAGAAAGAGAATAAAGAAGTACTTTGTGCCGCGAGTTGCACCTTTAACCTTATTTGGAAGTAGAGCAAAGAGCGAGAGAATTCCACCTTCGCCGTTATTGTCAGCTCGAAGTACAAATACTAAGTACTTAAGAGTTACAACCAGCATAAGCGACCAGAAAATAAGCGAAACTACACCGTAGATGTCAAAGAGTTCTGTTCCAGCTGTATTGAGAGATTCTCTGAGTGCGTAGATCGGACTTGTTCCGATATCCCCGAAAACAACTCCGAGTGCGCCTAAAGTGAGCGCTCCTAAAGAGCCATGTTTTACTGACTGTTGCATCTATTCCTCTCAGCAGAATCTGACTCAGAATGTGAAGAGCACAATACGTGAGTCAAACCAACGCTAAGAATACCCGCTGGCAAAGGTTTTGAATTGAAAAAGCGCTATGCAGGCATTTAACTTGAGCCATGAAGAGACTTACTCTCACGACATTAATTGCGTTGCTCTTCTCACTTACGGGTCAGATTTCATCAGCAAATGAACTGCTTATCTG
>VFQS010000283.1_pt1 | contig 63169 bp, 58 predicted proteins | sample 3512361 | NCBI WGS metagenome assembly VFQS01 (sample SAMN10412375, study PRJNA504923) | tailings metagenome | isolation source: Relicate 1 Philex TSF3 active mining | place: Philippines | reverse complement strand
CTCATGCATTACATAATACACCATCTATTTGTAAATCAAGTTATTTATTAAAATCCATGATATCCAATTTTGAAACATATGGACATCATTTAAATAATTTAGAAAAGGAGAAATTTAGTGAAAAAAATGTAAATTATGGTTATGAAAAGTATTTCACATCTATATTAAAAGACCATGGTAATTACCAAAAAATTAAATGTACCAAATGCGCTAAATAAATATTTGTTAAATTATAATATTTTTTTTTGTAAAAATTAAATATTTTTACTATTTTTAAGATTTAATAACAATGAAATTAATTCATTTGTTTCATTACTATGAAGTTCTTTAATCTTTACAGTAAAAGTATCTTTATTTAAATGAAAATTATTACATTTAATGATACTTAGTTCTTTTAATTCTTCATAATTATTTAAAAAATATGGATTTGCATAAATGATTTCATTTCCATTTAATTTTAATATAGAATCATATGTAAAAAAACGTTTATCATATCTATGTCGTGGAGTAATATTTACAAAACCATAATTATTTAAATTTCGCACAAAAGACATATAATCATTTAATCTATATTTTTGAATAATTATTTTTTTAAATAATTCTAAATCTTTAATTACAAAACCACCTTTATCATAAAATTGTACAATATTTTCATTATTCACATCAATACAAATAGAATGTAATATATATAAAAATTTATTAATATTTGATTCATATGAATCATCAATATTATTATTTTCTATATCTTCATATTTCCGTTTTTTATTTTCAGAAAGACGTTTTGATACTCTTTTTTCCATTTTTTTTAATAAAATTATATGTTTATATACTATATTTATATTCTTTATATATAAAAATCATTTTTTATATATGATTTACGTTATCTTTTTATTTTTATAAAAAATAGAAAATAAATGCTTTATACGTTAATATTTTTATAAAAAAAATGATTTAATAAATAGTATATAAAATATTTTAATATGGAAAATACTATAAATATTATTTTTATTATGGAGAATCAAGACCCAACAATACTAAAAGTAAATAAACAAATACAAGTTCAAGCGTTACTTGCACTACTTAAAAAGAAAAGTGGTGAAAAAAATAATACTTCCTCTGAAATAGTAGTTATGCTAGCACCATCTGAAAAGAAAGAAGAAACACCTAAAAAAACATTTTTCGCTTCATCCGCATTTCAATGTGCACCAGAAGCAAATATGGTTCCAATGCCTCCTGATGATTTTTTGTTGTAAAACATTCATCTTTTATTATAATTTTTATGATTTTTTATTTTTAACTTTTATGTTAAAAAATTTTTATTTTATTTTTTTTTGTAAAAATAAATTATATTTACTCATCGTCTACATTCACCATCTTAAGAAGTTGAATCATTTCCTGTTTCTCATCATTACGAGAAGCAAAAGGAGTTCCTTTCGCCTTCTTAAGCGAGTTACTTCCGTTCTTCTTCTTCTTCACTGGGTCATAATCTCCACCAGCACGACAAAGTCGAACTCCGCAATACTTACAAATACCACCATAAGGTCGCTTCGTAATAAACTTGGGAGTAAGTTCTGACTCATCAACAGTCTTCTTCCAATATTCGTGAACATTGTACATGTTACGCATTACTGACTTACCGTTACGGTACTTAGTACGCTCAATATGAGCCTTACCAATATACTTGGTTTGGTCATAAATAGGAGTATCAAAAGCAGTTTCGTTCATCATTTTATCAGAAAAAAAGAATTGAGTAAAAGTATAAATTTTATATACTCATTTCATATATAAAGTTATATCTTGTAATATAATAAGTAAATTTTTTTATAATAATTTTATTGGTTACGTAAAATAATCATATTTATTTAATTACGTTTACGTTTTTTATTTGGTTTAGTATCTTCATATGAATCGTCGTATATAAAAAGATTTGGATTAATTTCAATATTGTATACAAATTTAAGTTTGTTACATCTTAATTCTAATAAATCTTTATTTTTAATATCATAAAAATAGGTAACGCCATTATGTTTAATTCTATCAATTAAATCAAATTCTTTTGATTCAATTTCATTTAAATCAAATGAACGTATTAATTGATTATTGATATATTGGTTTACATGTTTTATTAAATTGTTTTCATAATTTAAATGAATTTCACAACAACCATTTATACAATATCTTTTAGATAATCCTTCTAGTTTAGAATCTTTTAACTGTTCATAAATTAATAAATTACCATGTATTGAATAAAAATAACTTTCCCCATGAATATGTCCATTTACATAATTTGTTACACTTTTTTTTTTACCATTTTGAAAATACATTGTGATTTTCCCATCAAGTTTATTATCAATATAATTTGAATTAATAGCTAAATTACCATTTGGATAATAACCATATAATTCACCTTGAATTCTATTTTCTTTATCAACATAATAGTAAATTGCACAATTATTATTTAATTTACGTCGTCTATATTGTAATGGTTCAATTTGAAAATCTTTTGTTATATAATAATATGGAACTTTTTGAATAGCATTTTCCACTTCAAGTGGTTTTAATTCAGTAAATGATTTACTAAAATAAATATTAAAACTTTCCATTTTTTAAAAAAAATTGTAAATGTTGATAAAATATATTTAAAATATATTTAAAATATATATTTAAATATCTTTATTTTAAAATAATCATTTTTTATATAAAAATATAAAAAATTTATTTTTATTTACGTTTAATTAAAAATATATAAAAAATAAATTATAAAAATCATTTTTATAAAAAAATGAGTATTCCATTTATTTATAATGGATTATTAACTATCCAATCTATAACTGAAAAATATAAAAAAATAGAGTCATTATTAGCTTCTTATTTTGAAGAAAATAATTGTGAATTATGCAAACATCCATATATAAGACCATATATAAATGAAAATAAAGAAGAAAAAAACAAACTATTTTTTTCAATACCGTTTGATAATTATTGTTCCATACAATTATTTGAAAAAGAATGTATTAAATTATTGTATTTAATTGAAAAATTAGGTGACTTCAAAATAATAAGTGGATATATAAATGTTGTTCAAATCTTTAATATTGAAGACCCAATTCAATATAAGTATATTATAAAAGTAAAAGAAAATGAAAAATTAGCTTTAACAAAAGTAGTATATGATAGAAGTATTTATAATAAAATGAAAAACTATTTAAAAAATAGTAATAAAGAAAATTTAGATTTTTTTAATTCATTGCAAAAGAATGATAAATAAAAATATTTATTCATATATTGGTGAAATATTACAATTTACAATAATGTTTTGAGTATACATAAATTCACATACAACATTTTCATTTTCATCAAATATAATTAGACTACCATCTTTTTTATTATTGTGATATTCAATCATAGATCTTAATTTACCATTATTATCATATTTTTTACGAATTCCATCTTCAATATTATTTACATAATATGTTTCTAATATTATTTTTCCGTCTTTATTATATTTTCTATAAAGTCCATTTTTAATATTATTATTTTTACAAATCGTTTCATTTAATATGAAATCACTAAAATTTTGAGAATCAATTAAATAATTTTCAATTTTACATGAATTAAAAGGAATGATTAATTGTCTAATTAATTTTCTAAAATTACTAGCATGAATCGGACGATTTATATTTAATAGATTACCTAATTTGGCATCCATTACAATATATTCATTGTGATATTTTGATATTAAATTATGTGTTTTAACATAATCAATAAAAATATCATATATTTCCATGCGAGTAAATACTTTTTCTTTATCTATATCAAATGATACATAAAAGTCATTTATTAACTTTACTTTTTCATTGATATAATTACTATTTTGGTTAAAAGCAGAATAAGAAAAAAGATATATATCTTTGATGTTAATATTTTTATTTAAATTATATGTAGCATTTGATATAAATGCTCTATCAAAACCATTTAAGGTAATTAATGATGAAACATTTTTATTATTACTATAATACATACATTTTGCAATATTTTCATCTAAATTATATAGTTTGTGAATATGTTCATTTTTATTATTTTTACATAAAATAAAATATTTTTTTACACTTGATTTCAGGAAATCATTACAACTTTCAATATTATCAAAAGTTTTCACATAATTTTTCTGATTTGTAATTATATTCATGATTGAATAATAATATGAACGTATTGATATAGGAATATCAAAATACATATTATTATTTAGTTTTGAATCTAATTGTGTTTGTAAAAAACCTTTTTGAAGTTTCGTAAATTCAAAAAATTCTTCAAAAGTAATTTTATTTGATTCATATTGAGTCAAATAATCATCTTTCTTTTCTTTTTCTTTTTCTTCATTCATAATTGGTTTTATTGGTACGTTCGTTTCTTGAATATTTTTCTTTTGAATTTTGAGATTAACATTCTTTGGAATATCAGAATCAACTAAAGAAAAAATACGCTTTCTAGAACGAGTTTCCATTTTACTAAGTAATCTTATTAAATAATCTTATTAAATAATGTTATATTTTTTATAATATATATTTTTTATAACATAGATTTATATTTATAAAAAATCATTTTTTTATTATAATATATATATGTAACGTAAATAAAATATTTTTATCTTTTATTTATTCATCTATAAAATATATTTTATTTATCTATAAAATATATTTTATTCATCTATAAAATATATTTTATTCAATCCATTTTTTAATTACATTTCCATTTAAATCATATTGATAAGATATAAATGAATTGCTTTCCATTTTACGATGAAATAATACTTTTCTACCTGTTTCATCAAAACACTTTAATTCATATTCAATTCCATCTTTATTATATTTAGATTCAATACGTTTAATTCCATTTACATAAACATTTCGTATTTTATCTTTACTTTTTCGTACACGCGGAATAATTAATTCTTCAGTACCCATAGTAATCGAAAAAACAATTTCATCATCCATATTATATTTCTCATAAAATATAGCATTTGATGGCATATATTGAACTACGTGTTTGTAATATATACAATTAGGATTATTATTATTTACACCTACATTACGAATAATGGGTAAAACACGACTACTTTCAAAGAAAGGAGTATTATTTTCCATTAAAAATGCATTTTTAAATGAATAAAATCGTGGATTAGGTTTCGTTAATTTTTCTTCTCTCATTTCAGTAAATGTTACTTTACGTTTACGTATATCACTTTGAATAAACTCCATCTTTAAATAAAATGATTTACGTTATTTTATAATAATATATATTATTAACAAATAATTATTTGTTAAAAAAAATCATTTTTTTTATAAAAAGTAAAAAATGATTTCATAATAAGAAGAAAAGTATAAGATATAATATATAAATATGAGCGAAAACGAAGTTGAAGAGCAACCTAAAAAGAAAGTGCGAAAAATGAGTAGTACTTCAAAATTTAATCCTAAAAATCTTATCTTTTTTGATTTAGAAACAAATGGTACAAGACCTTTTTATAAATCAGCAATTATGCAAATTTCATTTAAATCATATGATGAATTAATTAATGAGAATATTTATGTATTTCCATATGACAATATTGTAGGGGCAACAGAAATTCATGGAATTGATTCGGAAACATTGACTAAAAATAATGCTATTTCATCGGAAGCTATGTTAAAAATGTTAGTGAATAAATTTTCAAATGCAAATGAAAGATATTATTTTGTTGCATACAATAATTTTGGGTTTGACCAAAATGTATTAGAACATCATTTTAAATTACATCATTTAGTTGTTCCACAAAATTGGTTATTTTTAGATATATTACCATATATACAAGAAAATTATCAAGGAATTCGCAAAAATGGTGGTTATAAATTAAGTAATGTATATAATATAATGTGTAAAGATAATGATAAAGATATTAATTTTCATAATGCGGAAGATGATGTATATTGTTTAGCAGAAATATATAAAAAACTTGATTTAGAAAAGAGTAAAATAGCTCCATTTATTAGAGGAGGATATACAAATAATGAAATATTAAAAGCCCCAATTAGTTCAATCATGGGATATGCGCCATTTTTTGGATTTGAGCGAAAAGGAGTAAATACTATTTCAGATTTAATGGATCAATATAAAAAGATGGAAAATAATATTGATTTATTTAAACTTTATTTAAAACAAAAGATTGGTATTTATAGTGAAATGTATTTAAATAAAATTTGTGAACAAATTGTTGTATTAAACGAATTAGTTAGTATATAATATTTTTTAATATTATTTTTTAATTAAAATTTTTTATAAATATATTTATAAAAAATAGATAATCATATTATTTTATAATAATGTCTGTAAATAATAATCCTAAAACACATATTGAGAAATTAAACAATAGTATTTTTGAAATATTTAATTTTATAAATAATAATGAAGTAAACATCTATGAAAGATTAGTAAATTTAAAAAAAAATTTTGAAAATGCTTTAAAAGAAAATCAAAAAGAAGAAAATCAAAAAGAAGAAAATCAAAAAGAAGAAAATAAAAAAACAAAAAGTAAACAATATGAAGATGTGTTAAATGATTATATACAAACCATAAATCCACCTAATTCAAATCAAACTAAAGAAGAAAAAGACCAAAGATTAAAAGAAAATAGTGCTATTTTTAATGAATTTTGTAATGAACATCTTAAAATTACAATACCAAGTCGTAATCAATTTGGTCGTAAAAAATCGACATCAAATTTATCGGAAGTTGTAAAAAATGAAAAAAAATATTTTTTTAAATATATGAATGAAGGTGGTAAAGAATTTGATATTCCATTTGAATTTCAAACAATTATTGCGTATGATGAAAATATTTTAAATAATGATCATAAAAAAAAATTACTTATTTTTGTAAATATTATTCGTAAATATTATGTGGATCGATTATTAGAAATTTTAACAACCTATTTTTTTGAAAAATGTAATAAAAAATTAAGTTTAGATTTTTCATGTTCAGTTGTTGCAGTAGGTACTGTTTCAGTAACAAGTAATTATAATGTTACTGTAAGTGGTGTATTTTATCCAAATCAAATAGTAAATGAATTTAATTATCATTTTGAAGAATTTTGGAATAATTTTTCAAGTGAAGTTTTTGATACAAATATATATGGTTCAACTTTTTTTGTAACTTTACCAAAAGGGTTACCAATTAATAATACAAGAAATAGAATTATTAATAATGGATATTCTAAAATTAAAGATACAAATATATTATATTTACCGCCAAAATCATTTACTATCACAACAGAAAAGGGTTTAAAAAATGATCAAACTTATACTACATTGTTAGAAAAAATAAATATATCTCAATTTAAATGGTTAGTTACAAAAGTCCATTTACATATGAAAGAGTATGGAATACCTGTAAATAATAAAAATTTAAACAATATTATTAAGTTATTATATAAAATAATTAATAAAACAAATAATTTAAATGAAGAAAAAATCTATGAATTTATACAAAATATTTATAATGAAAAGTTTAATACTGATTATGAAATTATTATACCAGATTTACCTATTGAAAATTCTTTTAATAATACAAATAATGCAAATAATGCACCGATAATGGGTGGTGATCCAGTCAGTAATAAAATATATACTAAAAAGAATCTTAATAATTATGGTAAATCAGTACAAAATAAAATACAATCTGAATTAACAGAATCTTCAAAACGTGGAAATATAAGTAGTTCAATAATACAAAATAAAATGAAAGAAATTGAATATAAACAATATCGCCGTACAATGTATCAAAAAACATTAGATGAAATTAAAGCAACCCAATTAGGATATGAATTATCTATAAGTGAATCACATCATATTCAATCATTAAAGTTCTTAGAAAGATTAATTGATACTATTTCTAAAAGTAATTTTTATGGTTCTGAAACATATTTATGTATGGGTACTATTTATCATATTTTAGGTTATATTCAAAATTTAGGTGCATTTGAAATGAAAAAAGAGTATTTCCAACAATCTGCTATTGAAAATTATATGGATATGTTTCGTTATTACGAAAAAATGGAAAAAGATCAAGAATATGCAATTATTAAAATGAGTAAATATGCTTACCGTGTTTATCACTCGTTATCTATATTAGAAACATTTGGATCAAATGGTACATTTAATAAAAATGTAAATAAATATACTAATAATATTTATAAAGATAAATTAGGTATTTTTAAAGATATTTTGAAAGAATTAAAAGGATATCATTCATTTGATAGTAGAAAAGATTTAAAAAATAAACTTTATGTATTATTTGTTAAATCAAAATCAACTAAACAAAGTTCAAATAGTCAAGTTTTAAATAGTTCAACTTTAAATTCAAATAATCCATCTACAAATAATCCATCTACAAATAGTTCAACTTCAAATAATCCATCTACAAATAGTTCAACTTCAAATAGTTCAACTTCAAATAGTTCAACTTCAAATATAAATGGTCAAAAACCAGTTCTTGCATTAAGTGAACCTCAAAATAATGGTTCATTAGAAACACGTTCAGAAAATGAAAATATTAAAATCAATAATAATGAACTATTAACATCTATATTAAATAAAATGTTTGAAGATATTGAATCCACATTATTAAAAAAAATAAGGTAAATACAACGGTTACTAAAAATGCATAAAAAATAACGTAAATCAAATTTAATTATAATAAAAAAATGATTTTTTTATTATCATAGATTTATAATATATGATATTTATTATATAATTATATTTAATTTCTAAGATGGTTTGGTATAACGAGCTTTACGCTTCACGTTCAAATAACTCGAATGAAATTAAAAATAATGCTATTGCTTACGGTAATAGTTCTTATATACTAATCGATAATGAAAATCCAGAATACGTAAATAAATTTTACATAGATGGATATAAAGTATATGGAGAAAAAGCTATTCAGCGTACTGAATACGCATATGGTTTTAATAATGAAATTACTATGTATAAATATGCAAATAAACATAATTTAAGTTATGTACCGCTTATGATAAGTCATGATATTGGAAAAGTAAGTATTAAACTTACATATCTACAAGATTACATTACTATTCGAAAGTATTTCGAACTTCGTAATCAACTTTCACAAGTGTTATCAGCATCTGATGATGAATTTAGTAGTAGGAATAATTATGATGCTTTCTTTAAAGCTCTTATGAAACTACTCAATTCTATGGAAAAAGATAATTTTGTACATAACAATCTTACATTAGATAATATTATGATTCATCCGGATAATATGGATCTAAAAGTAGTGAATCTTAAAGATTCATATATTTTTGATCCATCTTTTCACAAAGATCATACTATTTTTAATTTTGCTAAAAATGATTTACTTTATACTTTATATAAAGTAATTTATCCACAAGAAAAAGATATGTTTATGAAATATTTCAAATATAAAAACCCTAATTATTATCAAGATAATAATACTAAAGTTGGTAATTTTTACCGTATTGGTATGCTACAACTATTTGATGAACAATTTCAAAATGCAATATTTATTAGAAATGAAGAAATTAAAAATTTTGTAAAAAATATTATTTTTTTTCATCTTTATGTAAATCTTGTATCAAAAGATGTTGTATAAAATATTATTTATGTATAAAAAATAAAGTAAGAATTAAAATATATAACATAAAAATAACTTTTATAAATTCCATTAAAAATACATTATTATAAATAACATCACTTAACTCTTTTTTTGTGATTTCTAACTCTTCTTTATAAGGTGAACCAGATTTTTCATTTTCAAGTTCTACTTCTATTTTTTTTAATTCTTCTTCATAATCTTCCATTTCTTTTATATTTTCTTCTAAAGTATTATTTAATTCATCATTTGTTTCATTTAATACTTCTATTTCCTTATTTTTTTCATTTACTTCTTCTTTTAACATATATACATAAAGTAATGTTTTGTAAAAAACTATTTTTTGTTCTTTATTTTTCATTATACTTAAATGATCATTTTCACTTACATTTTTTTCAAAATATTTATCCATAAGTAATATTGGAACTTTATATAATTCTTCTAAATCTGATCCATTTATTTCATAACTTTCATATAAATCGTTTAATAAAAATTGTAAATCTTTTTTATTTTGTTGAATTATTTCTTTTTGATTTAATAATTTACCTAATTGAACTAAGGCATTTTGTGTTGCCATTTTACTTTCATATTCCGCTTCTTCTTTACTTTTGTATATAGAATATTTTTTATTATTTTCTTCTAATTCTGCTTCATCTAAAGATTCCGCACTTATTTCATTTTTTTCTTCTTTTATTTTTGATTCCATTTTTTAATATAAAGATATTTTACATATTATATATCATTATTTCTTTATATTCAAATAAAATGAATAAATTTAAAAAGCATAAATATGTTAAATATAAAAGTAAAGAAAATGGAATCATATCCTATTGTATTCAAAATGCGTATCAAAAAATAATAAAATTACCTTTTTACAAAAATCCGACTTTTATATATTCTGATTTTGATAATTCAAATATAAAAAAAATCATAATTGAAATATATCATTATGATTATGTATCTTTACATATTTATTTTCATAATGAAGATGAAGATGATGAGGAAGATGAAAAAGAGTTAATTATATATATGTATGATGAAAAAATATTAAATAAAAATATAATAAATATATATGATTTATGTAAATATAAATATATGAAAATGATTCAAAAATATTTATTTTATAGTATTCATGGATTATTTTATAGTATATATGCTTATTATATAATACAATTATTATGTGGAATAGAAATTAATATACAAAGTATTTTTATGATTCATTTTTTTCACTTTTTTTCTGAAACTTGTATTTTGTATTTTTTATAATAAATAATGTATTTTTTATAATAAATATAAAAATTAGTTATAATAAATAATGATTTATTATAATAAATTATGTAAAAATATGTTTATGTAGTAAATGATTTAAACTTTAATCTTTTTGACAGCTGTTTTCTTTACTTTAATCTTAATTCCACCTTTAATTTCTTCTACAACAGGTTGAACTTCAACATTTTCTTCTTCTACTTTTTTACTTTTACTTTTACTTTTACTTTTACTCTTACTCTTACTTTTACTTTCTTCTTGGACATGTTCAACAGGTTCTTCTTCAACATCTTCCATTACCATATTTTCTAATTCATTTTCTTCTACTGAATCAGTAGTGTTAGCTTCTTCAATAGCTACATTTCCAAGATTTAGTTCACCTTCTTGAAGATTTGCAACTTCATTCATTTTACCAAAGTTATTATTACTTCTATTATTACTATTATTCACTACTTTTACTTCAGAAACAGTTTTACTTACATTTAATTTGTGTTCTTTGTGTTTTTCAATACCGAAACCAAAATCAAATGCATTATCATCAATATCTTCATACTTTTCACTTTCAACATATGTTGTATTATAAGCATTATCAACATCTTCAACTGTTGCTTCACCCATATCAAGATCCATCATTAATGAATAATTATTTTGTTCAATTTCAGCTAACTTATCTTCATCCATTAATAGATCAAAACATGTTGTACCTGCTGAACAGAATTGAGCCATTGCAATATTTGCAGATACACCTTTCATATTATCACGTTCAGCAAAAAGACCTGCTTTTACAACTGTATTAAGTACTTCTTCGAAACAAGCCTTCGAAAATGGTGAAATATCATTACTACGATTAAGACCATGTCTATCAATTTGCATAAGTTTACCACGATATGTCATAATATCAACCATAATCTTAACGTGTCTTGGAACTGTTTTACCTTCATATACTTCCATAAACTCATGATAAAGAAGAGAACGAGCAGCTTCAATACCAAAGATTTCATAGAATTCTACAATATCATTTGTAATAGTACGAGTTGTATCAACACCTTCTTGAGCAAGTATATCAACCATGTTACTACCACCAGTAACAAGAAGCCATTCTTTAGTATCTTTAACATCACCATTTGCTTCAATTTTAACAATATTTGATTCATCAGGATCAACAGAATCAATATTTTTAATACCACGAAGTTTAAGGTCAACAAGTGATTTTTCAAAATCTTTCATTAATTCGTAATATTCACTTTTACCATCATTCTTAATACGAATTCTCATTACAACATCACTTGAATTATCATCACTAAAAATACATTCAATATCTTCATCATTGTAACTACTTTCTTTAATAATTTCTTGAATTTCATGAACACTAATCTTACGATTCATCATTGCTTCTTTATCAAAGACTAAACGAAGAGTCCATGGTGAAAAGCAATTTACATTCTTTTCTTCCATACCAAAGATTGAAACAAAATCTTTATAACTCTTCATAAATTCACGATCTTCATTATCATCATTTAATGTATTTGCACCATTATAAATGATTTCACTACGTGATAATAAATCACGAAGTTTTGTATAGGTAATCTTAGCAAGTGCTTTACGAGCATTTTCCTTTGAATTATTATATTCATTGGTTAAGTAAACATGCATTGTTTGTTGTTTTAGTTTCTTTGTGATTTGAATAATTTCACGAAGACGAGGTAAACCACGTGTAATAGATGAACCTGATGCCGAACCAGCAGTGTGGAATGCATTCATAGTAAGCTGTGTGGAAGATTCACCAAGAGTTTGAGCAGCAATGACACCAACCATTTCACCAGGTTGTACAAATGAATCAATAATCTTATGACGAATGGTTTCAATTAAATAATCAAACATCAGTTTATTCATACGATATTCTTTAATTACACGTTTTGAAGCCATAAATGAACGGAATAAGATTTGCTGAATAATGACACTATTTGCTTTTTCTGGCATGTATTTAAGTACTGAATCCATCATTGCTTTATATTTTTCAATCACATATAATGGTGAAATATCACTTAGTTGATATGGCTGAATGTTGAATTTCACTAAATTACTTTGAATCATACGATAAAGATTAACTGGAGTATAACAGCTTGCATCGCTAATAAGTTTTGCATTTTTGAAAAATACATTTCTCATTAAATCACGTCCATGCATCATATCTTTGTATTCTTTATTTAAAATTTCCATATATTGAGCATTTGATAAAAGTTCATCAACAGCATCTTTTGTCATAAATGTTTCCCAATAAGTGCGATCTTCTATCATATTTTGTTCAAATTCATATGTAGTTTTCATCTTTTCATCACTATATTCAAACATTTTAATTGGCATATGTTCAATCTTAGTTGGATCATAATTGTCATCACCATATGAAAATTGAACAATACTATTTGTTGCATTACGTACTGTAAAGTCATATGCAATCTTTAAATCTTCAGTTGCTTTAATATATTTACGAGATGTATAACCTGAATCAGCAGTAGTAATCGACTTTGAAATGTTTGAAAGACGACCAGACATAGCAGCAAAGAATACTTCACTTGGACTTAAACCTTTACCGAAACTATTACGACAGAAACCACGCGAATCTGGTGAAATATCATAACGATGGAAATGAGGAAGTGTACGGTTTGTAAAACCATATGGAATACGTCCACCTTGGAAATCTTGTTGACCACAGCAACCAATAATTTGTTGGAAGTTTACATCTTTACCTTGTGCTCCTGAATATACTTCTTTGAAAAATGAGTTTCCTTTAATCATGTCACTTGCATTATCATAAATATGTTTCTTAATCTCTTCACCAGCTTTATTTACAATGCGTACAATATCAATTTCAAGCTTTTGTGCTTTGTAAATATCATCTAAATCAGGCATATATAAACCTTGTTGAGCTTTTTGAATAAGCTCTTGTGCTTCTTTAATATGATCTTTAACAATGTTTCTTACAATTTTATGATCATCGTTTGAAATCAAACAATCACGGAATGAAATTGAAAAACTGTGATTTGTAATCCAACGTGTTACAAGATTTTGTGAATCATTTAGGAAATCAGTCGTTTCATTTACACCAAATGAATTGTAAATTTGATGGACTAAACCTCCAGAATTGTCTCCTAAACTCTTCTTTTCTAAAAATCCATCTACAATTTCACCTCGCTTAATTTTTACCTTCTTTAAATCCATAATAGTTACATCTGGAATAATCATTGAAAATACTTGTTTACCTGTCCAATATGGTTCACCATCTTCCATACCAGCTGGTTCAGGTAAATAACCATTATAATTATCTTTGAATGAAAGTAAATTATGAATATCATTCTTTTTAAGCTTTACATGATCTTGGGTCATTAAATAACCACCAAGAAGTGTATCTTGGACTAAATAAAGCACAGGTGATGATTTACCAGGTGAAATCATTTGTGTAGGAACTAATGTTAATCTTCTTAACTCTTCAAGTGTTTGATACGACTGGGCGCAATGAACATTCATCTCATCTCCATCAAAATCTGCATTATAAGGATCGCAATCCGTAATATTTAATCTAAATGTATTTCCTGGAAGCACCTTAATTTTATGCCCCATCATACTCATTCTGTGAAGAGTAGGTTGACGATTGAATAAACAAATATCTCCATCAATAAGATGACGATTTACAATATCACCATATTCCAGTTCAGTTGCCACTTTTTGTACATCAACATGTTTTAAGTTAAAGGTAATACCTGAAGATTGCTTAATCACTGATTTGGCACCAGGATATGTTTTGGTACCGTTTTTAACAGCTTTGCGCAATTGTGTGATGTTATAAGGAGTTACTATATCCGGAAATGTTAATACCATTGCTATCTTTTCTGCCATACCAAACTCATCAATGTTAATATTTGGGTCTACTGAAATAACTGCACGAGCTGAATAATCAACACGTTTACCCATAATATTTCCTCTCATACGACCTTCTTTACCCTTAAGACGTTGAGCAATTGCCTTAAGAGGACGATAACTACTACGTTGTCTACTTCCAACTACACCTGGAATTTCATTATTCATATAAGTTGCAACTTGATATTGTAAGAAACCTTGATGTTCATTAATATTCTTTTCTTTACCATTGTTTTCCATAAGTTGTTTTAATCCTTTATTTGCTTTAATAATCATTGAAAGTCCATATGATAAATCATCTTCTGAACGTTGATTATCTGATTGACGAATAGATGGACGAACATTTGGTGGTGGTACTGGAAGATTTTTAATAATCATCCATTCAGGACGACTTTCTTTAGATGAAAATCCAAGAAAATCAACATCTTCATCCTTAATATTTCGGAAAATATTATAACAATATTCTGGTCTAAAAATTTGCTCTTTTTGAATCTTTGCATCCTTAAAAGCACTTTGATTAAATTCCGCTTTAATCTTTACAATATTATCTTTTTCTTTAATATTTGCTGCACTAAGACGTGTGTATTTAGTTGGTTGTAATACCATACAACTACTGTTATACATACACTTTTTATTCTTATTTTTAAGACAAATATTACAAATTGCAACAAATCTATTATAACCCTTTTTTCCTTCTACTTCTTTAATTACTAATGGATCATTCTTATCAATAAGTAATGATGAACAACGAAAACATACACATTTAAGAAGTTTCTCAATATATGGCATAAAGTTATAGTTAAATACAGGAAGAGCTAAATCAATTTTACCAAAATAACCTGGACATAACTCAGAACGTTTTTGGTCTACTGGACAAATAATTGAACGGTCTATTGTACCCATATTGTGGTCAAATAAACCATTGTTTTTAGGAATATTTCCATCATATGTATCAATACTACGTACATCACATACTGAACCATTTATAATATCATGGTGCGAAAATAGACCAAATTGAATACCTTTTACAAGTTCTACGTCATTTCTATCAAGTAAATCTTTTTCACGAATAGACATTTTTTTAAATAAAAAATGATAGTCCTATATGATATTATAAGATATATATTCTTTATATTTAATTTATTTTAATATTTTTTTAATTATTTTTTATTTCATTTTTTTTATTTTTTTAACAAATTATACAAAAATATGTAAATATTATTATTTATTTCTTAAAATTTATTAAAAATATAATAATTTGTTAAAAAAAATTATTAATTTGTTAATAAACATATTAATTTGTTAATAAACATATTAATTTGGTACAAAATAAAATGAAAAAATAAAAGAGGAGGGTCGTTGGGAACCTAAGGTTCCCAATGGATATAAAGGAGTTCGTATATATATAATTAAGGTTTCATACAGCAACATTTTTATAAATAAAAAGGCCTCCTCATTTGATTGTAATTTTATTTGTTGACATTGATATTTTGTTAATAAATATGTTTATGATCAATTTTCTATTATCTAAAAAAGAGTAACATTTCTTTTAGATAATAGAAATAAGAGTTTATTCTATATTGAAAAATATAGAATAGCAATGGATTTCTTTCTCTCTGACAAAAAAGAAAGTATCCTGATGTTTCTTTATCTTATTATATGTTCACATATAATAATGTAAAGTAGTTTCATCTCATTAAAAATGAAACAAAACCATGAAACCTGTCCAAAAATGATTATAATTTTTTATAATCATTTTTTTTATTTTTATAATATAGATCAAATGGATTTATCACATCATCGATTTTTTAATAATTCATTTATTGAAGATAGTTCAGATACTACAATTTCATCATTTGTTGATAAAATAGGTGTTCATCAAATATTTGTTTCAAAATATAGAGCTAATAAATTTTTTATTATATTCAAATATGATAATTATAATAAATTACTTACTTCAGAAGAAAGAGATCATTTACTTGAATTTTTAGATAGTCCTAAAGGCAAATTACTTAAAAGAATTATACATATTGATGTTCGTATACATAATATTAAAATAAATAGTAATTCAAGAGCGAATTCAATTAAATATATAAGAAAATTTTATGGAAGAAAAAGTGTAGTAAATGGAACTGATTATAATATTGAATCAGATGGTATTACATTTCCTTTTACCTATTTACATATTCCATATAATGATTTTAAACGTTTGTTTTTTTTAATTTATTCATTAAAAGTTAATAGTAATGTTTCATTAGGATTAACAAATAAATTAATATTATTAGCAATAAAAGCATTTATAAATGAGTCAGAATTAGAAAAAATACAAAATTATTTAACAAATTCTCAACTTGTCAATATATTATTTAATTTTTTTAATAGTTCATTATTTAATAATAATAGTTTATATAATAATCGTAATGCTACTCGTAATTTAATTTTCTTAAATAATAAATTATTAGACCTTTTTGACATTCATGGTATAGAAGTAAATAATCATCCAGAAAATGCTAATTTATCACAATTATTAGAAAATATTCATATAAATCTTCCAAATGAAAATGGAAATGGAAGTCGCGGAGGTGTTAAAAAGGTTAGAAAATTAAAACAAAAAAATAAAATATAATCAATAATTAGGTATTATTTTTATAAAAAAAATGGTAAAAGAAGTTGAAATAAATATGTATTTATATGATGAATTACTTAATAATCCACATATGCCTTCCAAAGAACATGTAATTAAAATACTTAAAAAAATGAATGCCAAAAAAGTTGGAACATTTTTATATAAAGTTATGGTTTTTATTCCACCAAATAAAAGTAATGATTATCTTCGTGTACGCGATGAAGGAAATCGTGTAACACTTACCTATAAAAGTACAAATCCTAAAAATAAATATCAAAATGAAGAAGAAATTATTATCAATGATTTTCAAAATGGAGTAAATATTTTATTAAGTTTAGGTGCTACTAAAAAATATTATTATGAAAAAATTCGTGAAATATGGAATTATGAAAATAGTGAAATTGTTTTTGATCACCAACCAGCACTTCCATGTTTAATGGAAATTGAATCTAAAAGCGGTAATGAATCAAATATCAATGTAATCACAAATGCTATAAAAGTTAAAAAAAATAACCCACGCATTTTGGGTAAAGATATTTATTATAAAATTTTTGGGATTACTTTACCTAAAGAAATGGATTTACCTTATAAAAATATGAAAGAAATTTTACTTCCTTTATGTACTAAAAATAAAGATAAACTCATAAAACTTATCAATAAACAGCTTAAAATGCTCAATTCTATTAAAATATAGGTATGATAAGTGTTTGCCCAATTTTTTTATAATTCTTTTTTATTTAAAAAAATATAAAAAATGAATATATATTTTATAACGAAAGATAATAATCAATTTAATATAAAAAGATTTTATATTAAATAAAATAATAATTTAAATTATATAAAAATGAAACATGTATGATCTTATAAAAGCCCCTTTTAATATATTATATCAAATCAACTTTGTCTATGATTTGGTAAATAATATGAAATATCATTCACATCAAGCAATAAAAAATGCAAATACAAATATGAGTCATGTAAAAACATTAGAAGGTTTTATACACCATTTTATAGATGTTATTAAAGAATGTATATTGCGAAATTTTCAAAATGTAAAAAATGTAAAAATAGATATACAATTTTTTGATGAAAAAAATCATATTCATACTTTTATTAAAAAGATATACGAAATTATGCAAAAAAATCATAATAATAATATAAAATTTGATTATCATAAAAGCATTTTTATTATCATTTATGACGAAGATAATAAACCACATTTTGTTGGCATTATAGGATATCAAAATATACGTAATTGTGATATAGAATATTTACAATATACAAAAGAATTACGCAAAGCAAATAGTTTATGATAGTTCATTTATATGAACATTTTGAAAATTATTTTCTATATCATCTAGATCATCTAGATCATGATCTTCTAAAATAGAAATATTTCTATTTTCTTTTTTAATTTCTTCTTCTTCATAAATAGTTAATTTAGCTAAATCATCACATGGTTCTTTCACATGTAAATTAGAATAATCAAAATTAAGTTTTTCTTTTACTTTATAAGCATAATAAGAAATAGAATGAGAAATATTTGTAAAAAATATTTTACTTTTAATATAAAAAGTTAAAAAATAATCTTGTATCATTTTATATTTTTTAATTATATATAATCTATATTATATATAATTTCTTTATATATATTTTTTTATATATTTTCTTTATATTAAATTTATATATATTTATATACTTTCTTTATATAAATCCAATATCATATTTTTATAATTTGGATAAAGTTTATCTATAACATTTGATTTAGTTAATTGATTTATTTGTGATTTTGTTAAATCTATTTTTGATAAATTATCACTATATATAAATGGTTGATTAATTTGCCATGTTCGATATTTTTCATGGTCACTTTCATTTGGTTTTTCTTTTATACTTCTATATGAAATATTTGAATGCGATTTATAATATCTATTTTTATTATTAAATATAGTTTCATTATAATTTAATCCAATTTGATTAAATATTACTTTTAACTTTTCAAAATTATTTTCAAATAATTCTTCATATTGAATTGTATATATATTTTTATATTTTTCAGGATTATTCCTATATTCAATAAATAATTCACATGTTTTTATATAATCTTTTATATTATGAATTTTATCATTATGAATTTTTCTTTTATTTATTGAACTATATACATAATATGGATTACGTATTAAAAATATAATTTCAAAATCATCATATTTTTCAATTGGTAAACATGACGTAATTCGCGGATATTTAATCAATACAAACTTTTTATTATTTTTTTCAGCATATTTCATTTCATTATTTGGGATTATTAAAGTTTCATCAATTATTTCATGTATTTCTAATATATTACCCATAATTGCTCGTAATACTGTTGTACCACAGTGCGAAAATCCAGTAATTAATATTTTTTTCATAATAATTATAACTTATATTATTATGATATAAAAAAAATGAAAAATAAATAATATTTAATAACCCATTTGTTTTAAGGTAATAAATGTATTTTTAATATTAATTGTATTTATCATATTATTTCCTTTACCATTATAATCTGCATGTAATGAATCAACTTCCTCAATATTCATTTTAAAATAAAAATTCTTTTTATCTGTATAACATGGTACATTATTTAATATTCTACATATATTAAACCATATATCATCACCACTTGGTACAAGTTTTAAATATAAATTATGATTAAATATTAAATTATTTGTTTTTTTAAAAAAAGATGGATGATATAATACCCCTGCAATTCCGGTGTGAAAATTATATAAATGTTTATTTACAAATGAACGACTATTATAATTTAATGTATTAATATTTTCAAATCCAAGTTTAAAAGCACGATAATTAATTACACATTTATGTTTTAAATAATCATTATACATATGCTCTACTAATTTTCTTGTATAAACTACATCATCATCTAATGTTATGATTAAACAATCTTCATCTTTTTTTTCAACCAAAGTTGGTATTAACTTTCTATATGGTCCAATATTTTCAGTCCATCTTAGTTCAAATAAATCAGAATTATTTTCAAAAAATGTTTCTAACTTAGTACCAATTTGTCGATCTGGAAATCCAGAATCTAGTAAATATGGTTTTTCAGATAAATATACATAACATTTCGTAAATTTTTTAGTTTGATTTTTTAATCCATTTAAACATTCATATAATTTATCTATTCGTGAATATATACTTGTTAATGATAAATATATTGGTAATTCTATTATTTCTTCATTTGATGATATTTCTTCATTTGATGATATTTCTTGACTTATTTTACTTACTTTTTCTATTTCATTTAGTTTTTTTGGTTGATTTACTTTTTCAATTTGACTTATTTTTGATATTTGATTTATTTCAGATGTTTGATTTATTTCAGATGTTTGATTTATTTCAGATATTTGATTTATTTCAGATATTTGATTTATTTGAGATGTTTGATTTATTTCAGATGTTTGATTTATTTCAGATGTTTGATTTATTTCAGATGTTTGATTTAATTGATTTAATTGATTATAAATATAAATAATTTGTTGTAAAATATTAAATCTATGTTTATAAAATCCAGTCATATGAATAATATATGAATTTTTTAGTAAACTAATTATGTAACTTTGAGGTAATTGTGTATAAAGTCTACTATTTGGATTATAATAATCATATAAAGCAAGTGAATGATATTTTTCTGTTAAATTATATGTTTCTATATTATTTACTTTTATTAAATAGTTTAAATATGCTTGAGATGGATAACTACTTTTAAATAAATTTAAATTTTCAAATATATTTTTTAAACTAAATAATTCTTTATGAATTTTTGAAACAACTAATATTCCAGTATTTAAATAAGTTTCTATTAGTACATTTTTCTCTTTGAATATAAAATTTTTATCAAATTTAAAACTATTTAAATTTTTACTTGATTCATATAGTCCTCCAATAGCATTTTCTGAAATTATTTCAAATAAATTTAATGTTTCTGGTTTAATAAAAGTAGTATCATCAATATATAATACTCTATCATATTTTTCTAAATATTCATATATAGATACCATCTTTTGAATATAAGCATGAATATGTGGACGACCTCCAGCATTGAATTTAAATAAAATTTGAGGTAATGAATATTTAGTTATAATATGAAAATCTGCATTTATTTTTGTAGCGTATGATTCCATATATTTTTTAGTTACATTTAAATAAGGACGATTATTTATATTTAACGTAATAATTGCATATTTGCTCATTTATTATTTATTATACTTATAATAAATAATTATATTAATTATTTTTTTATATAACGAAATATATTAAATTTATATTAAACATTTGTTTCTTTCTTTTTTCGACCACGTTTTTGTTGTTTTGGAACTTCTTCTTCTTTCTCTTCTACATATGTTCCGTTTTTACGAGCTTCTTCTTCTCTTATTTTTCTTACATATTCTTCATACTCTTTTTCAATACGCTCTTTTTCTTCTTGTTCTCTCATATATTCATATATTTCTTCATCTGTAAATAATCCTTTTAATGAAATATTTATTGTGATTCTATTTGTAATATTATTATGAATATTATTATTTTGAATATTATGATATACTTGAACTACATTTGTTACTGTTTTACCATTTTTATCGGTTGTTACTGTGGTTGTTACATTCTTATTTTTACCATTTCCTGTTGGTACTAAAGCATTTATTCCATTTACACCTAATTGTTGATTCATTGCGTTTGTAAAAAAATCATTGTTAAAAAAATCATTTTTGAAAAAATCGGCAGGATTTTGACTACCATTTTTATCAGTACGTGTTATTGTAAAACTTTGGTTTTGATTTTGATTAGAAAAGTTATTTGGAAAATTGGGTGGAAAATTATTCTGAAAATTATTTGGAAAATTATTTGGAAAGTTCATTTTAGATTAATTAAATTTTTTATTTATCTTTTTATTTAATTAAATATAAATATAACGTTTCTTTTATATTCACTATATTATAATTATATTTTTTTATAAATTAAACTTTTTAAAAATATTTGTTTATTTTTTACTATAACTTGTTCATAAAATAAATATATTTATTTTTTACTTTATTTTTTATAAATTTTTTTTTATAAAAAATAATTATTTTTTGAAAAAAATAATTTAATAATCTTTATCTTTCAAATCACGATATCTCATTTTAACTGAACTAAAATCTTCAATATTTGGATTAATAATTGGAATATTATTTATTTCATCAAGTGAAATCATCATATTTTCGCGTGCACTATCTTTACATTTAGATAATGAAGTGCCAATTTTAGCTAAATATTTATCACGACTACGGAATAAACGACTGTTTGCTGTATAAATAAATTTTCGTTCATCAATATCATACTCTTTATAAATTGTATCATGTTTATAATGACCTTTGATTACATGATAATATTTTTGAATAAAGGCATAATAATTTTGTGTTTCTTCAGTATTTTTATAAAATAATTGATCAAAAGATTGACTTAATTTGTCAAGTACCATATAACCGGCTTTATCAGAGCTCATTTTATTTAATTCATTATCTGTATAAATAATGGCATCATTTCCTGAAAAAAATATATTTTGATTATTTTTATTTTCCATAATTGTTTTTAATAAATTATGATATAAAAAGAAATCTTTTTGTAAATAATAATCATCTTTAATATGACTTAAATCATATTTATCATGAACAAAATCTTTAATATCAACGTTATAAGTACTATTGTGACTATTACTTAAATTATTATTATTATTTTGAATATTTTGTGTATTATTATTATTTTGAATAAATGTACTTTGAAGGCTATCTTTTATTTTTTGTTTTTCTTGAATCATTAAAATATTTTTTGTATTATTTATTATTGCTTCTTTTATTTCACAATTTTTTTTACATCGTTTTCCATCTAAAATATGACGTTCTAAACTTTGTTTATATTTAAATGAACAATCGCATAATTTACAATAATATTTATTATCTTCATTATTATAATAGCTGTTTAAATTAAATATTTGATTTTTATTTGAATTATCTTTATTGTTGTTATTATCTTTATTATCTTTATTATTTACAATTAAATTATTATCCAATTCATTTATATATTTAATATTATTTATTTCTTTATTTTCATTTTTTATATTATTACAATCTGTTCCATTTATATTTTTATCAGTACATAAATTATTTTTATTATCTGTATTCATTTTCTTATAATTTTTGTTTATATAATTATCATCACTTAAATAATTATTTACAATAAATAATAAATCTTCTTTATCTAATTTTGATATATTTACATTTTTAAATATAAACTTTTTATTAATTGATAAAATAATACTATTTTCAAAACTATTTAACATATTATTACATTTACATTTATTTTTTCTCTCAAAATGTCGCTTAATATCACTTTTATAATTTGTATAATAATCACAACAATGATGACAAATATAATAAATATTCATTTTTAATTTTTAAATTATTAATTTAAATATTAAAATAAATTTATCTTTATATTAAAATAATAAAATATTTAAATTAAAAATACTTATTTTTTTTTTAAAATGCTTAAGCATTTATTTTTATTGCTTAAAAATATAAAATATAATTTTATAAAAATAAATATATGATAACCATTAGTTGTTAATAAAAATATTTTTCTATTAACAAATATTTTTAAATTCTAAATTAAAATTAAGCATTTCTGTTTTAATTAATTAGTAGCATTTAAATAAAAAAGCAATTCTAGGAACTCACGAATTATATAGGCAGCCAACTTTTCCTTTTTTTAATTTTTAAAAAAGGCTTTTTATTTTTGAACTTTTAAAAGTAAAAACAATGTTTTGCTTTTTTATTTAAATGATACTAATTAAAATAAATTGGAATGCTTTTTTTTAAAAAATATAAATAATTATTTTTTAAATAAATTTATTACTAACAAATGATTATATATATTTATGTAATTATTCAATATTTATTTTATTTTTTGAGCAAAAAAATAAAATGCTTGAGCATTAAAAATAAAAAAATACTTAATTTATTTATTTACACCGTTGATGAATTAAAATCGGACAAACATAGATAATTTTAATCATCTAACGGTTACAGTAATCCTAAGATTTAAAATGGGACTTGTCCCATTTTAAATCTTCAAGGGTGTAAAATATCATTTAATTTTTCTATTTTTTTACATCTTTTTCTATTTAATAAATGACGTTCTAATCCTTGTTTACATATAAATAAGCTATTACAATATATACATTTATACTCATTATTTTCTGTTTTATATTGGTCTAAAAATTTTTTTTTATTAGTTATATTTACTGCGCTTCGGATTTCCAACGGTTGCACTATCAAGCCCTTTAGGGCTTAGATAGTGTCATCAAACGCCACCTTATTTTATATAATTTTAATTAAATTTATCATATATTTCAATATTAAATGTTTCATCATAATAAACAAAAATTTTATTATGTCTATATTTTTTAACATCTTCATTTATATCCATTACATAAATAATATCATTTTTTATTACATTTTTTATAATATTTAACATATATTGATAATTTAAAAAAAAATATTCATCACCAAATATTTTTTGTATATTTTTATTATTATTAGTATCATTCCTTAATAACTTCATTATATCTTTTTCATTTTGTGTTACATTTTTTACAAAAAAATATGTATACAACTCAGAACCAAATCCATATTTATTTATACGATGAAATAAGTCTCTTTCTTTTGTCATTCCAGCTTTATTTATATCAATATTTAATATACAAAATTTATCAGGTCTAACTAAATAAATATAACCACAATCTTCAATTTTATCCATTTTTTTGAAATATTATTTTTTATAATTATTTGTAAAATATTTATATGAATAAAAATAATTTATTTTCTCAAAAAATATTCATTTTCATAACTTTTTAACAAATTATTATTTATTAAAAAATATTTAATAGCGGTAACGTATTAAGGTTCATAAGGAGCCCAAAAGACCAGCTACTAAAGTAGCCCAAAGCGGTTCCTTATTAATAAACAACAAACATTACGCGTTCTGCGTCAATTGCGCTTCCAGTTGATGATTGTATTACAGCTAATTGAAATGATGATGTACTTAATGCTGCACTACTATCCATTGCTACAGAAATATCATTTGTAGCACGTCCTCGTGCCATTGCGTTTATTACATAATCTTCATCACTATATGCATTAGTAAATGATATTATATATTTTCCTGTTGATAATCGTGAAAATGATGAAATATTTTGAGGATTTTTAACATAATAATCTACATTTAATATTCTTGATAATTGTGCTGAAGCTAATGGTGAACTTAATGTAAAATAAAAATATGATCCAATAACATTTGAAATAGTATAATATCCTGAAGGTAATGTTCCAGTAGAAACATTTGCGTATATTAAATCTCCAACTTTAAAGTTGTTAGGATTTGATGTAACTTCTACTAAACTTAAATTGACATTATAAACATTATAAGTTAATGATAATGGCACACTTACATTTTCTCCAAATATACCACTTGCAAATGCGAAAAATTGTGTTGAAGAATTAATATAGGATGAACTTCCCATGTTAATATTTCCAGTTACATTTAAATTACCAACTGTTAAATTTGATGTATCTAATGAAGGTCCTGTATAACCTGTATAACCTGTAGTACCTGTTGAACCAGTTGCACCTGTATCACCTTTAGCACCTGTATAACCAGTATAACCTGTATAACCTGTTACTCCTGTATCTCCTTTAGCACCTGTATAACCAGTATAACCTGTAAACCCAAATGGACCAGTATAACCTGTAACTCCTGTATCTCCTTTAGGACCTGTATAACCAGTAGGACCAAATGGACCAGTATATCCTGTAAATCCAGTATAACCTGTATGTCCAATGTGTCCAGTATCTCCTGTATAACCTGTAAAACCAGTTTCACCTATAGGTCCAGTATCTCCTTTAGGACCAGTATCACCAATGGGTCCAGTATCACCAATGGGTCCAGTATCACCAGTATAACCTGTATAACCTGTTGCACCAAAACCCATTGGTCCAGTATAACCTGTATAACCTGTTGCTCCAGTAGATGATGCAGCACCTTGTGGTCCAGTATAACCTGTGTAACCAGTATGACCAATATGTCCTGTATATCCTGTAAAACCAGTATAACCTGTATAACCAAAAGGACCAGTATATCCAGTAAATCCTGTATATCCAGTAAAGCCAGTAAATCCTGTATATCCAGTATACCCTATATAACCAGTAAATCCAGTATAACCAGTAAATCCAGTAAATCCTGTATAACCTGTATATCCAGTATAACCTGTTGCTCCAGTATTAACTGCAGTACCTGGAATACCAGTATAACCTGTATAACCAGTAGTACCAGTAAAGCCTGTAAATCCTGTAAATCCAGTAAATCCTGTATAACCAGTGTAACCAGTATAACCGGTTGCACCAGTATTTGTTGCTAAACCAGCTGGTCCAGTGTAACCAGTATAACCAGTAAATCCGGTAGCACCGCGTGCTCCAGTATATCCTGTATAACCTGTTCCACCTGTGTATCCACGATAACCAGTATATCCGGTATAACCAGTAAATCCAGTGTAACCAGTAGCACCTGTACTTGTAGCAAAACCAGAAGGACCAGTATAACCTGTAAATCCAGTATAACCAGTATAACCGGTAGTACCGGTATATCCAGTAAATCCAGTAAATCCAGTAAAACCTGTAAATCCAGTAAATCCGGTATATCCAGTAAACCCTGTAAAACCAGTAAATCCTGTATAACCAGTTGCTCCTGTATTCATTGCACTACCAGGAAAACCAGTATATCCAGTATATCCAGTATAACCAGTATAACCTGTACTACCTGTATCATCACCACGTATTCCTTGAGGACCAGTAAATCCAGTATAACCGGTATCACCTTTCGCACCTTGAACACCTTGTTTACCAGTATATCCTGTATATCCAGTTTGTCCAGTGTAACCTGTATAACCAGTATAACCAGTATAACCAGTAAAACCAGTATAACCAGTAAATCCAGTAAATCCAGTAAAACCTGTAAAACCAGTATAACCAGTATGACCTCTAGGACCAGTATAACCAGTGTATCCAGTATAACCAGTGTATCCAGTATAACCAGTGTATCCAGTATAACCAGTATCTCCAGTATAACCAGTATCTCCGGTATAACCAGTATCTCCAGTATAACCAGTAAATCCAGTATAACCGGTTGCACCAGTTTCCATTGCTTCACCAGGAAAACCTTGAGGACCAGTTGGACCTATGGGTCCTTGTGGTCCAGTATAACCAGTATAACCAGTAACTAAAGGTCCTTCACTATGACATAAAACTGGCATGCATTGAGATCCATTATTTCTAAAATAAAGAGAATATTCATTAGACATGATTAATAAAATTTATAAGATATAAACTAAATATTATTTACATTTTTATTAAATAAAATTAACATAAAACAAATTATAATGAAAATTAAAATAAAAATTAAAATTTAATAAAAAATAAATTTTAATAAAAAATAAAATAAATATAAAATTAAAATAATTATTTTAATTTAAATAATTTTAAATATTATAAAACAAAAAATATATTTAAATATAATATAGAATATAAATAAAAAAATGAAAGAAGATTTTTCAATTGAAATCCCTAGAAATCCACTTATTGGTAAAATTCCTATATATTTAATATCATTTTTAATTGCTCTTGTAATTGTTTATACAACAATTGGATTTAAAAATATAGTTATGTCTATACTTTGTTTACTTATTTTAATGCTATTATTTTATATTATTTTATCATCCTTTTCTTTACAAACTGGTTTATCAACTGAATCAACAACATATCCTGTACCACCTCATTTAGGTTTAGATGGTATTTCAATGAATAATTTAATATCTGGTTTATAAAAGATAATAAATTCTTAATAAGGATTCATATAATAAAACTTAAAAGTTTTGTTATTAAATAATAAAAAGATATTTTTTTTAATAAAAAATAATATATAAATTATAAATAGATTATCTATTTATAATAAAAAATATGGAAAATAAATTAAATAAAAAGTTTAAAGTTAAAAGTTTAATAAATGAAAATATTATTAAAAGAAAAATAAATGATAATTCATCATCATTATTATCAAAATATGATAATGAAATCAAGAATTATTTGAAAAAATACAAGAAAAATGTATTATTTTATATGTCTGAAGATAATAATATTAATTTATTAGATGAAGAATTTAGAAAAAGTTTAGATACAGTAAATATTAATTTCGATAATTTTATTAAATATTTAATTAAAATTAAGTTTAATGTTGTAAATCAAAGAAAAAAATGTAATGATTTTCTTAAAAATATGAATTTAATTAAAAATAATTTAAAATTTCCATCTATATTAAAAGAAAATAGTATAAATAAAGAAATTGTTAATAATATTTTCAATAATGATGATTTTTCATTAAATATTGAATCAAATCAAATCAAGATTATGCAGAAAATGTTAAAAGCAGAATATTTTGAAAATAAAAAAAAAGAAGATTCCATACATTATTTAATTTCAAATATTTCTTATTATAACAATATTAATATATTAGCTCCAACAATTGGAAATGTTTATTTATCAAATAGTTTACCTGCATCATTATCACATATGATATTAAATATATGTAATGGAACTAATGATATAACTTCTTTTATACCACTTCATAATCAAAATATTAAAGATGATATTTCTGCATTAATTATTAAAAAAGATGGTGAAAATATTGATTATAAAAAGAAAGTTTTAAGTAGCATATTAGGAAATATTGATATTAGTTATGATGCTATTATGAAGGATAAAAATAAAATAAAAAAAAATTATATTATTCCGTATGAACGAAAAGATAATAATAGTGAAAGTAGTGATTCAAAATATAAATTTGAATATGAAAAGTATATTACATTATCATCTTCAAAAGAAGTAATTCAAAAAAATCTTGAATTAGTAAGTCAAGTATTAGAATATATTGAAACAAATCCTAAAAATATTAATAAACCCAATGTAAAAGAAATATTAGCATTATATGTATATTATATTATATCATTATTTTATGATGTATATAATGCATATTTATTAAAAATAAATACACTTTTATATGAATTAAGTGAAGATCAAAGATATAGTAATGATAATATTGATTTAGGATTAGCATATATAGATAAATGTATGGAATCATTAAAAATGTTTAAAAAAATATTATTAAATAACTTTTATGATTATTTTATTCCATCTAAATTAACAAAAGCATATGGTATAAAATTAGATGATAATGGATATGTTATATGTGGAAGTAAATTAGCGATTGATGATGAAACATTAATAAAATCATATCCTTTTAAATATTTTAAAAGTAGTGAAATTAAATTAGATATTAATCTTAATTCATTATTAGCAATTAATAATTTTATTGTTGGTAAAAAAAGAAGTGGAGATATTTATAATCCTCGTGAATTATTATATATAGGATATTATGTACCAAATGATAATAAAATGAAAGATTTATTAACCTTTTTAAAATATTATATACATGTATTAAATTCACAATTTACATTTTCAATATTTATATGTAATTTATTAAGTAAAGTATTAATGAATTATTTACCAATTGAATTATTTGAACATGTTAAAAAAATTGAAAGTTTAAAAAATAATAGTAGTAATAAAAGTAAAAATGAAATTATTATTCATGTATATAAACATATGGTAAAAGCATTTAATATTATTAAAAGTTCAAAAGATAAAAAATATAATAAAGAAAAAGTAAAAGATATTAAAGAAAAAGAAGAAGTAATATTATTATCCAATTATTATTATAATTATTCCATTATTATTTATGAATTAATTAATCAAAATGAAAGTATGGATAAAAATGTTAAAAAATATTTATTAAATCAAATGAAACGTGTTTTTGATAAAATTGAAGGTAAATTAAGAAAATAATATATTTGATTTTAATATTTGATTTTAATATTTGATTTTAATATTTGATTTTAATATTTAATTGATTCTTTAACTTTGGATAAAATTTTATTAACAAAATAATTTTGTTAATAAAATATAGTAATATATTTATAATATATTTTGTTAAAAAAAATGGAAAGATTAAAAACATATATAGAAAAAGAATCAATTAAAAATTGGAAAAAATATACTTCTTATTTAAATGATAATAACAATGAAAATGATTTAGAAAAAGTAGTAATATTTATGTTTGAAGATGTATTACCAGAAAGTATGTTAAAAGATAAAAAATCAATATTGTATAATATGAGTAAAAGTGAAAAGATTTCATTATTAGAAAATCCGCAACCTTTTTTATATAAATATATTCAAAATATATTTAAACGTGAAAAAGATGTAAATGAATTAGTGATTAAATCGATTATTAAAACATTTAAACCATATAAAGAAAGTTTAGAAAAAAAGAAAGATGAGTGTATAGATCATATGAAAAAAATAACGCAATTTTTTGTTGATTTAAAACGTTCTGAACGTATATTATTAACAAATAAAAGTTTGGATTTTACATTTAAAAATAAAAATGTATTAGTTACAAAATTGTTAAATCCATATGAATTAGGTGAAATTTTTGGTCGCTATTTATTAACAAACATGTTTGATAATGTATCTTCAAATACTTCACTTTTTTATAAAAATATTTTTACTAAAATACATGGTAAAGATTATGATCAATGGCATATATTATTAAAATATTGGATTTTTTTATTTGTAATTATTGAGCAATTATTTAAAAAAAGTGAAACTACATTTACACCATTATTTAATATAAAATTAGTAAGAAAATTATTAAATGAATTGTGTATTTTAAAGTATCCAAGTAGTGAAAAAGATAAAAAAGGACAAAAAGGAAAAAAAGGACAAAAAGGAAAAGATAAAGGTAAGTATAAAGGAGAAAGAAGAGATAAAAAGAAGCGTTATGGTGGTGATCCTGAAGAATATTTTAAAAAACATAAAAAATCTTTTGATAAATTTATAAAAGAAAAAGAAAAGAAAAAGAAAAAAGAGAAAGATAGTAAAAAAAGTAAATATGAAGATCGTAATAAGTTTATTAATATTTATAATAAAATATTAAAAGAAACAAAAGTTTATAATATTTATAGTGAACAAAATAAAAAAGATGATACATTATATTCTATCTTTTTAGAAAATCAAGGATTAAGAGATGAAATTCGTACTTATTATGATGACCTTTTATTTGGATCTTCTTCAACATATTGTGAAACAAAAAATGAAACAAGTAAACTTCAAAGTTGTGATTTTAAAAAGAAAGTACCTATAATATTTGCTGAACAGAATCCAGATGCATATTTTTCTATTGAAAATGATTTATTTGGAGATAAAACAGGACCTAAAAAAGAGTATTTAGCACGTACTCGTGAAGAAGATAGAACACAAATATTAAATACATTACGTGATAAAATAACCATTTATAAATCATATTATGTATACGATGAATTACATTTTAATGATTTTGTTGAAAATTTACGTAAATTTCAACTTCAATTAATATATTTAATTTATATACTTTATTTTAAAAAATATAATGTTTACAAAGTATTAATTAAAATGTTAGAAGATGTCATTGAAGATACAAAAAATGAAGCAAATGAAAATAGTGAAAATAATGAAATAACTTTTAATAAAGAAAATAATCAATCTACAAATAAAAGTAAAAATGTTATTAAAATGGTTTTATCACGAAATTATAAAAAAGTAGATCCAATTAAAGGTAAACAATTAGATTTTATTTACACAAAATTAGTGAAATTATATGAAATAAAAGATAAAGTTGAAAAAACAGAGTTTGGAACACCTGAGTATGATGATAAAATGACAAAAATTAATAAATTTATACAACTTCTTAAAGTACAAATTGAAAAAGTTTTAGAAGAATAAAATAAAATTTTATTTATAATCAACTATATTTTATTTTATCTAAATAAAATATAGAATAACAAAATGACCAAATCATCTTCATCAAAATCTTTATCTAAATCATCATCTAAATTATATTCACCTCAACCAAATCAAACATTTATTATAGTTTTCTCTCTTATTATATTAGCTTTATTAGGTGCTACGTACAATTATTTAACTAAATTAGAAAGCTGCGCTTGTGTACATGGTCAAGAAAAAATTTCGGTAGCAGATATTCAAAAACTTCGTTATATTGAACTTTTCTTTATCGCAATTTCAGTTATTGGTTTAATAAATATATTTGTTGGTTATCAACTTCAAAATAAAAGATTAGTATCAATATTATCAATTGTTTATTCAATTCTTTTAATTGTAATATATGTATTTTTAGTAATGCACGTATTACGTTTATATAAAAATATGCCGAATAATTGTGAATGTGCATTAAAATGGCCACGATATTATTTATATTTACAAGCATTTACTTCATCTATTGCTTTATTCTTTATGTTAATTGCTTTTATCTTTTCAATCATTATTTTTGCTAAATTAGTAACTATGAAAAAATAAAATATTTTAGATTTATTCTTCTCTTTGTAAAATACTAATTAAAAATTTAATATGATTTTTCGTTAAATAATATTGTTCTTTATATATTTTTTGAATATTTGTTAAAAAAATTTCATCTTCTATTAATTTATTTATTTTTCTTTTATTATTATTACTATAATTATTATAATTTTTATTTGTATATTCAACTTTATTTTCTATTTTTAATGTATTATTTATAATTATATCCAAACATTTTTCAATAATATTTTCAAAAATATTTTTATATTCTTCCGATTCAGAAGGTTGTCTTATCAAATGATGTACTAAACTATTTGTTCTTCTTAATCCATTTATTTCAACTTCTTCTTCTGCACCAGCACCTGCACCACTATTTATATATCCAATTAATTCTTGTACATTACGATTACGATGTATTGGTGAATAATTACGACAATTTATACTATGACATAATATTTTTTGTTTATTTAAAACATTTTTATTATAATCATTAATATATTTAAATATTTCTCCTAAAGATAGGAAAAAATTTTTGCTTCGAATAATATCATATGGTATAATATCTTCATTATGATAATGATAAGATAAACGAACTATATTATTTCGAATAATACTATTCATAAATGTATTATTATTTTTGGGGAAATATTCTAAAAGTGTATTATATAATGTTTCATTTTTTTTTAAGTATAATAATATAACTATACACATAAATATTTGTTCAGAATTATCTTTACAATATCTTATTTGTAATAATTCATTATATAAAATAGCAATAGCATTTTTATCACCAAATCCAACAATATTTTCTTCTTCATTAAAAAAAAATAATGATATATTTTTAAAATATTCAATATTATAATTCAAATAATTATTATAATATCTATTATTATCCACAATATATTTTTTTATTTCATTAATTATTTCATAAATATTCATTAAATAAGTATATTTATTAAATAATTCTAAAAAACGTTCATCTGATTTTAATATTGATAAATCTGTTTTCATAAATTTGTCATTAAATTTATTAATATAACTGTCTACTGATCTATTAATAACAAAATCTTCTAATATTCTCATATAACTTCTTTCGAAACTTATTAAACTTTGTAATATATTTGTTTCATTTTCTTCTAATTCTTCTTTCATTTCATATTCATCTATTTGATAATTTACCATATTATTTATTTCAGTAATTGTTTCACCGATTATTATATGTATTGGTTTTAATTCTTTATTATAATCAAATCTATCTAAAACATTTTTAAAAAAATTTCTCTGAAGATTTATAAAAGGTTTAACAACTTTAACATTATATTTTGCATATTCTTCTTCACTTAAATTACATATTGGTGTTATATTTTTATTTGTAATAAGTCCACTATAAGTAATAAATGATACATTCGATATATTTGTTAAAGTGGTTGGTATACATTTATATGGATCGAATTGAAACATACCCAAAAGTTGTATAGTCATATCATTTAATAATGTTTTTTCTTTAATATAATGTTTTTTATTTCCATTATTTAAAATAATATATTCATATATATCCTTTATTAAGCTACGTAAATATGGTTTCCCTTTTTCTGTATAAAATGTAATATCCATATTTTCTGGTGTAATAATAAATTTATTTGAGTTAATTATACCATGACCTGATATAACAATATTATATATTTTACCTTCTTCAACACCAGATCTATGATAAATTTCACCTTTTTCTCTTCCTTTTAAATATCCTTGAGCATGAGCTTTTATATATACTTCTTTATATTTATTGATATTAATATTTTTTCCATTAGAATATCGTATTATACTTTGATTATTTATATTATTTATACTTTGAATATTATTTTCTATTAATTTAAATCCTTTTTTATATCCATTTACAAAAGCATTTGTTATAATTTGATAATTTAAATAATCTCTTTTATTAATATTAGTTAAATGATTATAATAATTATTTGAATATATATTTGCGCCACTATTAATTATATGATTTATATTTCTATAATAAGATGTAGATTGATAATCTAATTCATTTTCATCCTCTGCTCCTGCTCCAGCACCTTCTCTTTCTTCAGCCATATTTATAAAATATCTATTTTATAAATATATAAAAATATATAAAAATATATAAAAATATAGGGTTTTAGGATGTAAATTATTTTATTTTCTACGTAAAATAGAAATTAAAAATTTAATATGATCTTTTGTTAAAAAATGATTATCTTGATATGTTTTTTCAATATCATTGATTAAATCATTTTCTTCCATTAAAACATTTTTAGTACTTATATTATTTACACGTTTATTTGATAACCTATTTATATGATTTATTTGTGTTTCTATTATATTTTTACATTTTTCAATAATATTCTCAAAAAGGTCTTTATATTCATTCGATGCTGAACGCTCTCTTATTAAACGATATACAGTTACATTATTTACAATACTTTGTGAACGTACTAAACCAGTAGCACCTTCATTAAGACCTTCATTTACAAGCTTTCTAAATTCAATTACATTTTTATTATGTTCAATTGGGATATAATTTCTACAATTTAACATATGACATAATATTTTTTGATTATGTAAAGTATTTTTATTATATACATCCATTTTATGTAATAAATATCCAAGATTTATTTTAAAATTATTTTCTGCAAGTTCTTCTTTAGATATTACTTCATCATTATGATAATGATAAGCTAAATTTATAATATTGTTAAATACATAGTTACGATTATCTAAATTATAATTTTGTATAAATAAATGAATAATATGAGGTATAGTGTATGACTTTTCATATGCTAAATGTACAATTATAAAAGAAACTATTATTTCAAGTTGACCTATTGCAAAATTATTTAAATATTGTAAAAGATTAAATCCTAAAAATATGCTATTACGCCAATCAAAACCAAAAAATAAAGGTATACCAAAATCATATATAAATAATTCAGATAATATATTAAAAAATATATCTTTATTTGATGCATCTAACCAATTTATTAATTTTTCAAAAGATTCAGTTATTCCATCTAATTTCGCATCTATTTCATTATATAAATTATTATTATTCGTTATTAAAATCTTTTTATTTTTATTTAAATATTTATTTAAAATTTGAATATACTCTTTTATATCTACATTTGTTTGATTATTTTTATTAATAAATTCAATTTTTCGTTTTGTAATATTATATAATGAATATATTTCATCACTTAATTTATTTATAGGGATTATATCACTATTTTCTGTAATAATACCTGAATAAACAATTTTATGCGCATCTATATAATTTTCAGGTACTCCATAACCCATAGAAAATGAATAAGAATGTACATTTAACAAAAATAAACTCATATCATTTAATAATGTTTTTTCTTGAATATAATGTTCCGGATTACCATTTTTTAATACTAATGATCTAATATTTGTACCAACTTTAACTTTTAATACTTCTCCTTTGCTAGTATAAAAAGTTAAATCAATATGCTCTGGAGTAATAATAAATTTATTTGAATCAATTTCTCCATGACCCAATATTAAAATATCTTTTCTAGGTATATTTACTTCTTCTGCACCAGCACCAGTTCCTTTATTATTTCTTTGAAAAGAATCCATATTTATAAAATATCTATTTTATAAATATATAAAAAAATACCTAAATTAAAAAATACCTAAATCATTATTTGCCCTTTTTTTTTTACTTCCTTTATATACAACAGACATAGATTGAGATAAATCTTTATGAACACACATAAAAAAACACGGTGTGCTATAATTTAATGAACTATATTTGCGGTCAGCAAGTATTGGATTCTTAATCTTTTTTCCAGAAGCATCAACATCTGTTACATCTGTACTACCTGGTTTATGACTCCAATAACCTGATGTAGGATTTTCAGGATTATCATTTTTTTTAGTACCATTTTGTCTCCACCAATGGTAATCATTTCCGACATCTAAAGCTAAAAATACTTTATAAAACCCTTTATCACAAGGATTATCAAATTTTTCTAAATAAGCATAAGGATTATCTTTTTTGACACGTTTATAGAAAGATTTACAATTATAATCTTTTACATCATCTATATAATTGTGTCCAGAAGCATAACCAGGTTGAGCTTTTGATTTTAATTTATGTCGGATTTTACCTAAAGCATAGCTATAACAATTGTGAGTTGTACGAATAGATTCTTTATCATTCCATTTTTCAGGTTCATATGGGTGTTCATCACCAGAAAGAGGACTAAATTCTTTAGTATAAGCTAATAATTCAGAAGGATTATCTAATAAATGTTCATGATTTACACGTTTTTTAATACTAAATGTATATGGAGATTTATTTACATTTTGATTTATTTTATGATGAATTTGTTTCACCTTTATTTTATGAATATTGCTTGTTGATTTTGATTTTTTTAAGCCACCTTCAACTTCATTCATTTTATAATAATCTTAATACTAATAAATAAAAAGATAATAATTATAATCTACGTTATAATAAAATTCGTTTTTATTTAATAAAAAAAATGACAGATAAAAAAATCTAAAAATTTAATTTTATATATAATAAATAGGAGCTCTGGTAGTACGGTACCAACTCTATGAAGTCAAACCGTACCTCTTATTATATTAAAAAGAAATATTTGCATGATAGTTTAGTTTGTATTTTATTTTTTTCTCTTTTAATTTAATAATTGTCTGGTTCTACAGCGGCAAAACTGTAGATATATTTACCTGATAGTGCTTAGGGTAAACGAATGTTGCACCTATATTTACCGGATAGTGCTATGGTAAACGAATGTTCGCACCCTCATAAAATTTTATAATAATAAATTTAATAAATTTAATAAATTTAATAAATAAATTGATTTTTATTTTCTTGAAATTGTTCAATTTGAAGATTTCGTAAATATTCATTTTCATTTACTTTATATAAATCATTCCATTTATTCATTAAATCTTCATGAATTATTTTATCACAAATTCCATATTTTTTATATGTAGCTCTGTAATATAATAAACTACGAGCTATAATTCCTTTTGATTCATTCGGTGGTACAAAAAGTCGTTTTTTGTAATTAAATGCAGCATAAAATATCATATTTTTATGTATACAGTTTGAAACAAATATTTGATTATTCTGAATATAAATATATTCAAAATAAGTATCATCATATTTAATAAAATCAACAAAACGATAATTATTTCGTAATGAATTTATTACATTATGTGATAAAAACAACATATGTAAATCACTATTTACATTCATATCAAATGATTGTGGAACAATATGCTCTGCATTAAACGATTTTTTATTTACGTTATCATATTTTTTATATATTGATAATGGTAATAAATTTGTGTGTAATATAAGCTTGGCTTGTTTTAATCCTAATTTTCGTATCATATTTGATAAAAAAATAGTTTTATTTAATACTTAAATAATAATATTAAATTCATTTCATTAAAAATATTTAAATTTTTTTGTTAAAAAATATAACGTAAATAAATTATAATTTATATAAAAAAATAAAAAAATGAAATAAAGTATTTTTATTTTATTTGTTTTACTCTTCATAAATATACTTAATTAAGTATAATTTAAGCATATATATTATTTAACCCTATATACAAATAAAAACAAATAAAATGAATTCCTTGGAATTATATAACGATTATGAAAAGAATGAGTGCGGTACATTTAAAGATAAAGAAATATGTCAATCATTTATTCAAAATGTAATGAATGAAACTGGACAAAATCATAAATATGTAATTAAACTTAAAAAAAATAAAATCGATGTACCAGTAAAAACCAAGAGTATACTAAATAGTTCAAACACATCAAAGAGTAAAAAAGGAAATAAAGATGATATTGTTGAAAATAAGATTGATCAAATGAATAAAACATTTGAATCAATGATGACACAATTTCAACATATGGTTCAATTAAATCAACTTATTCAAATGAATCAAATGAATCAAATGCAAATAATGAATCAATTACTTGAACTTAAAAGTAATGTTATTGAAACTCGTCAAGATTTATCTTATAAACTGAAAGAAATTAATGGACAAATTAATAATATTAAAGATGTTCAAGAATCACAAAATAATAAGATTATTGAACTTAGTAATAAGCGAGTTGGAGGTGGTTCTGGTCGTAAACCAAAGGATTCAACAAATGATACAAAAGAAGATCTTAGTGATTATTCTCATCTTTGTCCATTGTATAAAGAAAATATCTTTTCACTTCTTGATAGAGATAATATTGATGTTCGTCTTGTTAAGAATATATTGAAATCAAAGAATATGTCAGGGTTTATTAAGATTTTTGATATGCTTTATAAAAGTAAAAATCTTCAAAATACTGATATATATCCAATTCGTGTTATTAAAGCAAAGACTCTTCAATATTATAATGAACATAATAATTGGTTAATTGATACAAATGGAACAAATATGATGAATATTATATGTTCAAATATAACTTTACTATTAATTAAAGTGAATAATGATTATTTTGAAAATGGTGAGTTTGATGAAACACTTTTTATGGATAATCATAATTTCATTCAAGAACTTGATGATAAAAAGGTTAGAAACCAATTACTTTCAAGTATTAAAGATTTAATTATAAATCATACTTTGAATTATAAAGAAAATAATAAAAAAGATATTATACAAGATAAAGAAGAAGTAAAAAAAGATGTTAAAGAAGAAGTAAAAAAAGATGTTAAAGAAGAAGTTAAAAAAGAAAGTACAGAATATAGTAGTGATGAAGAAAGTATATATGAAGATTAAAATATTTTATTAAAATTTATTTCAATTTGATTATTTAATAATATATCCATTTGTTCTTCTATTCCAATTTGTTGTAATTCTGCATTTTTATTGAAATTATTTAAAATATGTTCTAAAGTACTAATTTGAATATTTAATAAATTTATTTTTGTATTGATTGCAATTTGTTGAATATTTTTATTATTTATTTTATTATTTTGTAAATTATTAAATTCTGTTTTTAATTGTATATAATTTTTATATAATTCTTGATATATATCATTTTTACATAAATCATCTTGATATGTTTCATTTGTACATATTTCACTTTTACATATTTTATCTTTACACTTTTTATTTTTAACAATATTTAAATATGAATTATCTATATTTTTTTCATCTATTTTTTTTATTTCATCTACTTTATTTTCATCTACTTTATTTTCAATAAATTTATATGAAATATCTTTATTATTTACTTTTAAATCAATATGTAACCCTATTTGAATTCTATGTTTTACATTTTTTAATTCTGGATAACAATATGTAATATGTGTTCCATTTTCTAATGTAACAGTATTAAAACGTCCTTCTTTAACATTTTTACAAATATTCCAACTATTTTTTGATAAACAAAATAAACAAGTTGTATACATAAAGCCATTTTTTAAAATATCTTCTTTATTATATCCATCAATTTTAATATTTGATTTTTTTATATTATTTTCTAAATCAGTTATTAATAATGGATTATTAACATATTTTTTTAAAATATTTAATGAATTTGATTTACTACTATCTTTATTAGTACATGTTTTATCTGAACATTTGTTCATTAAACAATGTACACAATTACGATTTTGAATATAAGATGATAACATTTTATAGATGCTTTATATAAGCACAATTTCTTTATTACCATTTTTATCATTATTTTTATTTTATATTATAATTTTTTAATAAATATGATATTATTTTAAAAAATATGATATTATTTTAAAAAAATAATTTATTTAAAATAAATAAAATTTATTATTTTATGTGGGCTTAAAGGAGTTCATATATTATTATATGAATTATATTAATAAACTTTAATATAATCTTATGAGGTATTATATTTTGTAAAAAAATATAAAAACCCATAAATTATTATATCTATTATTTAATAATAACATGGTAATAATGTTATTATTGAAAATCATTTGAAACAATTGTTTCAAATGATTTATTAAATTATTCCTTTTACCAAGAATAAATAATATAGTAATATAATATTCAATGGTAATACCGATATCATATTATAAAAATAAAATATAGTTTTAAATATACGGTTGTAAAAAGAGGGAAAGATTGTTAAAGAATAATATTTATTAATAAATTATTTTAAAGTAAATAAATGATTTATTTATTTAAAATAAAATTTAATCAATAAATTCTCAAAATGATAATTTATTTTTTTATTTTTTTTTTATAATATTTTAGGCTGTGAAAATAAAAAATAAAAAATATAATACATGATATGGTACATAAAAAAATAAAACGCACAAAAAATATATACAAAATTTATGTCAGTAAGAGGAGAATACGAAAAAATCTAGCGATAATAAATTTTTCTTATTAATCTCATTATAAATAATTTATAAAATAAAATTATTTTTTATAAATGATATTAAAAAGAAAAGTTTATTATAATAATATATAATATTTTTTTCTTATATAAATAACGAAATTGTAAAAAAAAATGAATTTTAAAGATGATATTAAAAGCGCATTTATTCATAAAAGTATTGTAAATAAAATATATAAATCAGATTTTACTAATAAAAGTACATTAAATATTGTATATGAAATAGAAGAATTAATAAAAAATGAATGTAAAAATGAAGTTATAAATAATGGAATAGCATTTCCAGTAAATGTATGTTTAAATGAGTGTATTGCTCATAATACTCCATTAAATCATGATATAATTGTTAAAGATGGTGATTTATTAAAAATAGATTTTGGGGTTCATATAAATGGACATATTACAGATTGTGCTTTTACAGTTCCTATAAATACATCAAAATTTGATCAACTTATTCATATTTCAAAACGTGCTACAACAATAGGTGTTGAACAATGTAAACCAGATGCTTTATTAAGTGATATTGGTGAATATATTGAAGAGTATATTTTAAGTAAAGAAGTCGAAATAAATGGTATCTTATTTCCTGTTAAAAATATAAAAGATTTATGCGGACATTCTATAGCACCTTATATTGTACATAGTGGTAAAGCAGTACCAAATTGTAAATTAGATTTTAATTATCCATTACGAATGGCAATAGGTGAAAAATATGCAATTGAACCATTTGTAACAACAGGTAATGGAGTATGTATTTATGATAATGATAATGTAAATCATTTTATGTTAAAACCGAATTATTATTACAATTATAATAAAAATAAAGCTCAACTAAATGAAACCCAAAAGTTACTTTATAATCAAATAAATGCGTATTATAAGAGTTTGCCGTTCACAAATCGATGGATTTTAGAAAATAGTTCAAATAATTATAATAATGATGTTATGCTAATAAATGATTTAAACGCATTACATAAAAAAGATATAATTGAAAAATATCCACCAATATATGATGTAAAAGGGTCATATGTAGCGCATCATGAACATAATGTTATAATCACAGATAAAGGGAATATTTGGTTAACTAAAAATAATTATTTTTAAGTTTTTATAATAATATTTTTTCTTTTATGTATTATTCTTCAATATAAAAATCAATTTTTTGATCTTTATATTCATTATTTAAATCTGAAATAGATAATTTGAAAAATGAGTAATGAACCATATCATTTTTATTATATTTTGTTAAAAATGTTTTAATATAATATTCTTTTTGAATTTCCATAACAATATTATTTCTTTCAGACATTGAATCCGTAAAGAAATAATTAGTTAGTTTATTAATCCATTCTAAGCAATATTTATATTGATAATCATCATTAGAATATGATTTATTTACTTCATTATTAATTTTATCAAAAATAGATAGTGATTTTCGTACATTTGAAACATAATTTTTTTCATTTTTTTGAATAAAATCAATTATATATGAATGATAATAATTAAAAATTTTAAGTAAATCAATAATTACTTCATTATTTTGAATTTCTTCTTCACTATGATAATAAATCATATTATTGTAATAAATTACAATACTCATTAATGATAATATATTTGCTTTAGCATGACGTGAATCAAACCCATTTATTTTACTATTTTTTGCATTAATAACTCGTTTTTTCATAATACCAGATAATACAATTACATAACATTTTGGAATTAATTTTTTTGATGTCAATAAATAATAGCGTAAATAATCTTCAATAATATGAAAGTTATTTTTATGGATAGAAAGGTTATTTAAAATAGTATAAGAAACTTTCGTATCTTTCGTATCTTTCATAATTTTTCCATTTACGGAATCTTGATTTTGAATAATATGAATAGTACTTTGCATCATTTTTGTAATATAAACAAAAAAATATTTATAATTATTTTATTATATAATCAATTATAAATAAAATAAAAATCAAATTTTTTTTAATTATTTACGTTATTTAAAAAATAGCGTAAATATTATCTATATGTAAAATAGTAAAAAGATAAATGTTTAGCTTTTTTAAACAAAAAAAAAATAATAATTCTATAACATCTAATGAAAATTTGAATATAGAATTTAATTTATATGCAATATGTGAAGGAACATCATGCGAATTTATACAAAAATGGCATAAAAATGTAAATCCTAAAAAATCTGCTTTAAGTGACTATGGTATATTAGAATCTCATTATTTTAATGATAATATTGATAATCGTAAACTATTTAATGATTCAAATTCAATTTATTTAGTATCTGCTAAAAATAGTGCAATTGAATCATCTTTAATTATTTATGGTAATAGCGATAGTAATGAAAAACGCGTTGTTTATCCAGTTCCATTTACAGTTAAAAGCGATCGAAAATTATTAAATCAAATAACAAAAAGTAAACGTAATTTTGAAAGTATGAAAGAAAAGTTTGGTAAAAATAATAACGTAAACAAATATTTAGCACAAAATAAATTTGGTGCTTTTTCAGAATATTTACCACATAATAATGTATCATTAAATTGGGATTTAAAAACATCTAACGTAAATGATTATTATAGTGTAAATAAAAACAAATTTTTTGAATTATTACGAATAATCAAGAGTCAAAATCCACACATAGAAAATGTTTTTATTGTATGTGAAGCACCATTTATTGTTTCATTAATAAATAGCGTATCTAATAATAAAATGACTCAATACGATTTAATCGAACATACTTCAATGTGGGGTTTTGATTGTGAATTATCAAAAGGTATTTTAAGAAATAAATATGATATAAAAAGCAGAAATAAATTATATCCATTAGGACGTAATCATGGACGATTATTAACATTTAATGATGATACATTTTATTATAAACATAAAGATATAAATGTACCTCTTTTTTATGTTAATAAACCAATTCCATTATCCTTTATTGATCCAAAATATTTAACATTATGTAAAATTATTTCAAAATCTGTTATGAAACCAAATAATAAAAAATCTATAAATAATATACATAAACAAAGTTCAATAAAAATGATTTTAAAAGAAATGGAAAAAGGTAATAGACGCATTTCATAATTATTTACGTTATAATAATAAAATAAAAAAAATTGATTTTTTTTTTGTAAAAAATATTTATAAAATATTATATAATATTATATAAATATAAAAATATTTATCTTTGTTTCTTTACGAAATTTTAATTAAAATGATTGTACTTACTGAAGATAACTTTAATCAAACTGTTTATGATATTGTTAAAAAATGTAAATCAGGATCAGATGCCGTAAAAGAGCTTACAAAGCTTAAATATCCAAATTCAAAGGATTATATTCAAGAAGATCATGCTAAATTTTTTTATGAAAAATTTGCTAAAATGAATAATAATCTTAAAATGGATAAAGATTTTACAAAAAATGCTTATGATATGAATTCTAAAATTTTTAAAGATACTCATGTTAAATCAAAGTAAAATAATTAATTTTTTATATAAATAAAATTAATTACAATATATTATAAAATTAAAAATAAATAAACGTAAATAATATTTTTTAAAAAAATAAACATTTTTTAAAAAAAATAAAAAAATTGATTTAAAAAAAAAAATAAATTATAAAAACGTAATAAAAAGTATAAAAATATAAATTTATTAATATTTTTGACTAAATAAGATTTTATTATTTAGAAAATGTTATCAACTAAACAATCTGAGGAAGCTAAATTAAACGCACAATTTGCGTACGCTTCATCTACTGAAAAAGATGTTCGTAACAATATCAAAGCTAATAATAAAAATGGAAATAAAAAAGTAACATCAAATAAATGTAAATGTGCTAAAATGTTTCAAGAAAAAGGTTCAGCATATAAAACCTTTGGAAAAGGTAAACCCGTTTATCTTATTAAAAAGAGTAATGGTAAATATGCGGCTTATGGTCAATGTGCGTTAAGTATTAATTCTCCACAAAGTGATTTTTGTAGAATTCATGAAAGACAAGATTCTAGTAAACGTATTCTATTTGAATCATTAGTAAATGATAATAGTGGAAATATTGAACTAATTAAAACAAAAGACCATGCTTATTTTGATCGTATGGGTGATTGTGGTGCAAATAAAACACTAAAAAGTGATACTTTTAAATTTGATTGTATTGATAATCATATTTTAGTACTTCTTAATCATCCAAATGCTAAATATACAAATTGGCTATATAGATGTGCTATGCACATTCTTGAAACTGGAACTCCAGTGATTACAGATAATGGAAATGTTACTTACACTATTCAAAAAAATAGTGAATCAACTTCACTATCTGCTTTAATGAATGATGATGAAGATGAAGAAGAAAAACCAAAGTCTGTAAAGAAAGTAGCTAAAAAGAAAGCTCAAGTCGTTGAAATTGAAGAAGAAAGTGAAGATGAAGATAATAATGATTCAGATGAAGAATCTGTATCAAAAGAAGAATCTTCTGTATCAAAAGAAGAATCTTCTATATCAAAAGATAAATCAGATTCTGATGAAGAATCCGATTCTGATACTGTTTCTGTTTCATCTTCTGAAGATGAAGAAGATGACGATGAAGAAGAAATGAAAGTTGTTCCTATTGAAACACATAAAGGACAAAAATACTTTATGAATCCTGATACACTTAATGTTTATGAACTACCATCTGAAGATGATGAAGATCAGAAACCATGTGAACTAGGAGTTCTTGTTGAAATGCCTAAAAAATATTCAACACTTACATACGATTTGAAACATTACATTATTTCAAAAGAAATTAGTGATGAAAGTAAAGATCTAGATATGTATCTTTGTGTACTATCTGATAAAGTTTTTGATAAAGATACGAAGGCTTGTTTAGGTAAACTTAAACGAGGTAAAAATGGTATCTCCATTTCTTACAGAGAAGATAAGTAAATCTTTCAAAATTATTTATTAACTATTAAATAAAAATTAATAAAAAAATATTATAAAAATTAATAAAAAAATATTATAAAAATTAATAAAAAAATATTATAAAAAAATTAAAATCTTCGTGCACCACGATCTTTTTTACTCTTTCTCTTTTTTCCTTTTTTTTTAATTTTTCTACTTTTTACACTACTTAATAAAGGTAGTGTTGGTGGAAGAGATCTTAAACTACGTGAACTTTTAGCTACTACTGGTGTTGTTCTACTTTTTGCACTAGTTAATAAAGGTGGTGTTGGTGGAAGAGATCTTGAACTACGTGAACTTTTAGCTACTATAGGAGTTGTTGTACTTTTTGCACTAGTTAATAAAGGTGGTGTTGGTGGAACTATTGGATGTGATAAATGTCTTGTTACAAACAAATTAAAAATAATTGGTATATTATCTGGTAAAAATTTACTATAAAAATTATTAACTAAATTTTGTATAATTATATTATTTGTTGCATTTAAAACTGATTTTCCATATTTCATTTTATAAATTGTAGTAATTGACTTTTTAACAATATTTACATTTTTACTTGCAACAAATGAACTAAATGAATATTTACTATCAAGGTCATTTGATATAGCCATTAAAGAAACATTATATATAGTTGTACCATGAAGTACGGATGATATAAAAGAATTTTCAAAATCATTATAATAGGGTCCAAAAATAGATCTAATATATCCATTATAAGATTTAAACATAGTGAATAGTAAATAAATAAAATCGGATGATTTTGAACCATTAGTAGGATTCATTTTTGAATAAAATATTAAATCACAATTTTCTATTTTAGCAGGTTGTGAAATAATATAATTTCCACCTTCTTCTATACAACTTAATCCAAAATCAATAATTTTAAGATCTGTATCTACAACAGTTAAATCAAAATTACTTATATCATTTGAAATATAAAAATTATCTGATTTTAAATCATTATGCACAAAACCATACGTATTTTGAAAATATTTTAACACAATTGATAATCCAATTAATTTTTTTAATAATATTATAATTTTTTGTTGATTACTTAAAAGAGCATTTATTGATAATTTATGAATAAACTTATCAAAACGAATATATACAGAACTATCAATTTTTTCCATATGAATTCTATAATTATCTGTTGCATTTCTTGTATCTTTTGATATTGAAAATACATATGGTACACAATGTCCATATAAAGGGTCAGATGATAATTTTTGTTGTATTAAACCTTCTTTAAATACCGAAAATAATTCAGAATCACGTTGGGTTTTGACAACTGTTCCATTTCCTCTATTAACTGTTATACCGTAAGATCCTCTACCAAGTTCAGGTAAACTACGAATGTTTGAACTATTTAAACTAATAATTGTTGAAAGATTTGTACTTAATAATTCTTCAAATCTTTGTATTTCAGTAAAATTGTGATTATCATTTAATTTATGGTTATTTATTGCATTATTATATTTATGATAAATATCTATATATGATAGATATGTTAATATACTTTGAAAATAAGGGTTTGGATATCTTTTTACTAAAGATGTCATTTATATACTATTTATTATAAATAAAATTATAATAAAATTAGATTATTTATTTTATATAAAATATAAAAATAAATATAGAAATAAAAATGAAATCTTTATATGAATTATATAAAAAACATCAAAAAAAAATAAAATATGCACTATATATTAATCAAAATAAATATGATGAAATATTTAATTTTTTAAAAAAAGAAGAAGCTATAAATAATTATTTAATTACACTTATTTTGAAAACTAAAAATATACTAAAACAAGGCACTTTTATTAATTATGACTCCGGTATACTTATTTTAAAAAATCTTAAAAATGAAACTATTTATGAATATATTAAAAACTATCATTTGTTTATTGAAAATTTAGATAATTTAAATAAAGAAGATCAAATTGAAAAATATAGTCCAATTGTTATTGATTTTGATTTAAAAGAAGAAAAAAAGAAAAAGAAATTAAAAGAAAAATACAAAAAACCATCATCTTCTATGCGTCAAACATTAGAAACATTATTAGAAGATATTGAAGAAGAAGATAAAGAATAATTATTTATAAAAATAAGATTATTTGTAAAAAAAAAGATTATTTATAAAAAAAAAGATTATTTGTTAAAAAATATAATAAGATATTATAGTAAACCATATATAAAAGAATGGATTATTATATAATTTTATTAATCATTTTAATAATATATTTTTCATATTTAATTTATAAAAAAAATATTAAATTTGAATATTTTACACCAATTCATGATATAAAACATGATGACCATCAAGATATTATAATGAATAATAGTCAAGAAAACAAAATACTATCTCAAAGAGATAGTAATTTAATACCAACATACGCTTTATATCAACCTGAAGTTTCAGGACGCCATTTAAATTTCTTTTCACATTCACCTAACACTATTCCATATTTTCCAAATCAAATATGGAGTTCAACTATTCAAGATCCATATTATCAACCAGCATATAGTAACTATTTTTATAATGATGGTTATTTTTATCCATTATATTAAATACAATTTATAATTTTACAATAAATAATTTTTATTTTTATTTTTTATATTTTTTATTTTATATTTTTATATTAAGGTGTTCTTAATAGATCAAATGAATTTGAAAACATAGATAAATCTGTTTTAGATAAAATATTTTTATTCATTACAATTGTTTCAACAATATTATCAATATCTTCTTTACTATCTTTACTATTTTTACAAATATCAAATTTAAAAATTTTATCTAATGTAATTAAATAAAATTTATTTGTATTATCAAAAATTGATTCATCAATAAATGAAAAAGTATTTAAAAATAGTTCATTTGTTAATACCTTTTTATGTAAAGAATAAAGATTTTTAATTAGTTCAATTACATCTTTTTTCATTAATGGAACTTCTTTTTTAATACAATCTCTACGCATATAGTCAAAAAGTATATAAAAATAATATTTTGTTTCATCACTAATTGGTGAATAAAAATGTGGTACTATTTTCATAACAGCTGAAAATTGTTTAAGTAAAAATGAAGTATATAAAAAGATATTAATCGATCCATATAAATCTTGATTTTTATGTAAATCTTTCTTTTCAATTAAAAAATTTTTAAAATCATTAACATTTGGAATGTCTTTATTTATATATTTACGAAAATATTTATTTAAACTAACATATTTATTCTTTTTTTCATGATATAAAAAAGGAATATTAATTTTTTTTTGAATATATTTTGCATATAAGCGTGGAATAATGTCTACGTCTTTATTTTTAATCAAGTTATCATTATCCATAATTAATACAGGAATATCTACAGGATTATTTGTACGTATCCAATCATTATACATTTTATAGCAAAACTCATCATTTTTAGATTGATGTGAAAATTTATTCTTTTTACGAATATCATTATTTTCACGTATTTTAATAATTCCGTGGTCAAATGTTCTTTTTTTACTATCGTTAATCATTTTATTTTTAAAAATAATTATTATTTACGTTATCTTTTATAATTGTTTTTTTATTATTTAGTAAATATAAAAAATAGATTTCAATTTTTATATAAATCAATTTATATAAAAGTTTATTTTTTATATAAAAATTAGTATATAATTATAGTATATACTATTTGTATTATGGAAGATCCAAATATTAAAGTAATTAATTTAGAATCTAGTGATAAAAAAACATCTCAACATTTTAAAAAAATATTAGCTCAACGAGGAGGTACATTTCATTATGGTGGTACAAAAAATAAACCTTCTAATACAATTCGCTTAAATGATGATGATTATTCAAAACCAACGAAAACTATTACCGATTTAATCCAAACTCGTGATGCGATTGATGAAAAATTACGTAATTATACCGAAGTTGACAATAATGAACTTGAATTATTACCCAAAAATGTTCATATTTCTTATATTACATATAATGTTGAAAAAAATATGGAACTATTTCGTATGGGAGGTTATTTAAGAAAAGTAGCAAAAGATTATATTGTATTAGCCGGCAAAGGAAATAAAACCTTTTCAGTTCAACGCAAAATATATGGTAATAAAGATAAAACACAATTATTGTATGTTACACGATTTTTTGCCAAAAAGAAAGATAGTACTTCTTATTCTAAATTATCTATAAATGGTGGAGCTGTTGACCGCGAATCTATTAAAAAAGAGTATGAAGAAGCACTTACAAAATCAACATCTTTTATGAAAAAGCAACAAGAAATTTTAGAAGCAAAACAACGCGAAATTGCTGAATTACGCGCTCGTTTAGATGAAGAAGAAAAGAAACGTAATAAAAAAGATGAATTAGCACCCATTAAATCAATTGCAAATCGTGAAAATTCTAAAATTTATGTTTCAGACACTGATTCTGACAATATTTCAATATATTCATCAAAATCAAATAAATCAAATCTTTCAAATAAATCATCATTTTCCAATAAATCTTCTAAATCAACGATTTCAAAATAATTTTTATAATATTTTTTTATTTTTATATTTAATAACATAATTTATATTTTTCAGTATTTTCACGAATAGATTTAGGTAAATGATTTAATGAAGATGTATAATCATAATTATTTGATATATCTTTGAAAATAAATACATCTTTATCAAAATTAATAATATACCCATATTCTGAATCATATGGTATATAATCTTCCGGCATATAACCACAAGGGTCACCAGAAGATGTAAAAAGAAAACCGCTACTAAGTACTTTTTCCATACTACAAGCTCGTCCATAACAATTTAATATACGACTATAATTCATTTGTGGAATAATTTCTTCTATCTTTTTATTTGAACTAAATTTTAATATTTCTTCTTCAAAATATTTTATTAAATTATATTTGATTTTAGGATCATTATTTGAAAAATAATCATTATATGTCTCTTCAGAATCAATAATAATACATTTATCTAAAAGTGCTTTCCATTCTTCTAAATTTCGTTTACGTAACTCATTTAGTAAATCATTACCAAGACCACTTGGGTATGAATCATAATAATTGTAAATTACATATCTCTTACCTTTATAGATAAAAGCATAAAAACCTTTTGTTCCCATTTTTACTATATTTAATATTTATTACTATATTATAAAAATAAAGTATTTTTATCATAAAAAAAATCATTTTTTATTATAAAGCATACTAACTAAATATAAACGTAAATCATTTTATAAAAAATTTACAAAAATAAATATATCATAATTAAATATATTTTATTTAATCCTAAATATCAATAAAATGCGGTTTATTCACTATTCTACTGGTAATACTATTATTGATTCTACAAACTTTATCGTTCCTGACATTTCCATTATACATGGTGATGACCGTTACCATTATCATCCTGCTCCAAAGACATTATTTTTGTCAAAGGAGTGTGAAGATGGTAATACTGAATGGTACAATGAATGTGTAAAGCGTGGTGCTGGATATGAATCATATCTAGATTCTACCAAGAATGTCTTTGACATCAATATGGAAAAGATTTTGGTAATTAACAATAGCGATGATCTAACGAATTTTATCGCAAATTATTGTATTCTTAAGATGTGTACTACAAATAAGTACATAAAGTATGAAAGTGCGTTATCTATTGCTAGAAAGTCATATCGTGGCTATTTAAGTAATACTTATAGTTCTAATCCAACTTTTGAAAATGTAATCCAAAAAATTATGGAAGATATTATTTATATCAATCATTATTTGGAAAATCGTAATAACGGTACGGATGAACATATTGTTGAGCTTATGAAGCGTCGTGAAACACTTCCGTTACCCAAAATAAGTAATGGTAAGTTTGAACTGAATCCTCGTAAGCGTACCGAATTTTTTGATATTGATGTTTATCGTCTTCTAAAGACTTTGTATGACCATTTAGGTCTATTTTCAGAAGTACAACGAAATGTATATACTTATGAACTTGATTATATTGATTACAAAAAGATTTATCGTAACGGATTTAATGGGTTATATTATTCAAAGAATTTGATTACTACACGAAATTCAATTAATATTGATTGTAAGATGATACGTAATATTTATCGTACAAATAAGACACTTTTTTATTGTAATTTGTTACAACGTGATTTTATTGATTATTTTGATTGGTTTAATTGTGATGTAATGATGCTATGGAATATTGATTTTTAGTTACGTTATTATATAAAAATAAAAATAAAAAAATTTAATTTTTGTATTTAAATAACTTTTATAAACATAAATAAAATATAAATACAAATTTATATATATTATACACTATTTATTAATTTTTTAAAGAATAAAATATGGATATTATTGACGATAAATTAGATTATGCAAATTTATTTGTCAATAAGGAAATTGAATATTTTAAAGATCAATATTTGATTGATAAACATATTCAACGTATGTATTTAATGAAATTATATCAAAATCATCATGATTATTATGAAATGGTTAAAAACATAGAAAATCAATATATTGATGTGCTTATGTATGTACAATATAATCATTATGTAAATGAATATATGAAAATTATTTTTAGTGCTTACATATTAGGTTTACATACTAAAATAGATTTCGATTTAATTCGAAGAACAAATATATTTACATTTATTGATAACATTGAACGTATTATTGATTTACATTATTCTTAAACAAAAAAATGACAGTTAATAATATAATAATAAATATATCATACTATTATAATAATATAAAAAATCAGTACACTCTTAAAGTTTATTGATTTCCTAAAAATGACTACTCTTTACTACGGTTCTATCAAGGCTACTAAAACTTACCTCAAAAAGGTGTTCAAAAGTCCTGAATATGACCCTAACTATCGTAAAATGGTGATTTACATGTCTCCTGCTTGGAGAGAAAGTGTAATGTATGTCTTTAGTCGTAGTCGTTATATGACTTACCTAGAAGCTATGTATAAAGCTTACACGCTAAATCTGCTAAACGAGATTGACCCTGAATCAGTAAAAGCTGGCTCAAGCGATTTTGTTGAAACAGTTCAAGAAGCGTGTTTTGCTAAGTACGGTTACTATTGTTAAATTATTTTCACACGACTTGTAAATATATAAAGCCCAAATATATAAATAAAAACAAATAAAAAGGGCACTCATAAAAACATAAATTAATCTTCACATACTTCAACAACTTCATTAAAATTTGGATTTAATTTTTCCCCTTTATAACCTATTGGATTTGCTACACATAATATCTTATTTATTTCCATATTTATATCCATATGAGTATGTCCAAATATCCACAATTTTACTGGATCATTTATTAAATCATCACAATGTGAAGAAAAACATTGGTGATAATTCATATATTTTGCATATTTTATATGATTTAATTTAAACGATGGTAAATGATGAGTTATCATAATTACTTTTTTATTTTGATTACGCGCTTCTAGCAATGCATTTTGTAGATATTCTTTACATAATTGATGTGTTACATTTAATTCATCTACACTATTTTGATAAATAAGATCATAATCATTGCTTAAATAACGTTTATCTTCAATTTTTGACCATAAGATAGAACCAATAAATCTGAAATTTGTATTTGGTAAATCATAATGCGAATTATGAAGAAAATGGATTTTATGAAGATTATGAGTTTCAATGATTTCATGTGTTTTTTGAAGAATCTCTTCATTACTTTTCCCTTTATTATCTTTTAATTGATAATATTCATGATTACCGTGAATTAAAAATATATGCTCAAATTTTGAATGAATACCGCGCAAAAAAGCTTCATATGTATTTTGAAAAGGATAACCAATATCTCCAGCTAAAACACATATAGGACTTTGAGGAACAATTTGTTGAAGAAGTCGTGGTACTTTTGTTAAATCATAAAATTCTAAATGAATATCTGATAAATAATGAATTTTTAACTTTTTTATATGATTCGTATCTTCATAATCCATTTTTTTATTATTTATAATAATATATTTATAATAATATATTTATAATAATATATTTATAATAATATATTTATAATAAAGATTATTCTTTTATATTAAATATTTTTTTCAATTTTTATTTTTTTTATAATTTTGCCTTTTTTATTATAAAAATAATGTGTACCACATTGAATTCCTCTTTCGTATTGAAAACTTTCTTTTTTTTTACCATTTTTATAATACTTATCACCATAACCATGCTTTTGACCACCATGATATTCCATACTACTTTTTATAGTTCCTTTTTTATCATCATAATAAGTTACAATTTCTCGTTCTAATATATTATCATCATAAAATTTAAATTTTTTCCATCTTCCGCTTGGATAATAATTATAATATAAACCATGATATATACCATCATAATAATCAATCTTTTTTTTTATATTTCCATTTTTATAATATAATTTATATACACCACATTTTTCACCAATTTCATTTGTTTCATAAATTTCTTTTATCTTTTTCTGATATATATCATAAAATGTTATAATCATATCATTTGTTTTTATTGTTTTTAACTTATTTATAAATAAATTTAATATTTTTTTATCCATATTTATGTATAATCATATTTATTTTTATATTTTTTAACACATTTTTATATATAATTTTATATTTTTTAATATATTTTTTAACATATTTTTATATATAATTTTATATTTTTAATATATTTTTTAACATATTTTTATACTTTTTATTCATTTTTATTTGGTTCATAATAAGTAAGCCACATATCATCATCTTCTTCACTTACATCAGAAAAATATTTTTCCAAATAAATTTCAAATTGTTCAATATCAAAATGTTCCAAATTACCAAAAAGATCTACATAATCTAATTTCGTTTTGTATGTTTCTAGTACTTCTTCCATAAATTCAATGATTAAAGAAATAACCATACCATAATCTTTCTCATAAAGAGCTTCATACATTGAATGATTAAATTCTCTTTTTCCTGAAAATAAATCTTTTTCGTAAGATTGTTTGTTGTAAAAAGATTTTAGTATTCGTGAATAATAATCTAAACTTTGCCGATCTTCTTCATTATCATACTCAGTATCTAGATGGTTTGTACCACGTGTACTTGGTCCAAGCCATCCACCAGTTGGATGAATTCCTTTTACACGACATATATGATTCGCTTTATGAAGCTTATCTACTTGTTGGGGTGTAAGTTGTTTATGTGTGCGACCCATTTTTAATGGTATTATTTATTATTCATTAAATAAATAATATAATGTAAATATATTTCAATTTTTAATTTATATATATATATATATATATATTGTTTACGTTATATATAATTTTTGTTACATAAAAAATGACACTTTTATACTTTTAATAAGATTATTTAATAAAAAGATATTAATATAAAATATATGTGCTCGCAATCATGGACTTTTTAATGAACTTTGACTGCAACGCTTTGGGTGCCAAGATGAATTGGATCTTCGAAAACTCTTCGGAAGAAGAGGTTTGCGAGGTAATCAACCACATCTTTGGCATGTCGCGGAAACGTGACCTGTACCAACTCTTTTTTTCCAACAGTATTGAGACTTACGAAGTAGGATCGATTGACTTGTTTACTTACGAACAGTTTTACGACATTGTCAAGACCTTTGAGGTTATGGCTTTTGTCGTGAACTACGGTTTGAAGGATTCGTTCATCGATGCTCTTAAGTACCTTGATACTTTCGATCCGGAATGGATTGACCTCATTTGGAACGCTGCGCATTCGTGCAAAACGTACGTATGGGGGAATACCAAGATTCCATTGGGAGCGTACTACTACAACATCATCTCCATTTGCGCATCGAACAATATGCTGCAATTCATGGAACCCACTGAGATCGTAAGCGCTGAATCGCTTAGAGAACAATTCGGAAAGTCTACAATGCGTAGAATTCGACTGGGACTTGATGACCAGTACACTCCCCTTGAACTGGGCGAGATTACTGAGATAGTTATGGACAACTACTGTGAGAAGCTGCGGCGTCTCGTGTTGAGACAAGTGGAAGCTGACTACAGTGACTATGACTAGTTGTTGGAAAACAAAAAAAACCAAAAAAGAAATAAAAAGCAATATAACCCCAAAAAGGAATAAAAAGCAATATATTTCAAAAACGAATAAAAATCGGAATCATAAAAAATTTACCAAATAAAAAATATAAATGATTTATTAATAAAAATAATTATAATTACTATTCTTTTTATCAAGATGGTCAACTTCAATAATAACGTAAAGAATATTGATGTGAACTCAATTATGGATAAGCTATCTGAAAAAGATAAGCTTGAAATTGTTTTCTACTTTTATACAAATTCAGGGCGTCGAAACTCATTTTATAGGTTTTTTACAACTTATGATGAAAACGATGCTACTGAAGATGAACTAATTAAGTATGAAGAAGTTACAAATATTTTTTATGTATTTGATTTCGCGCGTAACATCATTTATGATATGACTCCGCTTGAGCTTTTTACATTTATTGATACTCATTTTGATTATGATTGGCTACGAATGCTAACATATGCTTCAGAACGGTCATATAGTGTAAATTACTATGCGATTGTGTTTGTAGCTTCTATGTATGGATTACTTGAATATATGGATGTTAATTCTGTTCTTCGAGGCGAACTTGAAGAAGAGTACAATCATGTACTTCTTGAGAAAGAGTGTACAATGGACAAGATCGAAGAATTAACATCATACATTTCAATGTATGAAAATACGTACAAACGTAATATGTAAATATTTAGCTTACTAGATAAAAAAACTATAAAAATAAAAAGAATTATTATAAATAAAAATTTACATATTATTTTATATTATATGCTATTATTATAAAAAGAAGTATATAAAATACATATAACGTAAATTTAGTAAAAATGGAAGCAAAACGAAAGTATGACGAATATGCGCATTCATCAGAATCAAATGATTCTAGAATAAATGGTACACGAACGAATGTTTATACATTCTATTCTATAATACCTTCTAAAGATGAAAAATATAGTGCAACTTATAAACAAGTTGCTAAATATTATTCTGAAGATCATATATGTTACAAAGTAAATGAACTTATCAAGAAGAAATATGATGCTAAAAAAGAAAATTATAGATATCAGCTTTCTTATTTTGAAGAAGCCGAAGAAGAAAATAGTTTTCGTCGTATTCAATTGAGAAGATTGATTGAAAGTACATATGTACCAATGAATATTACTCAAATTTTAGATTTGTACAAAAATAATGATGCTCTTTTTTATTCAAATGAAAGATTATATGATTATATGAATGATGTAAACAATTTTTTTGTAACTGAGTCTTATATTGTAAATAAGTAAAATACTTATTTTTTATATAAAAAATATTATATAAAAAAATATTATAAAAAAATTAAAATGTATGAATAAAATAGTATAAATATAAATGGATATATTAAAAAGATTTTTAAGTTTATTTAAACGGAAAAAATTAAATAAAAGTGCATCTAAAAGTATATCAAAAAGTATATCCAAAAATAGATCAAAAAGTACATCAAAAAATATATTAAAAAGTGTATTAAAAAATGAATCGAAAAGTGAATCTAAAAGTAGATCTAAAAATATATTAAAAAATGAATCGAAAAGTATAAGTAAAAAAAATCATAAAAATATACTTTCTAATAAAAGTATAAATCATATGTTATCTTTAGAAAGAAAAGATTTTAATAAAAGAGAATCCATGAATAAATTTATTCATCATCAAATTGATTCATATAATAATCAAAAATTCGATTTAAGAGAATTAGTAACTAAATATAAACATCGATTTTTTATAATAGAAATTATTAATAACAAATTAAAAGTATTAGTACCCAATTATGGAGAACGCGCACATAATACAATTGTTTTACTTGCTAAAATGCTAAAAAAATATAAAATAAAAAATACAATTTTATTTATCAATTTAGCAGATGGTAATTATTTTCTTACAAATGATGTACCTGTTTTTAATTTTTCGGTGCCTGAAGGTAATCACGGTATGATAATTCCTGAATTTGATGTAAGTAATGTACGTTTAAATAAAAAAATGGATTTAAATACTTTATACAAACATATTATTAAATATAAACCAAAAGAAATACTTAATGATATTTATTTTGTTGGTAGTGCTTCAACCGAACGCAAAAATAAACTTCGTGAATTATTAAGTGCTGAAAAAGCTCCATTTCATGTTGATTTATCTGGTGCAACTAAAGTTGAAATGTGGGATTTTAAAAGTCATAAATATTTATTAGATTTACCTGGATTTAAACCATGGTCAATACGATTTAAATTTTTATTAAGTACTCAAAGACCAATTATTCGTGTATCATTACACAATTCAAAATATTCTGAACATAATTTTTGGCATTTATGGTTTGATTATTTATTAAAACCAAATCAAGATTATATCCAATTAACATATGATTGTGATTATGATACTCCATTAAGTGATGAATTGTATCAAAAAATTAAAAGTGATATATTATCTACATATCATTATTTAGAACATAATGAAATTGCTTATAAAAAGATTGCAGAAAATGGATTTAAAGCATCACAAAATATAAGTATAGATGAATCATTATTTTATTTATATACTTTAATAGAAACATATACAAAACGTTGTTCTGAAAAACCAATCAATTAAAAATTATATATTATAATAAATAATATATTTATTTTATATAAAAAAATTATATAAAATAGTATAAAATGAAAAATTATAGAACTCTTATTTTACATTATTCATCTGACCAACTAAAAAAGAAAAATACTTTTTTACAAAATTTTCATTTATATAAAAATCAACTCAAATTACGAAATGTAAAATTTATCAAAAAAATAAATAAAAGTCGATCTCAACTTTTCAACATTTCACTTTATGGTTATGACGGAAAATTAAAATATATTTCCAATAAAGTAACTTGTATTCCAATGATTCTAAAAAAAATAGATGTTATGCCTCTTGAAAAGCTTAAATCCATTGAACTTTATACAAATGCTCATCCGCATACTACCACAAAAGGTACTGGTTATAAAAATAAAGAAGCTGCAAAAAAGAGTATACTTTTAATTAGGAATAAACCAAAGAATTATCAATTTTTAGTGATTAATACATTATATCAAAGAGCAAAGTATCATAAACATCAAACAAAAGAAATGCGTGAAGCAATGAAAGTTTTTGAAAAATGGATTACAAAATATAAAAAAAATAAAAGTAAAATTCATGGTGGTAATGCAAACAAATCATTACCTTATTTACCACTTGATTTAGTAAATGCGTATGAAAAACTAGCAGCACATTATGATGTTTCACGAAAAGCTCGTGGATTAGAGAAACCGACTACAAGTGATGAAGGATTTTTAGTAATATATCGTCGTATAAAAGGAAATGGGAAAAAGATGAGTAGCATTCCGTGTCGCAAAGATAAACCAAATGGAGTAAATTGGGACCGGAAAAGAGCTGTTGAAGTTTCTGGAAAATTGGGTCAAGCAAAACGTATGAAATTAGATTTATTTCATAAAAGTGGACCCTTAGAAGGATTACCAACCATTATACATATAAATATGATTATGTGGGCATATAGTCCATATGAAAAAGAGCTAAAAGAAAAATTAAGTTTATTAAAGAAAATTTAATTTATAAACAAATTCTAAAAAATGAATTTATAATATATTCAATCTATAAAAGTATATAAAGATAATATATTTCATATATAAATATATCTTTATAAAAAATGGAAGCTCGTACTTATGAATTTGAAAAGTTTGTTTCTACTAAAGAAAATGTAAAAAGTACATTAGAAAAATATGGTGTTGCTATTATTCCCAATGTGTTATCTAGTGAAGAGTGTGAGCAAATGAAAGTTGAAATGTGGAATTATTTAGAACATATTACACAAAAATTTGAAATACCCATTAACCGTAATAAACCGGAAAGTTGGCGATCTTTTAAAGAACTTTTCGCAAAACATAGTATGCTTATGCAAGAGTGGGGAATTGGTCAATCACAATTGAATTGGAATCTTCGTCAAAATCCGGCAATTTATGAAATTTTTGCTCAACTTTGGAATGTAAAAGCCGAAGAACTACTTGTTTCTTTTGACGGTGCTTCATTCCACTTTCCACCAGAAACTACCAATCTTGGTTGGTACAAAGGAAATAATTGGCTTCATTGTGACCAATCATATTTAAGACCTGATTTTGAATGTGTTCAAAGTTGGATTAATGCTTTTGATACAAATGTTGGAGATGCGACTCTTACTGTTTATGAAGGAAGTCACAAACATCATAAAGAATTTCGTGAACGATTTAATATTACTAATAAAGATGATTGGTTTAAACTTGAAAATGATGAACAAAAGAATTTTTATGTACAAGAAAAAGGTTGTAAACAATACCATATAAAATGTCCTGCTGGATCGCTTGTACTATGGGATTCGCGAACGATTCATAGTGGAACAGAACCCATGAAAGGTCGTGAGCAACCTAATTTCCGTTGTGTTTCTTATTTATGCTATATGCCAAGAAGTTTAGCAAAACCACTTGATATCAAAAAGAAGATTAAGGCATTTGAAGAACTTCGGACCACTTCTCATTGGGCGCATCGTTGTAAACTATTTCCGAAAACACCGCGAACTTATGGGAAAGAATTGCCACCAATTACAGCCATTAATCCTCCAATTGTCAATGAAATGGGGAAAAAGTTTGTTGGTTACTAGTCAATAATATTTTTTTACAAATTATAATTTTTATAAAAAATAAATAAAAAATGATTATTAAAATCGTTATCATTTTTTAAATACTATATATTTAATAATAGTTTATTATTAAATATTAAAATGAATAAAGAGTATCAATGCGCAATTTGTTATGAAGATTTTGAGGAAAATGATGTTTTTACATTTTGTAATCAAAAGCATATTTTTTGTAAAAAATGTATGTATGATTATGTAGAAAGTACGAATAATATAGATGAAGAAAAAACGATGTATAATGAAAATTTAATTTTACATCTTGCATTCTTAAAAGAAGGAGTTCAAAATATTAAATGTCCTTATTGTAGAAATATTATTAAAAATGAAAATGAAACCATTATTATAAATGAAAATGAAAATACAAAAAAAGTGATTTCTTATTATTGGAATGAACAAATACGGTCAATATATCATTATAAAGATAATATTAAAAACGGATTATGTCAAAAATTTTATGATAATGGACAAAAATATGAAGAATATTATTATGTAAATGATCATAACGATGGATTATTTCAAAGATGGTATAAAAATGGCATTTTAAGCGAAAAATCAGTTTATAAAAATGGTATATCAAATGGATTAAATGAAGAATGGTATAGTAGTGGAATAAAAAGTAAAGAATGTACTTATAAAAATAATAAAAGAAATGGTTTATATCAAGAATGGCATAATATTGAAGGAGCTAAAAAGAAAGAATGTTTTTATAAAAATAATAATATAAATGGTTTATATAAAAAATATTATGAAAATGGTGTATTAGAAATAGAATGTATTTATCAAAATAATAAAGTAAACGGTTTCTTTAAAAAATATCATAAAAATGGAATATTATACATTGATTCTACATATGTAAATGATAAAAGAGAAGGTTTATATAAAGAGTATTACGAAAATGGACAATTAAGTATAGAATGTACTTATATAAATGATAAAAAAGAAGGTTTATATAAAGAGTATCACATAAATGGACAATTATTTTTAGAATGTAATTACAAAAAAGATAAAAAATACGGTTTATATTATCAATATTATAATGGATTTCTTTCTGTTGAATGTAATTATAAAAATAATAAATTAGATGGATACTATAAAGAATATCACGCAAATAGTACAAATATTCATATATTATGTAATTATAAAAATAATAATAAAGATGGATTACATCAAACATATCACGAAAATGGAAATAAATATGTAGAACGCACTTATAAAGATAAAATAAATATGGGGCCTTATCGTGAATATTATGAAAATGGAAATTTATATTTAGCTTTTAATTATTATTATGGGAAAAAGAGTGGTTTATATCAAGAATATTATGAAGATGGAAGTTTAAAGTTAGAATGTAATTATCAAAATAATCAAAGAGTTGGTTTATGTAAAATGTGGAAGAAAATGGGCGATGGAAGTATAATATATAGTGAAAAAAATATTGAAAAAGAAAAAAAATATTTTTAGAAAATATTTTTGAAATAAAATATATATAAAGAAATTATTATAATAACATATATTATAATCATTATTATAAATAAAAAATGGTTTTTGCCGAAATTGTTCCAAATAAATTATATCAATCACGATATCCATATGAAGTTGCCGAATTACAAGAAAAATATAAAATTAATGTTTTCGTTGATTTAACAGGATTTGTAGGTTATGAAAAAGAATTATTACCAGAAACTCAATTATTACAATTTTTAATACACGATTATAGTATTCCTTATTCAAGAAAAGAATTCAAAGAATTTATACAAAAATTAGTTGAAATATATAATAAAGAAGATAGTGTAATTTTAATCCATTGTCAAGGAGGAAAAGGTCGTTCAACCATTTGTTCAGCGTGTTTATATGGAGTATTAAATAATTTGGAT
>VFQS010000282.1_pt1 | contig 63306 bp, 50 predicted proteins | sample 3512361 | NCBI WGS metagenome assembly VFQS01 (sample SAMN10412375, study PRJNA504923) | tailings metagenome | isolation source: Relicate 1 Philex TSF3 active mining | place: Philippines | reverse complement strand
ATCTTTTATAAAACCCCTTCCTGCCTACTTTTGCAACTTTTTGTCCTGTACTTAGATAACGCGCTTAAAACGGTTTTGATAGAGGGTTTTCTAAGCAAAATCTCTATCAAGACGATAATTAAACGCCTTGCTTAGCAAGGCGTTTAATTATCGTCTTGTAAAAATTGCAAGCTTAACCGTAAAGAGGTATCGCTCCGCCAAAGGTGGGGCAATATCTCTAGCAAAGATTATATTTAGCGTTTGCTATGTTTCTCAATGGTTGTTAATAGCTCCTTTTCCCCAAAGGGTTTAGTGAGATATTCCGTTGCGCCAACCATTCGCGCTTTAACGCGATCAATAAAGCCATCTTTCCCCGTTAGCATGATAATTGGAATCTTCGCAAAAGCACTGGAGCGGCGCAGCATTCCACATAGCTCATAGCCATCGATCTCTGGCATAGTGATATCACACAAAACTAGATCAGGCTTATATTGAAAGATCACGCTTAAAGCCTTAATTGGACTAGAAACTGCTGTAACCTGATAACCATGATTATGCAAAATATATTCCACAGCACGACAAATCGTCATGCTATCGTCAACGCATAAAATCCTTGGCGACTCCACCTTCGCTTGTGGTAGGACGTTAAGCATTAAAGGTGGAACTGTAACCTCTCCAGTAGCGATCGCCTCATAGATCGCCTGACCAACTTTGCATATATCTAATCCTGAATATCGTGATAACTGGCGAATAGTGGTTTTGCCATCAATCCAATTACTTAAGTGTGGCAATGCATCATTGGATAGTAGTACGGGACATTGATTAACCGACTGGATAAATGGATAAAACTGCTGCCATGTTTGTAACTGACGCGAAAATTCGGCACTGATTTGAGAAAATTTGAGGTGGGTTAGCCTTGGGGTCAAGGCAGGGCTAATTTCAAAAACAAATGTGCCTTGGTAAAGACTCAGAACCTCAAAAAGTACCTCACGCATAGTACTTTCAATAATTGATTTTGCCTGAGTCGGATTGAGAATGTTTGATTCTAGCAATGACCAAATTTGTCCATATTCCAAGACATTAATCCCTAGCTTGGAGGTAGCTAATCGATCAATTGCATTTTCTAAACCTAAACCATGTAAGTAATCTCTTAGTCTGGTCAGATTGCTATTAGTATCAGTCGCATAGATCAACTCACCACGACTAAAAAATAAAAACCAAACCTTCCCTGCAGTTGACTCAATCAATAACTCGCCAGTTCGTTGCCCAAGCTCAATCAGGTGAATAATAGTATATACGTCAATTTCTCTGAGCGTGCCTTGCATGGGTGGTTATAAAGGGGAGCTTTTGTATCTTTGAATATGTAGATTAATGTGTCTACATTATCAGAATCTCGTTATACTCGCTGATTTTAAGGCTTTTTTAGTAGAACTCCCACTTAATCTTAACTATCTTGTAGAGGTGGAATACGAGCAATTACACCGCTTTTAAGCGGCTCAGGACGCTCTTTCCATGCCAGCATCCCATCAGTGCGATCGCTATATATCTCTGCACAGGACAAAATCGCTGCGGCAGTATTGAGAATATTGTCATTATCGATGGGTAAATCACCGAATAAATAAGAGTACTTACCTTCAGAAGCAAAAGTAACTACACAGGCATGACTACAAGCACTCATACATGACACAGGGCGGATTGCAAACTGCGATCGCCGATCCCAATCTTGATGTAACTGCGCAATTTCCTTGAGTAGCATTTCACCACCACTCACACCTACCTTTTTGCCATTTTGCCAAGTGCTAGCACAGGTAGTACAAACTAATAAACTATGGGTCATTTATGCCTCAATACCATACACAAGAAAAATTAAGCCTCATTGTTATGAGGCTTAATTGTAATAATTTTTTAACAAATCTAAGATTTTTCGCCATTAGGAGAAGAATTGTAGAGAGCATCAAGTCGAGAACGCGCATCGTCAACATTAATTGATTTAATTACCATTAATGGTTCATCGATATACTTACCGTCTTTGTCCCATAATTCAGGATGAGCAAATTGAGGAGATACACGACGGCGGTTGTCTTGATAGCTACGTGCATCATTTTGAGAAAGCGATATCATGCTACGGATGAGATTGCTAATCGCAAAAATGGAGAGGATAGTAAAAGCGAGTATGTAGATGATTTGTACCATGTCTGCTTTCCTAAAAAAGTATATAAAATGAGTGAGTGAGTCTAGGTTTGAAGATTGGGGAGATATCAAACGCAGATCTTAAGGATGTCTAAAATCTACGTTCTCAAGTTTGTGATAACAAAGTTTTTTATAAGCGATCGCCGCGTGAGGCTAGCAGATCAGGAGTAAAAATTTTAAGTTGACTGATTACGATAGTAACGCATCCCTACGCTCTGACACTCCATAAGTAATTTATGCCAAGGCTTCATTGCTGCCATATCTACCCCAATCTGGTGTCCTGTAGCGCGAAACAGAGAAGTCGCGGCACTAACCTCTTTAAGGGCATTTTCAACTTGTGCCAACAGGTTTTGCTGCTCTGCCTCAGTCAAGAAAGTGATGCGTTCATTAGCAAGCAGTTTCTGAGCACGATCAAACCAATAGGTAAAGTCTTCTAGCAAAGGTTCTAGAAGTTGTCTGAGCATTTCAGGGTCTGGGCTGGCGGTATTACTCATGTAGGTAAGTGTCTAGCAGCATTATCAGCGCTATATATATTTTCGTAAAGGCATTTATTTTTATACTAAACAATATAGCATTTTGTTACTTTTCTTAACATTAAACAAATCTTACAAATCCTATGAATTTTGATTCTTCGGCTAACTTGGTCGCGCTGCAACATTTGATCGATGTGGTGGCAAAGTTGCGATCGCCTGATGGTGGTTGTCCTTGGGATTTGGAGCAAACTCCTGAAAGCTTGATCCCCTATATCATTGAGGAAGCCTATGAGGTCGTGGATGCGATTCAGGGCGGTGATAAAAAGGCGATCGCGGAGGAGTTAGGTGACTTATTGCTACAGGTGGTCTTGCAGTCTCAAATAGCCAGTGAATCGAAGGACTTTAGCATCGCCGAAGTTGCCGAAGGGATCGCTCAAAAGCTAATCCGTCGTCATCCCCATGTCTTTGGTGATGTAAAAGCCGAAAATATGGATGAAATTTATCAAAATTGGGAAAAAATCAAGGCTGAGGAAAAGGGTGAAGATTTGGCAGCGACCCAAAAGCTGAGTTACAAACTCAAACGCTATGCGCGATCGCTACCACCATTAACGGCTGGCATGAAAATCTCCCAGAAAGCTGCTGCTAATGGCTTTGAGTGGGACAATGCTGATGGGGTCTGGGCAAAGTTTCATGAGGAATTAGATGAGTTGCGCCATGCCCTAGAACATGAATCAAAGGCAAATCAACAGGCGGAGTTAGGTGATTTATTATTTACGCTGATCAATGTGGCGCGTTGGTATGACCTTGATCCCTCAGAGGCGTTGCAATCTACAAATCGTAAATTTATTCAACGTCTAGAAACAATAGAGACTTTGAGCGATCGCCCCATAGATAGCTTTACTACCGAGGAGTTAGACAATCTCTGGAAACAAGCCAAGGAAAAGCTCAAATAGGAAAAGCCTCGCTTGGGAAGGCTTTTCCTATACCAAGACTAAAAATGGCATAGCCATTTTTAGTCTTGAAAACTCTTGCTGGGTTTGATTTTTAATCCCAAACAGTAGGACAACACTGTCTTGGATTGATTTATTTATCAGCAGGGGCATCTGGTGGTAAAAATCGCGAATCAGAAATTTCGATCAACTTATCAATGGAGGTTTCTTCTAACAGCTTACGAGCTTTGGCTAGATACTCTAAGTTTGGGCATTGATCTCCGAGGATACAGCCATTGGTACATTCTTCTTGACAGTTGACTTGGCGGGACATGAGGTTAAATTGAGTGAACTAAAATTTAAGGCTACTATACAAGCCATGAAAAAAGAGCGCTGAGCGCTCTTTTTTTAAAATCTAATGCGGTCAGAGAGACTCGAACTCTCACAGCTTTCGCCACCACCACCTCAAGATGGCGTGTCTACCATTCCACCATGACCGCAACTGCAATTTAGCTTTTCAGTTAAGTGCTTTACTATATTACAGCAATAGTGCAAATATGCAATATTTTTAGTCAAACCTGACCTAGTTAAGAGATGATGGGCGACGTGAAGCGTTGCCCATCATCTCTACTCTATTCAGTACCATAGGTACAGTAACCTTAACATCGGTTTTATAGGTAAATCCAGCAATTAATCCCATGACTGAATCATCTTTAGAATCAGCACAAAATCAGCAAACTCAAACTCGAGCACCTAAAGCTTGGTTACGACCTGTTGTGATCACAGGTATCGCGATCGCAAGTTTTTATGGTTCAGTTTGTGCAGGGCTATGGTTTGGACAAACAAGACTGGTATTTTCTCCTGAACAAGAACTGACGACTACGCCAGCCAAGTTTAATGCGAAATATGAGGATGTCTTAATTCCTGTTAAAAAGGCAGATGGCACAAGTGAAAATATTCATGGTTGGTGGCTACCCAATGCCAAACAGGATCAGAGTAGTAATCTTAGCGATCACAAAGTGATCTTGTATCTGCATGGTAAGGGGAAAAATATTAGTGCTAATGCCAAACATGCAAATCGCCTCATGCGAATGGGATTTTCGGTCTTAGTAATTGATTATCGAGGCTATGGCAGAAGTGAGGGTGATTTCCCCAACGAGTCTTCGGTTTATACCGATGCCCAAACGGCATGGGACTATCTCATTGAAAAGGGTTACAAACCAAATCAAATCATGATTTATGGACATTCCCTAGGTGGCGCGATCGCGATCGATCTTGCGCTGAAACATCCTGATGCTCTGGGCATGATTGTGGATGCTTCATTTACTTCGATGAGCGACATGGCGCAACTCGACCCCAAATATCGTATTTTCCCCATTGATCTATTAATTCATCAGCGTTTTGATTCGATCGCTAAGGTGCGATCGCTAGCTATACCTGTCCTCTATATTCATGGTACTGCCGACGATTTGATTCCACCTATGATGAGTCAGCGCTTATACGACGCAACACCATCCAGAAAACAAATTGTTTTCATTCCCAATGGTGGACATAACAATAATGCCGCCACTAATGAGCCGTTATATTTGAATTCTATTAGTAGTTTCTTCAATCTATAAAGAAAGGCGGCGCAATGCGCCGCCTTTCTTTATCCTGCCAATTTATCGGCAATCAATTTATTGGTAGATTGAGGTTCGGCGCGTCCTTGGGTTTTCTTCATAGTTTGACCGACAAAGAAGCCTAAGAGCTTGGTTTTACCAGCTTTATATTGCTCAACTTCCTTCGGATTCGCAGCAATAATCTCATCAATGATTTTCTCTAGTTCCGCACCTGCAAGAACTGTTAAACCTTTAGATGCAACGAGTTCTTTGACCGATCCACCCTTGACGATTAGTTCAGGCAAGATATCTTTCGCGATTTTGCTACTGATCGTACCATCAGCAATTAAAGCAATCATTTCACCTAAAATCGCAGGAGTAAGCGCGATATCACCAATCTTGAGTTTATTCTCATTGAGATAGGCGGTAATGTCGCCCATCACCCAGTTAAACACTTGCTTTGGTTCTGCACCAGTGAGAATTGTGGCATCAAAGAATTCAGCAATACTGCGATCGTCGGCAATCAGAGCAGCATCGTAGGGAGTCAGCCCAAACTCATCACGATAACGATGGCGATTTGCCATAGGTAGCGTGGGAAGTTCAGATCGATATTTCTCTAGAGTCGTTAAGGGAATTTCGATCGCCATTAAGTCAGGCTCAGGGAAATAGCGATAGTCACTAGCTCCTTCCTTAGAACGCATACTAATTGTGCGTTGACTATTTTCTTCCCAAAGGCGAGTTTCTTGTTTGATGGTTTCACTACCAGACTCAAGAGCTTCTATTTGGCGATTAATTTCAAAATCGATCGCTCTTTGAATGGCATTGAAGGAGTTCATGTTTTTGATTTCTACCTTCGTGCCGAACTTCTCTTGTCCGACAGGACGCACAGAGATATTTACGTCACAACGGAGCGAACCTTCCTGCATATTGCCATCGCAAACGTCAAGGTAGCGCATAATTCGCCGCAGTTCTTGAGCATAGGCAGCTGCTTCTGCTCCTGATCGCATATCTGGTTCCGAGACGATTTCGCACAAAGGTACACCTGTACGATTGAAATCTACGAGGGAGTGACTAGAACCTGAGAGGCGATCGCTACCTGCATGGACTAACTTGCCTGCATCCTCTTCCATGTGTAGGCGGGTAATACCAATGCGCTTTGTGCTGCCATCTTCTAGTTGGATTTCTAGCCAGCCATGTTCTGCGATCGGTAAGTCATATTGAGAGACTTGATAATTTTTGGGAAGGTCGGGATAAAAATATTGTTTGCGATCGAATTTGCTATGGGGGGCAATTTGACAATTTAGTGCTAGTCCAGCCTTGACTGCGTATTCCAAAACTTTTTCGTTAAGTACGGGCAACACCCCCGGCATTCCGAGACAAACAGGGCAAACATTCGTATTTGGGGTTGCGCCAAACTGGGTTGAACAGTTACAAAATATCTTGGAGTTCGTGGTCAACTGACAGTGAGTTTCTAGTCCAATGACAGCTTCGTATTGTGTTTTGGTTGTTGTCTTGGTAGCGGTTGCAGTCATAACGGGTGCTTTTGAGATGCTTTTTGGCAAATATATCTAGTGCGTTAAATTGTAATGCTTTTAACTACAATCTTGCTTAACTATTATAGCGATCGCGCTTACTCGTAATGCGTCTACATCCTAATTATTTTAAGGGTTTTCTCTAGTTCGATCACCCGATAAACAATTTGGTGTTTTTTTAAACTTGCTTTGTATATAACAATTTCCTCTTCACCATTCCAATATCTCACTACATTCGCTAATGGGAGTTGCGAAACCTTGTAAGTAGCTAGGCATAAATAATCTGAAAACCGAAAAGATTGTTCCGACTGCATAGCGGTCGGAACAATCTCTGGCTTTAGGTTTTAATATGCTCATCTACTTAGGACTTATGCTTTGAGTGGATGTGGCGCGGGCAAAGCCCGCGCCACATCCACTCAAAGCCCAGTAAATTCGTTAGCATTGAGTAAGTCCTACTACTTAAAATCGAGTTACCTACTTCAGGAATTGAAAGTAAATAGGTTGTTTCTTTAATCCCCTTCCAATCTTCTTCAGATACTAAGAATGCAGGCACTGTTCAGCTAATGGGGTACAGATTCTGAAATGTCTATACTGTCCAATGCCATCCATTTTTACCCAACAACGCCTCCAAAAATTATTAACCCCAAAACCAAGCTAGTTACATTGGTCAGTAAACAGAGAACTCCAGACTGCTTTAGCGACAATTGCCCAAGGCTTAATGTAGCGATCAAACATGCTTCATAAATTACGGCAAAGATCTCAGAGATTGGCATTGTCCAACGATAAGGTATTCCTTGGGCGATAGGGAGCCTATTCCCATAACCAAACCAGAGAGCGATAAAACCACCAGCAATATTCAACAAGATAAAAGAAAGTAAAGAAATGAAGATGATTTTTTTAGAAGAAGCACTACGCCTGCCATAGATAATCGCACCATAAAGAAGTGCCACAACTAAAGAGCTAATTCCCAAATATCTTCCTAAGAGAATTTGGAATGGTTCTAAAGATGGAAAAAATGACCAAACAACAGGATAGCTAAATAAATTAACCATCGCGATCGCCACTAATGTTCTCACAATATTCTGGCGAGACACTTTGCGCCACCACAGAAAAATTGAAGCAATCAATACTTCAGAAGCGATCGTTAACACCCAGCCAGAGTAGAACATCTGACGGGTGTATTCTTGAAGAGGCGTGAAAATAAAATATAACTGCCTATCCTCTTCTTGAACTAACTGTAGAGAGTCCTTGGTAACTTGGACTTGCCAAAATGCACTATATGAGAAAGATGCTTTTTTTTCTTGCGGATTTTTGAACATAGGAGAACTAAGCCGCAAGCGATCGGAGAACTGTCCAATCAGCCGAAACCATCTATTTGTCTGTTTTTCTGTCTGATCTTGATCTTCAGGCTGATTAATTGGGAATGTATTAACTTCATTAATCAATAAGCACCGATTGTCAGCGCAGTCAAAACGATAGTCTTTGGCAATTTGGGAGGTTTTATCATCGGGTTTGAGACAGCCCGTAGCGAGACATTCACCATATTGAATAAATAAGGTTGGTTGCTCACAGGTTGCCGTATTACACTCCGCTATCTGTAAACCTTGCAATGTTGGTTGGACTGTTGAATAAGAAAGCGAAAACCAATTCATTGGTGGTGGTGGTGGTGCATTGGCGATCGCTGGCAAAGCAAATAAGACGATCATCGCGATCGCCAAAATGCCGATCAGGTTTGCTTGATTCCATTTCATAGATCAATAGCTAAGTATGGGACAAAAAATCAAATAGAGTTGCAGAGATATTAGGAAATGAATCCCATCACTTGTAAGTAGCTAAGCACACAATTAAATATAAAACCCAAAAAGCTGTGGCGTACGCTGCACGTGCGCCACAGCTTATGCCCAGCTACTGAGCTATAGCGGTTTTCAAATGAGTACACACTTATTTGAAAACAAAAAATCAGTCCCAGTAAGAGTTTTGAGTTTGCATTTTGCCTACGGCAAAATGCAAACCGCTATAGATTAATATAGCTAGGATAAATCAAAAAGCAAATAGTGCAAGGTGGCGCGATGCGCCACCTTGCACTATTTGCTTTTTATGTCCTAATAAGAATGGCAACAGCTATAACACATCAATAATGGAAAATGTTACAGAATAGAGACATATATTTACAATATCAATATGAGAAAAGTCCTAATTCTAGGTGGTACGGGTGACGCTGTAAAACTTGCCACCAAATCCGCCAATATTCCAGAAATAGAAGTGATTAGTTCACTTGCGGGACGTACCAAAAAGCCATCTGCTTTAGTTGGACAGGTTCGTATTGGTGGGTTTGGTGGTGCAGAAGGATTGGCGAATTACTTGCGAGAGAATGCTATTGACTTTCTCATTGATGCTACCCATCCCTGTGCTGGACAAATTACGATAAATGGTGCGATCGCCTCTCAAAAATCTAATATTCCCCATTTAATGCTCGTCCGTCCACAATGGGAAAAGATATCTGGCGATCATTGGATTGAAGTAGAATCTGTGGAAGCTGCTGCTCAGGCAATTCCTGCATCTATACATCGCATATTTATTACATCAGGTAGACAACAACTAGAGCCATTTTTGCAGCGATCGCAAATTTATCCAGATACTTGGTATTTGATGCGTTCCATCGATCCACCTGATATTGAACTTCCCAATAGTCAAGTTTTACTGGATCGTGGACCATTTAGTTTAGAACAGGAACGTACATTATTGCGGGAATATCGGATTGAGGCGATCGTAAGTAAAAATAGTGGTGGTAGTGCCACCTACGCCAAGATTATTGCCGCAAGGGAATTAGGAATTCCGATTGTGATGGTGCAACGTCCTGAGATGCCTGAGGGTGAGAAGGTGGCAAGTATTGAAGAGGCAATATTATGGTTGAGGTCTCAATTGGCTAAGTAACTGGGAAACCCTATGGCGCAAGCTGCGCTTGCGCCATAGGGTTCTGTTTATGCCCATGCGATTAGATTTTTGCTATAGGCGATCGCGAAGCGGTATATTAGGCAACAAAGCCAGCTTAAAAATTATTTGTCTTGCAAAATTCATCACAGTTACAAATTTTAATTGTTGACGATCATCGCTTGCTACTGAATGGCACGATCGCTCTGGTGCGTGATCGCTTTGCCGATGCCGAGATCAGATCTGCTCAAACTGTGCAAGAGGCAAAGCAAAAGGTAGTGGAATGTTTACCAGATCTGGTAATCGCGGATCTATCAATTCCAGAAACATCAGGGACAGATGCCCATGTTGAACATGGCTTAGCGATGTTGAGAGGATGGATGGCTGAATATCCCTATTTGAACTTGATGGTGCAAAGTAGCAATATTAAGGCGTTGATTCGGCTTGTGCCTGAAATTGAGGCGCATCAGGGCGGCTTTACCCTTGCGGACAAAAGTTTATCGATTGATGTATTGCTGACACGGATTGAGTGGGCAATGCAAGGCTTGACCCATACTAAAGATCTGAAAATGGGCTTGGAAATCAAGCCTGAATGGATTGAGGTATTAACATTAGCTTTTCAGGAAGGGCTTCAGGACAAGGCGATCGCCCAAGCGATGCACAAATCAGAGCGGATGATTCGGCACTACTGGTCTAAGATTCAAGATGCGTTGGAAATATATCCTGAAGATGGTAAAAATATTCGCGCCTTAACCCAAATTCGCGCTCGTGAAAAAGGGCTACTTGATTGATGAAATTGTAGACAACACAAGCCTGAAGTTTCTAGAAAAAGTCGGAAAACTACATGTTTAATGTTTTAGATTCCCAAAATAGCCTAAAACGTCGGGTAGCGCTCGCGATTTTAACTTTGACGACGATTGGAGCTACCATTGCCGCAATTCTCCATCGTCTTCAGCCCGCACCGCATCTGGTTGATTTGTTTGCGTCAGTATTTTTGGCGATCGCTTCTCTGAGTTTGTTGGTCTATCTTTATTTCAACCCAGCAAGCTTAAGACTGGTAGTAAGAATTGCGTTATTGGTGACGGTATTTTTTTTAGTATTACCGAGTTGGCTATTTACATTCCAAGCCTTTAGTTCACCGCATTTCTCCCTCGCAGGCAGTTTGCCCCCCATTACCTCAGCACTATTTCTATTAACCATGATAATGCTGATTTTTTTGCGCCCACAGCGCTTACTATATACAGCGATCGCTGCTTGGGTTGCGATCGCTGCGCCGATCTTAATTTATCTAATTCTGCATCCTGTAGAAATGTTGACAGCAAGAGGAATGGATTTATTAATTTCCCTTGGACCTGCAATGGGAGTGCAGATAGTGTTGATTTTCTTTTATAACCGTCTCCAAAATATTATCGATCGCCTCTATGCAGAGCGGCTTCAGTACTACAGCCAAATTATCGAGCGACAGTCAATTCGACAACAGGCGATCGAGCAAGCTTTTACGCAAATTCATAATGGACCTTTACAAACCTTAGCCGTATTACTGCGAGAAGTTCAAAAAGAGCAAACTATTCCTAATTCAGAACTATTGCAACGCTTAACGGAGCTAAATACAGAAATTCGTTCTGTTGGTCAAAATCTCAGAAACGATGAAGATCCAACCCATCCTTTAGCAACTTCCTCTAGTTTAGAGCCCACGATTTCTGAATCAGTTCTCCGTCTCGGTGAAGGAACTTGTATTAATCTCACATCTCCGCTACATCAGTTATTCCATGAGGTTTATGTCCTGACCCTCAAGCGCAATTTACCCTACTTCCAAACCATTCAAATAAAGGTGCGAAACTTTGCTCCTATTGATGATTTTCCCTTCACATTAGAACTCAAGCGCGATCTTTGTTTATGGTTAGAAGAAGCTTTGTGTAATGTTGGCAAACATGCGGAGGGTGTAACGCGCATTGTCGTCACTGGTGAACAGCTTAATAGTTGCTACATTCTTAAGGTCGAAGATAATGGCGTTGGTTTAAAGACTGCTGAAGAGAATTTCAAAGACCAGCAAGGTACGCAACTTGGTTATGCTCTTGCAGAAAAACTGGGTGGTAGATTTCAGCGATCGCCTTTGCCTAAAGGTGGAGTACGTTGTGAACTTTGTTGGTCAATTAAACGCTAAATAGGCTTTCTGAGAATCGACTGGTTGAGAGAAAGCAGGACTTCGACAAGCTCAGTAACCATGAGACTTTTGCCGTGTTGTGGGCAATGCTCAGGAATTGAGCTTGCTATTTCTGGGTCAGTGATGGCTACTGTGTTTAGCCCAAGTTTATTCACCCTGAAGATCACATTGTTAGTAAGACCTATATGACTAGAGTGCAGGGAGAGAACACCAGATTGAGACACTACTTAGCAAGATTGCATCGCAAGACTCTTTGCTACTCAAAGTCTAAGGAAATGTTGCAGATTTCAATTTGGTTACTCCTTTTTTACCTCAAGCGTAAAAATCAAAAATCTTTCCCCATTTTTCCCTGATCATTATGAAGTTGAAACGGTCTTTGAGAGAGGGTTTGAATAGCAAACTCTCTCTCAAAGTCCAAAAGTAAAAGCCTTGCATAGCAAGGCTTTTACTTTTGGACTTTTAAAATTTGCCAGCTTAACCCGAACTGACGTTACCTATAGCGGTTTTCAAATGAGCACACACTCATTTGAAAACAAAAAAAATCAGTCCCAGTAAGAGTTTTGAGTTTTCATTTTGCCGTAGGCAAAATGAAAACTGCTATATTATCCTGACGTTAATCCAATTGAGATGATGTGGTCGGTTATCAAATATTTGATTAGATTGCTCAGACCCCAATCTCAAAAACTACTTCAGCATTTAATCAACTTTTTTCCTTATTTGTAGGACTTACGCATCGAGTGGATGTGGCGCGGGTTTGACCGCGCCACATCCACCCAAATCCCAGTAAATTCGTTAGCATTGCGTAAGTCCTAATTTATTAGAAAAGGATTTCTTCAAAAATTGGTTTACTAAGTTTTGTTACTGTGCTAATTACAGTCTATTTAGGGGTTGTGTAGTCCAGATAAATTTTGAAAAAGCTTGCGAAGCAAGCTTTTTCAAAATTTATCTGGAGTTTGAGAAAGCGCAAAGCGCTGTAATCCCTCAATAGGCTTTAGCATTCTTAAATCATTTGTAGATTTTTGGCTTTTTGAAAGCATACCCTTTCGGGGTAAGCCTCCAAAAACATTTAGGATTGCTATAGATGTAATTAAACTTGGTTTATAACTTTTTGATTTGTAACATTCAAATATTTATTCTTTTCTTAACCAAAATTGTATTCTTCTCTTAACCTAACCTTATCAAGGTTTCATGTAGTCTACTTAAGGCAACATTTTTATCAATTTTAAAAACATGTTCCATAACTAAATGATCTGCGGAGGAGCGCAATCTTTAGTTGTGTGCCAACATACAGCAATTAGCGGTCAGATAAAACACAAGGATTTTTTAAAAGTCTTAATTTTTAAGACTTTTAGGGAACTTGTTGTCACAAATTTGAAGGCAAATTGCTGTGAATCTAGAAACCCCAAAACACTCTAGGAATATAAGAGTTATTGGGATTATTGGTAAATATCTAAACGCTAAATATTTACTAAATATTAATTTTATTTTCGATGAAGTATCTTTATCTACTTTGCAATTGCGATTAGAGATGCTTCGCGCCGCAAACAATCAACCGATGCTTCTATTTGTGTACTTGGTGCGCTGAAGTTCTTGTGTTAGCGGCTTGGTTTTCTATGGGTAAACGTCAAAACAAGCTAGTGAGAAATAGTTAACAATGGCAGCTTCAATTCTTGGTTCTGGTGATGTAGCATTTTTAAGTCTTATTGCCGATAATCCTGACACCTTCTCTTTTGTATTACTTAAAGATATTGAGGCAGGAACCATTATCAACGTTACAGATAATGGTTGGTTATCGTCGGGTAGCTTTAGAACTGGCGAAGGTGTGTTGCAATATGTTGCGCCCACTGCTCAGACTGTCGGAACTGTAATTACTTATGTCGATGGTGCAGCAAATATTGGGTGGACAAACATCAGTGGCGGTACAAATTTTGCCTTATCAACTTCAGGTGACTCGTTAATTGCTTTTCAGGGAGATTTGACGGGTTCTGGCAGCGGCACTACTAGTACTTCACCCAATATTTTAGCGGCAGTAACCATCAACCGTTCTACGTTTGATGCAAATGCGATTAATTCAAATACTACTGCCCTTCCTAATGGTTTGACACTAGGACTAAATGCTGTTGCAGTTGGTCAGGCTACGGCTGAATTTGATAACTCTCGTTACACAGGAACAACTACGTTTGCCTCAGCAGAGGAGGCAAGAATAGCGATTAATAATCCTAGTAACTGGACTGGAAGCGATACCGTGACGACTAATTTCAGTGGTTCTTTTAGTATTGGTGCTTCCTCAAATCCTACAGTTAACCTATCTGTGAGTACTAATGCAGGCTCAGAAGCTGGCACAACCGCAATTACATTGACTGCGATCGCTTCTAGCGCAGTTACTGGAGATCAAAGCGTTACCGTTGCGGTGAATGGACTGGGGATCACTACAGGGGACTATACACTGAGTAATAATGTCATCACGATCGCGAATGGTACTACTACAGGATCGGTCACTTTTACCGTTGTCGATGATGTTTTATCTGAAGGGACAGAAACTGCCACATTAAGCATTAGCAATCCATCGGCAGGAATTGCGTTAGGTAGTACTAATTCTTTAAATATTGCGATCGCTGATAACGATGTTGTGGTCAGCCCTAATGTGCGGATTCACGATATTCAAGGTGCGGGGCATATTTCCGCCTATGCAGGACAAGCTGTGACAGGTGTTGCAGGTATCGTCACGGCGATCGCCGCGAATGGTTTCTACCTACAAGATCCCAATCCTGATGCCAATGATGCTACTTCGGAGGGGATTTTTGTATTTACTGCTGCTACGCCCACGGTACAAGTGGGAGATTCCTTACTAGTTAACGGAACAGTAACCGAGTTTCGTGCTGGAGGCTCAGCGAATAACCTCACCGTCACTCAAATTGTCAGTCCCGTAATTACGAAGCTCTCCAGTGGTAATGCTTTGCCTACTGCAACGATTCTCGGCAATGGCGGACGTACAATTCCCACCCAGATTATTTCCAATGATGCTGCTAGCGGCAATGTGGAAAACGCTAGCACTGTATTTGATCCCGCTCAAGATGGCATCGACTTTTACGAAAGTCTTGAAGGTATGTTGGTTCAGGTAAATAATCCTGTGGCGACTTCACCCACCGCCAACTTTGGTACATCAGAAGAAATTTGGGTGTTGGCAGACAATGGCGCTAATGCAACCAGTCGTACTAGCCGAGGCGGAAGCTTGATTAATGCTAACGACTTTAACCCCGAACGTCTTCAAATTGACGATCTCAATAATTCCTCAGTATTACTACCTGATGTAAATGTCGGCGCTCAACTTAGTTCGATTACTGGCGTGGTCAACTACGATTTCAACAACTACGAAGTGTTGGTTTCAAATGCGCCAACGGTAGTGCAGCCTTCCACTTTGCAAAAAGAAGTCACCAATCTAACAGGCAGTGCCACACAATTGACGGTAGCAACTTTCAATGTGGAAAACCTTGATCCTAGTGACACGACATTTAATGCGATCGCCAGTGCAATTGTCAGCAACATGAAGTCCCCCGACATCATTAATCTAGAAGAGATTCAGGACAACAATGGCGCGACTAACGATGGCACGGTTGATGCAAATGTAACTCTGCAAACATTGATTAATGCGATCGCAGCAGCAGGTGGACCCACCTATGAATATCGCCAAATTAACCCAGTCAACAATCAAGATGGTGGTGAACCTGGGGGCAATATCCGCGTAGCTTTTCTGTTTAATCCCAATCGCGTAAATTTTGTTGAAGGCTCATTACAACGCTTGACCGATAGCAATCTGACTGATGGTGACGCTTTCGCTAATAGCCGCAAACCGCTCGTAGGCAAATTTGTCTTCAATGGACAGGAAGTTACCGTCATCGGGAACCACTTCAACTCTAAAGGTGGCGATCAACCTCTATTTGGTCCCAATCAACCACCGACATTGAATAGTGAAGTGCAACGCAACCAGCAAGCTGCGATCGTCAAAGACTTCGTACAAGGACTGTTGGCAACCAACCCCAATGCTAATGTCGTGGTAGCAGGTGACTTGAATGATTTCGAGTTCTCTAATCCCCTCAGCATTTTAGAAAGTGGTGGATTGAATACTCTCATCGAAACTCTGCCAGCTAACGAGCGCTATACCTACAACTTCCAAGGCAACGCCCAAGCGCTAGATCAGATTTTGGTGAGCAACAATCTCAGTAGCAAACTCGATGGGTTTGATGTCGTCCATATTAACTCTGAGTTTGCCGATCAAGTTAGCGACCACGATCCCAGTGTAGCAAGGTTTAATCTACCAACAATCCCCGATCCTAATGCGCCTTTTAGAATGCAAATTCTCCATGCTTCCGATTTTGAAGGTGGAATTCCAGCGATCGATGATGCGGTGAGATTTTCTGCGGTTCTGAATCGGTTAAGAACTGATCCTAATTTACCAAGTAGTGTCATTCCCAATACCCTGACCTTATCCTCTGGCGACAATTACATCCCTGGTGCTTTTTTCAATGCTTCCAGTGATCTCAGTCTCAACGGTGTAGGAGGATTAGGATCAAGTACTGCTCCAGTAATTGGTCGTGGTGACATTGGTATTCTCAATGCTTTTGGAATTCAAGCATCTGCCTTGGGTAATCACGAGTTTGATTTGGGAGTAAGGCAAGTTCGCGACGTTATCCGCACGGGCAGCGGTAATCCTGGCACAGCGTTCCCCTATCTCAGCACCAACTTAAACTTCAGTCCCGAAATTACTGCGGGCAACCTCGGTACATCAGACCTAGCTACCAATCAAACCACTGCCGAAGCCAGTACCATCAAGGGTAAATTGGCGAAGAGTACCGTAATTACCTTAGCGGGTAATGATGGAGTTGCAGGAAATGCGGACGATCAAAGGATCGGTATTGTCGGTGCAACAACTCCCACCTTGGCGAATATTTCCTCTAGTGGCAGTATTGGCATCTCTCCATCTAATCCGAATGATTACGATGCTCTGGCTGCCGAGATTCAATCTACTGTAGATATTCTCAAGGCTCAAGGTATTAATAAAATCATTTTGCTGTCCCACATGCAGCAGTTCAACATTGAACGCGATGAACTTGCTCCTCGCTTACGTGATGTGGATATCATCCTTGCAGGTGGATCAAACACATTGCTGTCAGATAGTAATGATGTTTTGCGATCGGGGGATGCTAGCGATGGTGTATACCCAGTTGTGAGAACTGGAGCCGATGGCAATCCTGTATTAGTAGCAAACACCGATGGAAACTATAAATATGTCGGTCGCTTAGTCACTGAGTTTGACAGTAATGGCATTCTCAATGTCAACGCACTCAATAGCAGCATCAATGGAGCCTATGCTACGGATGAAGCAGGTGTCGATCGCGTTTATGGTACTGATGTAAATCCAAGAGACGTGGCGAATCCTAATGTTGTGGCAATCACCGATGGTATCCGCAATGTCATTGCTACTAAGGACAATTTGATTGTGGGCAAATCAAGCGTATTCCTGAATGGAACCCGCGATGATGTGCGTACTCAAGAAACCAATTTTGGTAATCTCACTGCTGATGCCAACCTCTGGCTAGCTAAGCAAATCGATCCAACCGTTGTCATTTCCCTAAAAAATGGTGGTGGCATCCGCGACAACATTGGCGTAGTTTCAGCATCATCTGGGGCGGTAAATAGTAACGATATTGTGAAACTGCCAACTCAGCCTAATCCCCTTGCACCGAATAAACAAACTGGTGATGTTTCTCAGTTGGATGTTGAGAATTCCCTAAGGTTTAATAACGGGTTGAGCTTGATCACGGTTACAGCGCAACAACTTCAGTGGGTAATCGAACATGCTGTAGCTGGGACTCGTCCTGGAAGTACTCCTGGGCAGTTCCCACAGGTTGGCGGCTTGAAATTTAGCTTTGACCCCACCAAAACAGCGATCGCCTTTAATAGTAGTACTGGTGAAGTCACCACCCAAGGCAACCGAGTACAAAATCTGGTCGTACTCAATGACGATGGATCGATTAAGGATGTAATTATTCGCAATGGTGTATTGGTTGGCGACGCTAGCCGTACCTTCCGCATGGTGACCTTAAACTTCCTCGCAGGAACAAGCAGCACAGCTAGTCTCGGTGGTGATAACTATCCATTCCCTAAATTTGTGAGAGACAATGCCGCGATCGCAAATCGCGTAGATTTACGCGGTGAATCGATTGATCTCAATGGTAATGGTGTGATCGATCCAGCCCTCGCCCTAGCCGCAGGTAAATTCACTTTTGCCGCAGCAGGTTCTGAGCAGGACGCATTTGCAGAATATCTCGGCGATCAGTTTAGTACGAATCCTTTCAATGCTGCGGATGTTGCCGCTAACCTTGACACACGCATCCAAAATCTCAGCGTCCGTCAAGATCAAGTACTGACACAGGTAACAAATTACGAGTTCACCAACTTGCCAACCCTTGGCACAGCCTCCAATGGGCAACAAATCTCATTAGGTGGCTTCTCTGGCTTATATTTCCAAGGACTCGCCGACAATGGCAATCTCAAGTTTGTGACCAACACCGATCGCGGACCGAATGGCGATCCAACGGGAGCAAATAGACCGTTTTATCTGCCTAACTTCCAACCCGAAATCGTCAGCTTTGAGCTGAACCGCACCACAGGCGAGATCACGATTACCAATCGTACTGGTTTATTCCGTGCCGATGGTACAACTCCATTAACGGGATTACCCAATCTCCAATCGGGAGCAAATGGAACTGCTTATACCGACGAAATCGCTGTTGATCTAAATGGCAATGTTCTGCCCAACGATCCTTTAGGTGCGGATTTAGAGGGAATTGCGGTTGCGGCAAATGGTGATTATTGGATGGTGGATGAATATCGTCCCGCTATATATCACTTTGATGTGAATGGGAAACTGCTCGATCGCTTTATTCCTCAAGGTACGGCAACTGCCCCCAATCCCGATGCACCTGCTGGAACCTTCGGTACAGAAGCGTTACCCGCAGTCTATGCTCAACGCCGCAATAATCGAGGCTTTGAAGCGGTCGCGTTGGAAGGCAACAAACTCTATGCCTTCATTCAGAGTGCGATCGACAATCCTGATAACGCTGGCGACACAACCTCCAGAAACTCGCGTAATCTCCGTATTCTGGAATTCGATATTGCTTCTAAAGCTGTTACTGGCGAATACATTTATCTCCTAGATAATATTTCTGCAAGTGGTAATGCCAAAACCGACAAGCTTGGCGATGCTGTTTCCCTTGGTAATGGAAAATTCGCCGTTGTCGAACGTGATGATCTTGCCACTTCTGCATCAAACAAATTGATTTATCAAATTGATTTGAGTTCGGCAACTAATATCTTCAATGCCAACTTTACTTTCCCCTCTGGTAAAACCGCGATCGAGCAACTAACCCCTGCCGAACTCGCCAGCGCAGGTATTAATGTAGTATCCAAGAGCCTAATTGCCAATGCTGCTCAATACGGTTACACAGGTGTCGAAAAGCTCGAAGGGCTGGCGCTAATTGCTCCTAACCAACTGGCTCTAATTAATGACAACGATTTCAATGTTTCTGGAAATACGCCAACGGAGAAATTGGGAATTCTAGAGGTGAGCAAAACCTTGCCTGTTTCAGCGATCGACTTCAGTGGTGCTAACTACACAGTTACCGAAGGCAATGGTTCCACAACGGCAACCGTTCGCATCACTAGAACAGGGGATGTATCGGGAACGAGTACTGTAGAACTGCAACTGAATGATGGTACGGCAACTGGCAGCGTGATTCCGCCTACTTTTGCTCAAACCAAGGGTGCTAGCAGCTCTGCAACTCCCTATCTAGTTCCTACGGCAGCAGGTGTCAGCTTCACATCGATTTTGACCGCAGGTGATAGCATCGGTGGCTACAGGATGGCTGGTATACCTGACGGACTTGGTTCCTATGACAATGGCGATGGTACATTTACCGTTTTGATGAATCATGAGATTCCCAGTAGTGGTGGTATCAATCGTGATCATGGCTCTAAAGGTGCATTTGTCTCCAAGTGGGTAATTAACAAGTCCGATCTTTCAGTTGTGAGTGGTGACGACCTAATTCAAACTGTCAATACTTGGAATGGTTCCAGTTTTGTTCAAGGCACAACTGCTTTCTCTCGATTCTGTTCTGCGGATTTAGCGCCCGTTTCTGCTTTCTATAACAGTGCTACTGGGCTAGGAACTCAAGAGAGAATCTTCTTAAATGGTGAGGAGTCTGGTCCCGAAAGTCGCGCCTTTGGTCATATTGCTACAGGCTTAAATGCTGGTACTACTTATCAATTGCCTTACCTTGGTAGATTCAGTTGGGAAAATGCCGTAGCCAGCATCACCGCAAGTGACAAAACTGTCGTTGCAGGAATGGATGATAGTAATGGTGGTCAGGTTTACTTCTATGTCGGGAACAAAACTAACACTGGTACTGAGATTGACAAGGCTGGACTCAACAACGGTAAGTTGTTTGGCATTAAAGTAGATGGACTAACATCTGAAACCAATGCTACTACTTTGGCTTCTGGAACAAGGTTTGCACTAGCGGATTTAGGAAGCGTTCAAAATACAACAGGTGCAGCACTGGAAACCGCTAGTAATGCTGCTGGTGCGACCAACTTCCTCAGACCTGAAGATGGTGCGTGGGACCCTTCCAATCCTAAAGATTTCTACTTCACTACCACCAATAGTTTTACTGGACCTAGCCGTCTCTGGAGATTACGCTTTGACGATCCTACTAATCCTGAGTCAGGTGGAACTGTGGAAATGGTGCTTGATGGTACGGAAGGTCACAGAATGTTTGACAACTTCACCATCGATCGCTATGGGCATATCCTGCTCCAAGAAGATATTGGAGGACAAGATGCCCTTGGCAAAATCTGGCAGTACGATATTGCTACCGATAAACTCACCCAAATCGCTCAACATGATCCATCGCGATTTGCGCCTGGAGCTGCTAACTTCTTAACTCGTGACGAAGAATCATCGGGCATTATTGATGCTCAAGATATTCTCGGTGCAGGTTGGTTCTTGCTTGATGTTCAGGCTCACTACAGCATCCCTGGGGAACTTTATGAAGGCGGACAACTGTTAGCGTTCTTCAATCCCGATACCTACAAGGCTTCCTTACTGGACTACAACAACAAGCCAATTACCGTAACCTTCGCTGCTGGTGAAACATTTAAGGATGTGCAGATCCCAATTGTGGGAGACACCAATCCTGAAGGTAATGAAACCATCAACTTGAGCCTCAAAAATCCTAGTTCAGGAACATTAATTGGGATCAATCAACCCAAGGCAGTTTTGACAATTGTCAATGATGATGTCAATAGCGCCCCAGTTCTAACAGGCACTCCTGCTATTCTTGCTGCTGGCAAAGAAGACACAACCTACAAGATCACCGCCGCAGATTTGCTTGCTGGATTTACTGACGCAAACAACGATGTTCTCTCCGTATCTGGGCTAACTGCTACCAATGGCACTTTAATCGACAATCGCGATCGCACCTACAGCTTTACCCCCAATGCCAACTTCAATGGCACGGTTAATTTGAGCTACAACGTCATTGATGGCAAAGGTGGCTCAATAGCTACAACCCAAACCCTTGCGATCGCGGCAGTAAATGATGCCCCAGTCCTCACGGCTGGATCGCTTACCCGCAAGATCAGTGGCAATATCAGTCAACCAATTACGGGGCTCAGCATTAGCGATATCGATGCGGGTGAAACACTGAATGCCCCAGTCCAAGTTACCTTGTCAGCAGGTAAGGGCGTACTCACTTTAAGTACGACGACAGGACTAACGGGTGCGACCAGTGGCAGCAACATTACCTTTAGTGGCACGATCGCAAATATCAATGCCGCCTTAGCAACCCTCTCCTACAAGGGCAATCCTAATGTCTTTGGACTCGGTGCAGATACGATTAATCTCACTGTTAATGACCTCGGCAATACTGGAAGCGGTGGTTCATTAACTGACAGTAAAGCGATTACCCTCAACATCTACAACACTCAAATCGGCACAAGTGGTGACAATACCTTTGCGGCAACACCTTATCCCGATGAGTTCTTACTTGGTGCAGGTAACGATCGCGTGATTGCCGATATCTTCAATCTCCAACAAAACGATATTTTTGATGGTGGTACTGGTAGCGATCGGCTAGTAGTTTTCGGTGGTAGCGCCTCGGATAACCTCTCCCTAAATATCACCGACAATGGATCCAATTTACTCACGGGACTTGCGGGACTTAGTGGAACTACCATTAACAATTTCGAGCGCTTTGACTTCTCTAACTTCCTTGGCAGTCTCAATGCCATAGGTAGCAGTCAAGCCGATGAAATCTTTGGTGGATTTGGTAACGATCTTCTCGATGGTGGTGCAGGTATTGACAACCTCAAAGGTGCCTTGGGAGACGACCGTTATGTTGTGGATAACGCAGGCGACCTTGTCACTGAGCTAGCAGACGAAGGTATCGATACCGTTCAATCCAGCATCAATTGGACTTTGGGTAATAATCTCGAAAACTTGACCCTGACAGGTACTGCTATTTCAGGAACTGGCAACGGGCTTGACAACATCATCATTGGTAATAATGTCAACAATATTCTCAGTGGTGGTGCTGGTAACGATACCCTCGATGGTGGTTTAGGTGCTGACAGCCTAACGGGTGGCACAGGTGACGACACCTACATTGTTGACAACATCAATGACACCATTACAGATTCCTCTGGTATCGATACTGTCCTTTCTAGCATTAGCTGGACATTGGGTAATAACCTTGAGAATCTCACCCTCATTGGTAATGGTGATATCAACGGCACTGGTAACAGCCTCAAAAATGCGATCGTGGGCAATACTGGCAACAACATCCTTGATGGTGGCAGCAATGCTGACTCTCTTGTGGGTGGTGCTGGCAATGATACCTATATCGTCGATAACACGAATGATGTGGTTACTGAGTTGGCGAATGAAGGAATTGACACAGTTCTTTCGAGAGTCACTCGCACCTTGGAAGCCAATGTGGAAAACCTGACACTGACAGGTAATAGCTCGATCAATGGTACGGGTAATGACCTGAACAACATCATTATCGGTAACAATGGCAATAATATCCTCGATGGTGGTATTGGAGCAGATTCCCTCAGTGGAGGTCTGGGCAATGACACTTACATTGTCGATAACTTGGGTGATTCGATTACGGAAGCATTAAACCAAGGTACTGACTTGGTAAAATCAAGCGTTTCATGGACTCTCGGCGAAAACCTTGAGAACTTGACTCTAATGGGTAGTGCCAACATCGATGGTACTGGTAATAGCGCCAATAACGTTATGACAGGTAATGATGGCAACAATACTCTCAGTGGTGGATTTGGCAATGATTCTCTAACTGGTGGTTTGGGTGCAGATATGCTTGTTGGCGGCTTTGGCAATGACACATTGTTCCTCGGTCTCAATGATGGCGCTACCGATAGGGTCGTTTATAACCTTGGCGATGATAGCGATGTGGTTAATCAATTCACTCGCGGGCTTGGTGGTGATCTGCTCCAGTTCAATGGTATTGCTTCCATTGATGTGCGTACTGTTAATGGAAATACTCAGTTCCGTTTAGGCGATGGTATTGCTGGCAACAATAACTTTGGCAGTGGTTCTCTATTGCTCACTTTGAATGGAGTCAACGGATTTACTTCTAGCAATATTAACGACAATATTCTCGCGGGTTCAACTCCTACGATCTTCCAATTCAGCTAGTCTTGCATAAAAAAGAGGAGGCACATATTGCCTCCTCTTAGTTAAAGATGGGCGGCGCTTCGCGCCGCTCATCCTTTTTTAGTAATTATCTGCCTAAAGCACTAAATAACTCTTGTAAACGTCCCAAAAAAGAACCTGTTTTCTGTCCAGTTTTCTGACGGAAGAGACGATCAATATCATCACTGGAAGGACGCTGTTCTACCTCTGACAAAAATTGCATTCCCTCTTCAGTGTTCACCCACACCTGCCATGTTTGCGGATAGCAACGCCATAATGCGCCAAGCTCTAGAGGCTTGATGTAGTAGGCAGTCTCGAAAGTACTTAAAAAGCGATCGCGTAGTCGTCTTGCGGAAAGTCCCAAACCCACTTCACTATTTTCAAGACGAGGATTGAGCATCACAAAGGGGCGATCGCCTGCTAGTTGCACCAATTTTTCGACCTGATCAACTTCAACGGAGCTTGGCTCCACCAACAAAAAGGCTTTATCTTCTTCGCGAACAGCTCTACGACCTTCATTGACTCCGCGTACTGACACATTAAGATCTGCCCATTCACGTTTTGCTAATGCTGCTGCCCCTGCATCGGAAAAAATTGCTTGCCATGCATTGCCATAGCGTTCGTTAAAGCTACGGGCAAATTCATGGGCGATCGGCATAGATTTGAGTTCAGGAAAGCGTAGATCTACGAGGATGCGGGTAGCCCCATCAGAGATCGCTTGATATGTAGCAGCGATCGCTTGCTCCGTCGTATCTTCTAAATTGTTGGGAAGTGTGATTGGGTCAGTTGCGTGAGTCATAGAAATTATTTTTAGATACTATAACAAAGAAAGGGATAGTTAAGACAATTGGCAGAACGCTTGTTGCAAAGCATTCCATAGACTTGCATATTGTCCAATATCTTTATGCTGCTGTCATTTTCGTTTCTTTTTCTTTCTCTCTTTCCTATTCCAATATTATGTCTTATAGCAGTTTTCAAGCAAGCGAGGTACACAGGTTTGTTTCCCCGCCGAAGGCGGGGAAACAAACCTGTACTTCACTAGACTGGTAAACGCTATATCTCTCCTTTTTTGCTAAGTAGTCAAGTATAAGTAAACTTACAACCCAGATTGCTGTACCGCTCGCTAAGCGAGCGGTACAGCAATCTGGGTTTTTAATAACTATGCCTAGCTACTTAGACATAAATAAACTGAAACCCTAAAACCAGAGATGGTTCCACCCGCTACGCGGGTGGAACCATCTCTGGTTTTAGGGTTTAATATGCTCATCTACTTATGAAAGCGATATAGCTGTCGCCATTCTTGTTAAGACATCCCGCCCCAATAGTGTAAGGCGGCGCTTTGCGCCGCCTTACACTATTGGGGGGTTGATTTGTTCTGATGTATGGCTTTTAGGAAATCATCAGGGGTGTTGCAGTTAAAAAGCATTACTAAAGGTACATGGAGAATTTCTACCACTTCTTGAGTATCTAGCCATTTCTGGAATGATCGCTCTCCTTTTTCTATAAACTCTGCTAGTGACTCCCGACATTGCCATCGATAAAAGCCACAGAGAGGTTCCCATTGCTTTCTCGATTGCTCAGAATCGTCTTCCAGATGACGAGGTAAATAGGCGATCGCAGTTTTAGGTAAATCATCTAATTGGCTAGCCCAAGTTTGGAGAATGTCGCTTTGGAGATTGGGTAAATCGCAGGCTAATAATAGTATCCAATCGGGAGGAGAATCAGCGATCGCATTAAGTCCTTGCCAAAAACCAACTAATGCACCATCAAACTTCTGGTCGAGGACTAAATGCGTGGACTCTTGATGATTGGTAGTGAGATGTTGATATTGCTGCTGACTCCTCGCTACGATATATATAGAATCAGCTACTTGCAAAGCAATACGACTGATTTGTGATAGGAGTGTTTCACCATTAATTTCTAATAACGCTTTATCACTTCCCATCCGTGAACTTTTACCACCCGAAAGTGCGATCGCTGTAATCTTCATCACATCAACTCTCTATAAAAGTTTACTGTGGTTGAGTAGCAGAAATTTGCCATTGCCCTAAGGGTTCATTCCATATCAAACTCATTCGTAATGTTTCAGGAATGATAGCTTTATCTCCTTTTTTACCTGATTTTTGGTAAGTGATATAAACATCAACAGTTGCTGAATCTTCTTTTATCTCAATCAATCGTGTTCCATTGACAGCAACTTTCTCAATCGTATTCCAAAATCCAGTAAAGCTGCTATATCCTTGAGCGCGATCACTTTGAAATTGGGGTGTGAGATTTTTCCATGCAGTTGAAAATTGACGATCATTGACTAGACTGTAATAGTCCTTGACAAATTGCTCAGGAGAAGTTTTTGCTTTTTTAGTTGGAGTGGGACTTGGAGTTGGTGAGGATGTGGGAGTTATTGAAGGAGAAGGAGAATTGGATACTTGTAACTGTTCACCAGTAATACGATTGACAGGATCTTTGGCATTTAGACTCGCAAAGGCACAGTAAGCATCAGGAACTGTTTTTACATAAGTTTTGAGATTAGTAGTACAACTATTAGCGTCAGCAAAGGGAATTGCATAGACTTGATAATATTTACTATTGCCAAGATTTGGATAGTCAGGTATCCAAAAAACTCCTGCTTCTTTAAATCCATCATTGATCAGAGCTTGGACTCGCAAGTTAGCATAGTTCTTATCATCAAAAGCAGAATCTGCAAGGAAATAGAATGCTTTCTTCTCAACTGATTTATTAAATGGAGAGATTTTATTCCAGAAGGCGACGATGCCTCCATTTTGAGAAACGACAACCCCTAAAGCGATCGCTGCGCCAATTGCCCCTCCAACAATCATCGTTGCTAGGGCTTGACCAAAGATCTTTTTCTTAGGATCATTTTGGGGCTGATAGACATAGATATCAGGTTGATTTTGAATTGCAGGTGGGGCATAGCCTCTTGGCGTTACCGCTACTGTCTGCATATTGGACATGGCTGGCTGGACAGGAGCCTTAACTACATTTACTTGATTTTGGGATTGACCAACCTGCAAAGCATTCAACATTTCTCGCGCCGAACTGTAGCGATCGCGGGGATCAAACTGGAGTGACTTCGTAAATATAGATCTTAAATCAGCGCTAATACCAGTAACTTGGTTTTGCCAAAGCACTTCACCAGTTTGGGGATCAGTACCCAATTCCTGTGGATATTTGCCCGTCAACGCAAAGATCGCAGTTAAGGCAAGACTATAGAGATCGCTAGCAAAAAATGGTCTACCTGCCGCCTGCTCTGAAGCCATAAATCCGGGTGTCCCAATCACAATCGAGTGAGCCTGTTGAGCGGAACTGCGGATTGTACTTACATTTAAAGTCTCCTTTACTGCACCAAAATCAATCAGTACGGGTTCACCAGATCGCAGAATAATATTATCGGGCTTAATATCACGATGAATGATGCCTCGTTCATGGACATAGATTAGCGTTTGCAGAATACTACTCATTAAGTATCGAACAGCATCTTCATTCCATTTACCATCCCTTTCTATAGTTTCCGTTAAAGTTAGACCATCAATCCATTCTTGGACTAAATAGAATAATCCATTTTCCACGAAATTAGCATAGAGTTTAGGAATGTAGCGACTTTCCTCCCCTAAGGTTTCGAGCACCACTGCTTCCCGATGAAACCTTTGCTGTAATAATTCATACATTTGAGGATTATCCGCAACAGGCTTGAGTTGCTTGATCACACAACGACGATTAGAGGGCATTTTGGTATCTTCAGCCAAATAGGTCTCACCAAAGCCACCACTACTGAGGACGCTAGTGACGCGATAGCGGTTATCTAAAAGGTTTGACATCATGGAGTTAATTAATCGCCTATTCATCGCCTATTCATCATTATTAGGGATCGTACAGCATATCGAGACTATAAGTAACTCATTATGAGTATTTGTGCCTTCTGCTAAGCAGAAGGCACAAATACTCAATACTAAACTACCTAATTGATTGACAAGTAATTAGTTCCAAATGTTGCTTGATTTCCTGCTTAAGTTTATGAAAGTCTGATTTTTGGAAGGTTAACACATCATCAACGGAGTAAACTTCTACAATACTTTCTCTACCTTTAGTATGGAAATCACCAAGTCTTACAGGCTTCCAGCGATCACTTAATCCTGAACGGACAGAAGCTGAAAACACGAGAAATCGATTGAGCTGCCTAGTCAGAGATTCTATTCTGGCAGCAACATTCACCGCATCGCCAATTACTGTATATTCTTTCTTAGTTTGCGAACCGATATTCCCTTCTAAAACAATCCCTTTCGATAAACCAATACCAATATAAAGTACACGCAATGGACTGTTTGCGGGAGCTTGATTGCGTAAAACCTCTAGTTCTGCCAGAATATCGAGACTTGCTTGCAAGGCGGCATCGGCACGATCACCATCAAAATATGCCATCACACAATCACCAATAAATTTCGTAACTTCTCCCCCTCTTGCTGTAATTGCATTTGTGCAGATAGTAAAAAAGTGATTGAGCAAATCCACAACTTCTGCAACCTGTAATTTTTCAGTAATACTAGAGAAGGAAATTACATCACTAAATAGAACTATTTTTTCGGTATATTGAGGCTTAAGTGTTAGGGGATTAATGCCATGCTCGATCGCCTGTAGCACTCCTGACTGGGTATAGCTAGCTAAAATAGTTTGAGATTCGCCTAAGGTTTGCAATAAAATCTTGATTGGTTGCATCAAAATATCATTGTTTTCATCAAGCGAAATTACTTCCATCGACCATTCAGGAAAACGTCGCTCAGTAATATTTAGCTCTGTTTTGAGACATAAAATTTGATTGTGGCGATCGTCTTTCAAGATTTTTTCGTAGAGACGGTCAATTCTATCTTCTTCACCTTCTAAAATCTGAAAGAAAATTCCATGACAACTCAGTAAAACCCCTGTAATTCCTTCTCGAGCATTATTCGTCTGCGAAATACTCCCAATGCTTTCTATCTCTTTTTTGGTAAGCGATCGCGAGAAATTACTAATATAGGTTAGCCTTTTCATAGAATTACAATATTTTGATTAACGAAAGATAGCCATCTTTGCAATATTCATGGAATAGTTTCAACTTGATTAGAAGGTTGGGATCATGTCTCATTTTTGATAGGCAATCAAGCCTTGCATCTTATAGATTGGTCAACACTACCGTGATTTGATTGATAAATAATTAAGTTTCCCCACCTACTTGTAGCTTAAACCATGCCCCAAGTGTAATCAGCAATACGGCGTAACTACTTTGATGCCAATCTTTTGAATATCTGTATCATACAATACTACTCCCTTCCCAGAGAATAATTAGGTGGGCAGGGCTTTGTCCTGCCCACCTAATTATTCTCTGGGCAATGTCTATTTTTTTGGTGGTAAGGGAATAAATCTTCGATCAGTAAGGTCAGGATAAATTATTATCTTCTTGATGACAGCATTTCTATTATGAAAACGATTTTGGCGTTTCCAGTGATTTTGGTACTGGAAACACCAAAATCGTTTTTGTAAAAGCTAGCCAAAGGCTAGCTTTTACAAAAACGATTTCTATAGTCACGATCAACAAACAACCAGTGTAAGTTTGTACGAAGCGCCAACCTAATTGTTTCAAGAATGGTGACAGCTATAGCAATCCTAAATGGGTCATAAAAAGCTTCGACTTCGCTCAGCCATCGGTATATGTTGGCTGAGTGAAGTCGAAGTCCTATTTTTCTCATCAATGATTTAGGACTGCTATATATCGCTTTTCAAACAAGTGATGTACAGGGTTGTGTCCCTGCCTTCGGCAGGGACACAACCCTGTACATCACTAGATTCGTATATGCTATATACAATGAGAATTGCTGTCCTAATTAAGTTAATGTCTTCTAGTTTCGCTAGGTGCGATAGGATTAAAAGTGCTGCTTTAAAGTTTATAAATGAGTATTTCTGCTGAAGATATTAAAAAGTTAAAACAAGAAGTTGGAATTGCGGCGGCGCAACGAGTACAGTCAGGTATGGTAGTTGGCTTAGGGACTGGATCAACTACTGCCTTTGCGATCGAGGAATTAGGTAGACGCATTAGTGCAGGAGAGCTAACCGATATCGTTGGCATCCCCACCTCATTCCAAGCATCTGTATTAGGGAAAAAATATGGTATTCCCATCCGTAGCCTTGATGATGTCGATCGCGTAGATGTGGCGATCGATGGTGCTGATGAGGTTGATCCTCATAAGACCTTGATTAAGGGTGGTGGCGCAGCCCATACTCGCGAGAAGGTAGTTGATTCCCTCGCAAGTTTATTTATCGTTGTAGTCGATGAATCGAAATTAGTTGATAAATTAGGTTCTACCTTTGCTGTGCCCATTGAAGTTTTGCCTATGGCTGTTGCGCCTGTAACTAGAGCTGTAGAAAAGCTGGGTGGTAAGCCTGAACTAAGAATGGGTGTGAAAAAAGATGGTCCCGTAATTACGGATCAAGGCAATATGGTTTTAGATGTCACCTTTGATGCGATCGCTGATGCTGCCGAACTGGAAAAGACGTTAAATAATATCCCTGGGGTTGTTGAAAATGGTCTTTTTGTCGGCGTTACTGATCTAATTCTTGTTGGCGAATTTAAAGACGGCAAGCCTCAAATTCGTGAAATTTCTTAGTTTTACAGAAGTTTCCATTTTACCTAACTAAATATTTGGTTAAGGATGGGCGACGCTTCGCGCCGCCCATCCTTACTTCTAGCTAAGTGCTAGCAGTTCAGGATCTTGGAATAGTGGTGTACTTAAGTAACGTTCACCAAAGCTTGGCTGGATCATCACAATAATTTTGCCTTCATTCTCAGGACGCTTCGCAATTTGAATTGCTGCATAGAGAGCTGCCCCACTAGAAATCCCTGAAAGCAAACCTTCTTCACGGGCTAATCTGCGTCCAAAAGTCATCGCTTGATCATCATTGACAGGAATAATCTCATCAATTAATTCTGTTTTCAAAACTTCAGGTACAAACCCCGCACCGATACCTTGAATTTTGTGAGGTCCAGGACGACCACCCGACAATACGGGGCTATTCGCTGGCTCAACTGCGATCGCCTTAAATGATGGCTTGCGGGATTTAATTACTTCGGCAACCCCTGTGATTGTGCCACCAGTACCAACCCCCGAAATTAAGAAATCAATCTGTCCATCGGTATCTTCCCAAATCTCTTCAGCAGTAGTTTTGCGATGAATGGAAGGATTAGAAGGATTACGGAACTGTTGCAACATATAGGCGTTGGGCATAGTTTCTGAAATTTCCTTAGCTCGACGGATTGCGCCCCCCATCCCTTCACTACCGGGAGTCAATTCGAGTTCGGCTCCATAGGCTCGTAACATTGATCGACGTTCTAAACTCATGGTTTCTGGCATGGTCAGAATTAAGCGATATCCCTTTGCCGCTGCTACCATTGCTAGAGCGATACCTGTATTGCCTGAAGTTGGCTCGACGAGGATTGTCTTATTGGGAGAGATTAAGCCCTGTTCCTCTGCTTCTTGGATCATGTTGACACCGATACGATCCTTAACGGAAGCAGCAGGATTCATGCTTTCAAGTTTAACGATAATTCTTCCTACACAGCCTTCAGCCTTGGGAATGCGTTGCAATTCAACTAAGGGGGTACGTCCGACTAATTCAGTAATATTATTAGCGATTTTCATAGATAAAAGCTTAAATGAGTGCTGGTAAATGAGTCTGTAGTCAACTTTAGAGCATTTTTGAGGGATTTGGAGTTTGTAGCCAAATCAGGCGATCGCTACTTTTATGCCCCAAAAGCTACACACACTAACTCTTTTCGGGTTTAATAGGGATATTGCGATCGCAAAAAAATTTCACAACATCATCACAAACTTATTAATTAACCAACTATGGCTGCTACTTTAAAAGATTTTTTAGAAGAATGTCACACTCTCGGCTTAGTGCGTCTGATCGTCACCAGTGATGCAGGTGTGCTAGAAGCAAGGGTAAATATCGAGAAGCTGTTTTACGCGGAACTCCCCAAGGGTAAGTATGCGAATATGCACTCTGAACATATCGAGTTTCATCTCAATATGGACAAAATCACCGATGTCCGCTTTGAAACTGCCGAAGCCAAACGCGGCAATTTCACCACCTACGCGATCCGTTTTCTCGATGCCGATGATAAGCCCCAAATGAGTGCTTTCCTGCAATGGGGGAAACCAGGGGAATATGCCGAAGGTCAAGTAGAAGCATGGTCTGCGCTCAAAGACAAGTATGGCGAAACATGGAAGCCTGAGCCTGTTGAGAGTGTATAGGTCATAATTGTTAATATTGCTGTCTGCAACTACGCTAGAGCGAAAGTCAATGCAACAAACTATTACTAAAGATCAAGAATCTAGCACCAATATTTCCTTAGATGATGAGGTGCTAAAAATCTTTGCGAAAATGCCAGATGCTCTCAAGATCGAGGTTCTGCACTATGCGGAATATTTATTGAATAAAGGAATTCGGAAAATCATCTGATATTGCGATCGCAAGTGATGACATACCCAAGCAAAAATACAGACAAGCGGGAACGATGACAGGGCTGATTGTGATGTCAGATGATTTTGATGAGCCATTGGCAGAAATGCAAGAGTATATGTATTAATTCCTATGCTTTTAGATACGCATACTTTACTTTGGTTTCTTAATAATGACTCACGTTTGCCCGTAAGCGTAAAGCAAAAAATTGAAGAGACTGAGCTTGTATTTGTTAGTGCTGTTTCTATTTGGGAGATAGCAATCAAAATCAATATTGGCAAATTAAATATCCTGACATCTTTTGAAGTAATCAAAGATCTATAAAATAATTTACACAATATTAGTTATTTAAAAACTTACTAAAGAAATGGGAAATAGAACGTTTGTATTACTTATGTTTTTACTGACTTTTATAGTTGCATTACTTACAATGAATCCTAAGATACTTGATGTAACTTTACCATATGGGATAAGAATACGAATTGCTGGAGATCCTTCACCACAGATAGTTTTACCTAATAAGGGTAATGATTGGATTATCTTTAAATCTGTACAAGGAAAAGACAAGAAAGGTAATGAGGCAATTTTTGATTTTTATACTTTATTTGGTGTTAACGATGATTATGTATGGCAATATGGAAGTTGGGATTGGATTGAAGACATATCTACAAATCAAAAAATAAGAGTAGATCGCTTCTTTAATGAAAAATTTAGCCAAGAAGGAATTAGGGAAAGAATTTCAAACGCTTTGGATGTTATATCTGTAGGAACTGCTTCCTGTGAAGGCTCTAATATAAAACAAGAAGAAGATAGAGCTTTCATGAGAGCTAAATCAATACGTAAGTATGTGAAAGAAATTTCTAAAACAACAAAAGGCGAAACTTTATTGTTGTTACTAGGACAATATAAAGATGATGTATGTCCTCAGAAATCGCCAAAAGAAACGCGAGATCAAAGAAGCATTATCATCATAGGTGTTGTTTCTAAAAAAACTGATACAAATCTGCGTGAAGCTGTAGAGAGTTCTATGTCTAACTTGGTAGGCAACACGAATCTAAAACAAGATTTAGAAAAATATATCAACAATACAATTCGTTCACCACTTGGCTCCCTAGATCCGAAAAAATATTCTCAATTTGATTTAAAAAATTAGATACAGATCACTGCTTAATTTTGAGGTAGAGATCGCTATATTTTGAATGTTGAGAGAGGGCGATCAGTCTGTATTAACAAAGCGACCCAATTGTTATAATCGTTTCTACAACATGAGTGAGTTCTAACCCTAATGTCAATAACCCTAGAAGAGAGAGTTGCAATCCTAGAAGCTGAAATCAACTTGATTAAAAACAAGGTGGAAAATTCAACTACCACAGGAAAACCTTGGTGGGAGCAAATCACAGGTACATTTGCCGATAGCCCAGACTACGACAAAGCCATGCAACTAGGCAAAAAATATCGTGAGTCATTGCGTAAGGCATCAACAAAGTCCCGCAAAAAATAGATGTACATACTCGATACTGACCATCTCAGCACATTAGATCGTGGTGGGATTAATGCTCAGCGTCTTCTTACCCGCCTAGCAGAAGTCAATCCTAATCAAGTCTCAGCAACCATCATCAGCTACGAAGAACAGACAAGAGGATGGTTAAGCCACATTTCTAAAGCACGCAACCTTGAAGCGCAAGTTGAAATTTACAAACAACTTAAAAGACAAATTAATAATTACTGCACTATTCCAATAATTGATTTTGATATAGAAGCCGCAAATGAATTCCAACGAATCAGAAAGTTATACCCTCACCTCGGCACAATGGACTTAAAAATTGCAGCGATCGCTATTGTTAACAATGCGATCGTATTACAGCCTATTTAGGGTTTGTATAGATAAATTTTGAAAAAGCTTGCTTCGCAAACTTTTTCAAAATTTATCTGGGTTTTGAGAAAGCGCAAAGCGCTGTAATAGAGGCAGGAAAAGATCAGTTCTTTTTTAAATCGTTCCTTTAAATAGTCCTTGTGGCTTGAAAAGTAACACTAGAATCATAATCACTAGACCTACACCTAGCTTGTAGTCAGTGCCAATACAGTATTTTTGTAATTCACCTAAAGCTGCTGGACAGGTCGTTGCAACCTCTTGGGAAATACCGACGATCAGAGCCCCTGCGATCGCGCCATAGGGATTACCAATACCGCCCAGAATTACTGCCGCAAACATGGGCAAAATCAAGAACCAACCCATATTGGGGCGCAAGTTGGTAATCAGTCCATACATACTGCCACCAAAAGCGGTCATACCTCCTGCGATTACCCATGTCCATACAATTACGGCATTGACATTAATGCCTGCAACCTTGGCAAGCTCAGGGTTATCGGCAACTGCTCGCATCGCTTTACCGATTTTGGTGTTTTGGAGTAGATAGTAAAGTCCTGCAATTACCGCGATCGCTGCCACGATGACCACGATTTTATTGCGGGTGATTGCTAAGCCGAATATGTCAATTGCGGGAAAAGTTGGCAAATTATATTTCTGTGGTTTTGTACCCCAAGCAAGAACGATCGCATTACGCATCACCAGTGCTAATCCAATGGAAACGATCATCATCGTGGTTGCCGTAGCGCGTTTAGCACGCAATGGCTGCCAGAGAATTTTTTCGCAGAGTAAGACTATGGCGATAGAAATACCACTACCCAAAGCGATCGATAGCCAAATGTCTAGTTTAAGGGTGGTATTGGCAAGAAAAGCAAGATATGCACCAAGGGTGAGAATGTCGCCGTGGGCAAAGTTGGCAAGGCGCAAAATGCCATAGGTAAGCGTTAAACCAACTGCGGCAAGGGCAATAATGCTGCCGACAGCGATACCATCAATGGTTGATTGCAGGACTTCCAGCATTAAGAAATTGTGATAGAGCTTGATTGCTATTCACTCTAGCTAATTTCTTCCATATTTAAAAGCGATCGCCCCTAGCGATCACCAAAGAATTTATAGCTTGTTGAGGCTTTGATTAGTAAAGAAATATTTTTGAAAGCGTTGCAAAGCAACGCTTTCAAAAATATTTATGGGTTTTAAGTAAGCGCAAAGCGCTGTATCACTAGCATGGGTGTAAAATGTCTAGGTTTCTGACATTTTGAGCTTGACATGCTAAAAACTCTCGGTATTATTCGTCAAACTGTAATTGTGACTGTTTGTTCGTTGACGCTGACTGCTGGTGAACTGGTGCAAGCTCAAACTGAAACTAATCCCATTTTAAAGATTGGGATCGTGCAGCGTTTTGGGGAAAGACCACAGGATCGGCTCACAATTCAAGCACCATCAGGAGGGAAACTCACCCTCACATTTCCGTCAGCCGATGGCAAAAGTACTCAAACCTTAACCAGCGATCGCCTCGTGATCGAAATTGCCTCGCAGCCCTTAACCCAACCAATTCTTGAAGAAAAATTAGTTCTCAGCAACCATCGTAGTTTTGAGAATGCTGCTGCCAGCGCCTTTCATTGGAATGAGAAGGGAGTGCAAACGGAAATTGCTCAACCAAGACGCTGGCAAGTCTGGGCAAAGCGAGATGTCTATGATTCGATGCTATTGCGCTATTTGATGTTTTATACCCTGCGATCGCAAGGTAATGTCACCGTCCAACTCGATCGCCGCATCCTGCCACAAAAAGCGATCGCCTCATGGACAATTGGCGACTTCAAATATAATCGCGATCGCCTTGACGTGAGCAGCAGTTCAGGAATTGTGGAAGTTAGCTATCAGCGCGAGAGTAAAGCAGAAATTAGTAATCGTCCCTATGCTGGCACACTCAAGCTCCAACCCAATGCCCATCAAAGTTTTACCCTTGTTAATGACGTTCCGTTAGAAACCTATGTGCGCGGAGTCGTTCCCCATGAAATTGGCTATAACGCGCCATATCCTGCGGTGCAAGCCCAAGCAATTTTGGCAAGAACCTATGCTCTAGCCAGTTTACAAAGATTTAAAGCCGATGACTATGAACTTTGCGCCGATACTCAATGCCAAGTTTATCGCGGTTTAGAAAATACCACTGAAGTTGCCGATCGCGCTGTAGCCGATACCAAAGGTTTAGTTTTGACCTATAACAATCGGGTGATCGATGCGCTCTATTCCTCAACAACGGGAGGAATTACCGCCAACTATAATGATCTGTGGGATGGTACACCCCGCCCCTATCTCCAATCAGTATTGGATCTCGCTAACCGTCCTGAAAATCAGCGATCAGCGAATATCTCTGATAATAAGAATTTAAAAGCATTTCTAGATCGCCAAGAAGGATTTAATGAAGTTGGTTGGCGGACGCTCCGTTGGCGCAAAAGTGGCTCACTGGAAGAATTACAAATATCTTTGAAAAAGTTTTTACGATTCTCAGGTGATACCACTACCAACTTCAATGCGATTCAACAACTACAAGTAACGAAGCGATCGCCTTCAGGTCGGGTGCTTGAAATGGAAGTCACTACGGATACAGGTAAAATCTATGTCAAAAAAGATGAAATCATTGATGCCTTCGATCCACCTGACAGCACCTTCTTTAGACTAGAGCCAATCTATAAGGAGCAAGGGAAAGAGAAAGTCTTAACTGGCTATACCTTCATTGGCGGCGGATTGGGACATGGTGTAGGCATGAGTCAAACAGGTTCCTATAATCTTGCGCGGATAGGATTTACTTATGATCGCATTCTCAACTTCTATTACACCAATACCCAACTACAAAAATTACGCCCTGAGCATTATCAATAAAATAATTATGATGAGTAGCACTTCTTGCTACTCATCATAGTTTCTAAACCACACAAACCTATGAAATCTGGTTACACCCTACCTGTCTTTGCGATCGCTGCTGCTAAAGCCGCTATCCTTACACTGCGCCAAGAAACTTCCTCTTCTGTAAATCTCGATTTATTGGAATCTGGGAATGGAGAAGTAGCAATCGCGCAAAGTGCAATGATTAGTGAGAATACTGCCCTAGCGATCGCTATTAGTGACCCTGGGGATAATCTCGATCTCACCGCAGGCACACCTATCTGGGCATGGGTGCAATTAGAACCTTCAATAGAAGCATCCCCACAAAGAATTATTCTCGAAGCTGGTGAAGGGTTAGGGAAAAACGCCAGTGGTGAGCCTGCAATTTACAAACTGGCAAGGGATTTAGCAGAAGTAAATTTGCTACCTTTGCTAGAAACCAATGTGACCGCAAGGATTCGGTTTATTTTGCCTGAAGGGCGAGCATTAGCAAAAAGAACTTCCAATGCTGCTTTTGGAATTCTCGACGGTTTATCATTATTAGGAACTTCCGCCATATCTAAACCACTCTCAGTAGAAGATAAACTCGAAGAATTTCGTGCAGATTTACGCCTTAAAGCGGCTAATTCCCATATGATCGCATTTTACATCGGCGCAAATGGCTATCAAGTCGCCCAAAATCTGGGTTTTCCTACTTCGCAACTAGTGCAAACCGCTAATTGGGTAGGAGCAATGTTAGTAGAAGCAGCACTTTTGGGAGTAACTTCCATCACATTAATTGGTTATCACGGCAAATTACTCAAACTAGCAGGTGGAATTTTTAATACTTCCAGTCACTTAGCAGATGCACGTATCGATATTCTCGTAAGAGCAGCAGTCCATGAGAATTTATCCCTTGAGCTTATTCAAGCCATTGAGAAGACCCCCACGGCAGAAGCCGCACATAAACTATTAGTTAGAAATGGTTGCGATCGCCAAATTTTTCAATATATCACCGATCAGATTACGCAAAGATCGATCGCCTATGTTCAAAAATATACAGATCTGAAGGTTGATATTAAAACGGTATTGTGCGATCGCCAAGGAAAGTTAGTGCTATAGCTGTCGCCAAGTGTATCAAGACATAAAACCCAAGAAGAGAAAGGCGGCGCAAAGCGCCGCCTTTCTCTTCTTGGGTTTTAACGCGAAGCACAGTAACTCTCTGTTGATGGAGACGGCTGCAATGACATAATAGAGAACGTGCAAAGCACACTCTCTATTTGTTGAATTCAATGCTCGAACCAGTCTATATTGTTGGCGCAGGACCTGGCGATCCTGATCTTATTACCGTAAAAGGACGCAACCTCCTCACCCAAGCCGATGTCATCGTCTATGCGAATTCTCTCATTCCCGACTCGATGCTGCAATTTTGTCGTCCCGATGCCGAAATTATTCCCACTGCTAGCAAATCCCTTGAAGAAATAGTCGCAATTCTGATCGATAGAGTGCGATCGCATAAATTAGTAGTTCGTCTCCATGATGGCGATCCTAGTCTCTATGGTGCAATTCAAGAACAGATTATCGCTCTAAGTGAAGCTGAAATTCCCTTTGAAATAATTCCAGGGGTGAGCGCTTTCCAATTAGCCGCCGCCCGTTTACAAGTAGAGCTAACAGTTCCCGAAATCGTACAGACAATTATTCTCACGCGGATTAGCGGACGCACTCAAGTCCCTGAAAAGGAAGAATTATCAAAACTTGCCGCCCATCAAGCTTCACTATGTCTTTATCTCAGCGCTCACCATGTCGAGAACGCCCAATCAAAGCTAATCGAACATTATCCACCTGATACTACTGTAGCGATTTGTTATCGCTTAGGTTGGGAAGATGAAAAGATTTTAACGGTTCCCCTATTGGAAATGGCTACGGTCACTCGTGCAGAGAATCTCACTAGAACTACGTTATTTGTGATTAGTCCCGCATTAAATCACGTCAACAAAAGCACGACAACAGCTACTAAATCACAGTTATATAGCTCTCACTACAAACGGCTATTCAAAAAATAAAGAGCCAATTTTTGGTAATGCGGCTTCGCCGCATTACCAAAAATTGGCTCTTTATTTTAAGGTTTCAGTAACTCCACGCCATCGCGACCATCTCCTGCGGCACTTAGAAATACCTTGACCTGCTCATCCTTAGAAGTTGGCAATGTCCTACCGACATAATCAGGGTGGATGGGTAACTCACGATGACCGCGATCGACTAAAACCATTAACCTCACCACCTTAGGACGACCATAATCATGGATCGCACTCAGCGCTGCCCCAATTGTTCGCCCGCTATAGATCACATCGTCTACTAAGACTACAGTTTTGCCATTGAGGTCAAAGGGAAGCTCAGTTTTACTGGGTGTCCGCAAGCCAATGCGATCAAGATCATCACGATAAAAGGTAATATCTAGCGCTCCCGTCGGCACTAGCACACCTTCAAGGGTATGAATCTGCTTAGCGATCGCTACACTCAGCGGCACACCACGAGTATACACACCGAGCAGGACGACATTGGCTAAATCATCACTAGCTTCAACAATTTGAGAAGCAAGACGATTGATCGTCCGACGTAACTCGTCAGCAGATAAAATTTCGACAATCTTAGATTGCGGCACAACTTAGTTTCGTGAAATGAACTTGATTGATCTAAATAATACCAAGTTTCTTAAATGTAAGCAGATCTCTGTGGCGCAAGCGCAGCTTGTGCCACAGAGATCTGCTTACAAGAAAGAGTGGACGCAATGCACCCACTCTTTCTTGTAAGCAGATCGAGAAAATTAATTAACTATCTAAATGCTTTTCGATAGTGGTAGAGAGTGTTGCCTTGGGGACAGCACCTACAACCACATCTACGCGCTGACCACCCTTAAATAACATGAGCGTGGGAATACTGCGAATGCCATATTGTCCAGCTACGCTAGGATTCTCATCGGTATTAAGTTTGAAAACTTTGATTTTGCCTTCATACTGTGCAGCTACTTCTTCCACTACAGGAGCAACCATACGGCATGGTCCACACCAAGGTGCCCAAAAATCTACTAGAACAGGCATGTCACTTTTAAGTACGTCCTGCTCAAAGCTAGCATCTGTGACTGCGATCGCTGATGACATGCTTTGCTAACTCCCTAAATACTAAAAACTTTTAACTGTCAAAATTTATGTGTAGCTAGTATAACAGTTAGCATCCCAAATTTGATAAAGACCAGAATTGTAACATTTATGCTTACCATAGAGACTAGCTTGAAATTACCGTAACAAGGTCATTAATACAGTGACAGTAAGGCGAACCATAACATAGGATTTGCCAAAAACAACTTAGAGCCTTGACGAGAAAAAAGATACCACCAAGTTTTTATGGCTTCGACTTCGCTCAGACAAAGTTGTCTGAGCGAAGTCGAAGCCTTAGGTACTTTTGATTAATCGCAAGCCCCTTAGTGCAAAAAATCAGAAACTACCTTGTTTTGCCTATAAGCTCAGGCAACACCCTAATTTGCCTCCCATAGGCAAAAATAAGAAACCGCCTTTTTAAGAACTGTCTTTTGCTTCCTATAAGCTCAGGCAACACCCTAATTTGCCTCCCATAGGCAAAAAATTAAAAACTACCTTTTGCTTCTCTCAAGCTCAGGCAACACCCTAATTTGCCTCCCATAGGCAAAAAATTAAAAACTACCTTTTGCTTCTCTCAAGCTCAGGCAACACCCTAATTTGCCTCCCACAGGCAAAAAATAAGAAACCGCCTTTGCTGCTCATAAGCTCAGGCGGAATGTGGTGTGAGGAGTGAACGGAAACTTGCGTCTCCGCTTACATATATATTGTAGTCTAATTCTTTAATATGAATACGATCGCCCAATTTTTTAGGGTTTTTCAGAGTCGCAAAATGGCGGCTCTTTTGGCATTAGGATTTGCATCGGGTTTACCCTATGCCCTCACCGATGATGCTTTCCGCGCATGGCTTACCAGTGCTAAGTTTGAACTCAGTACGATTGGTTGGCTAGGCTTAGTTTCACTACCATATTCCCTAAAGTTTTTGTGGTCGCCTTTAATTGATCGCTTTGTACCGCCATTTTTAGGTAGGCGGCGAGGTTGGATTGCTTTAACTCAAGTTGGTTTAGTGGTCGCAATTTTAGCGATCGCTTTGCAAATGTTTACAGTTGACCAATTAGATGTACCCAGCCGTAGTAGCGCTTTACCAATCTTGGCATTTACAGCGTTAATTCTTGCTTTTATAAGTGCTACCCAAGATATTGCAATCGATGCTTATCGTACTGACGTGTTAAAAGCTCAGGAAGTAGGTGCAGGAGTAGGTATTTGGGTGATGGGATATCGAATAGCCCTGCTATTTGCGGGATTTATCGGTTTTAATTTAGCGACTCGATTAAGTTGGAAATCTTCTTTTTCACAGTTTCTCTCTAACTATAGTCTTACAAGCATAAGTCTCAGTAGATTTGGTTGGGCTTGGGTATATGTATTACTAGCCATTGTGATGAGCCTTGGACTAATTGCCACTATCACTGCACCTGAGCCTCCCGCAGTTGAAGCAAGACCAGCCTCCTTAGATGAAGCCGTAGTTAAGCCTTTTCAGGAGTTCTTCCAACGCTTAGGTGTGACCAAAGTATTGCTAATACTGGTGTTTACTATCTTCTATCGATTTAGCGATGCGATGGTTGGTAAGATGGCAGTTCCTTTCTTAAAAACTCTGTTTGATGATGGCACGATCGGTACTGTGCGTCAGGGAATTGGATTAGTTGCCACGATTGTCGGAACTTTAGCGGGGGGGGCAATCTTAAGCAAAATTGGGGTCAATCGATCGCTATGGGTATTTGGTTTTCTGCAAGCGATTAGCAATATTGGCTATTACGCCATTTCGGTAGTTGGCAAAAATGATTATGTGTTACTTGCCGCCATTAATGTCGAGAACTTTTGTGGTGGACTAGGAACCGCAGGCTTTTTAGGCTTTTTAATGGTGTTGTGCAATCCCAGATTTTCCGCAACTCAGTTTGCATTACTATCGAGTTTGTTTGCTGTCGGGCGCGATCTCCTAGCTTCGCCATTTTCTGGAGAGTCCGCCCAATTCATTCAGCGCAATATGCCCTCATGGGATAACATCAACCAAGTCGTATGGTTTGCTGGCAGCGATGGCAAAGGCTGGGCGCTATTCTTCCTATTGACACTGGTATTAGCAATTCCGGGGATGATGTTTTTACCATTCTTCGCCCCTTGGAACGGAGAATTTAAGAAGGTAGATTCTTTACCATTGGATTAGATATGTAAATTTCACCCGATCGCGTGAGGTAAGAGTAGATGCGTTCAAGTAATCTACTTAACAATGAAGCCTTAAACTGACTGCACCCAGCGCAACAAACGCTGGGTTTTTATTTGCTTAAAATTAAAAGAGAGAGGGCGCTATGCGTCCTCTCTCTTTACAATTTTGGATTTTAAAGCCACAAAATGGCAGTGCCATTTTGTGGTTTGGAATTAGTTGGCGATTGCCACCATGAAAAAGAGTAAATCAACAAAAATCGTCCCTAGCACTGCGCCACCAAAAGCCCAGTAACCAAGCTGTGGCGATCGCATGGCGCGATTACCAGTCACTAATAGCAATGCGGCAAGAATACAAGCCCATGTCATCCCCCAAGGCGTTTCGACAAGAGCTAAAGCATTTTTTAAAATTGGCTGAGCGAGGCTCAGATCTGACTCCACCTGCATCAATGCTTGCCAATGGGGAAAAAGATGGGTGATGTAGAAATAAAGATCGGTAATCGCGGTTCCCAGCAATGAGCCGATATAAAACCAGCCACCAACGCAGTAAGTATCTTGTCGAGTTGCCCAAATTGCCCAAGGTAAAGCCAGTGCTTCGACAGGCACATGATAGGCAGGCTCCCAGCGTAGCCACCCCCAATAGAGAGAGCCACATAACCAAGTGAGGCTAAAACCCCAGACTAGGCTTCCCCATGTTTTGGTCTTTGTTTCTTCTCGGAGATGCTTAGCGATCGCTAGCCAACCGACAGTACAAATCAAGCTCAACCAAGGTGCATAACGCACAAGGGGAGCTTCAAAAAAGACGGGGACGGATACTAAAAATAGACCAGCAAACCAGACGCGCCAATGCTGTAACAGTGAGGCGGCAGCTAGCAAATATTGTGATAAATATTGGGGAAACGCAGACGTAACCTTGACAGTTAAGGGTAAAGCCTGAACTGTTGATGTAGAACGTGCTAGGGTGCGCTCCTCTAGTTCAACCTTGTCAGGATTTAAAAACAAAGTATCTTAAAAAGTTATGTTAATTATTATTACTTAACATACTAGCAGGCTTTGGGAATAGGCTAAACCAGACTCTAGCTTTTTTTAAGGTTATCGCCTATAGCAATGTAAGGTTTACTTAGGACATAAACCCCAAATAAGTGAAGGTGGCACTCCGTGCCACCTTCACTTATTTGGGGTTTGCTCTGTCCTATCTATCTCTTGCATTGCTATCCTCCAGAAATCGATCAAAGGTCTGCCAACTGTTTTTTCTAGCCAAATTTTTCTCAGTAATTTCTCGAATTTGATCGCTGTGCTCAGGTGCTATAGCTGTCGATATTTCTGAAATAGTCACTACTCAAACCCTTTCTCAAAGTTCAAAAAAGCCTTAAGACGAAAGGTTTTTACTTTTGAGCTTTTAAAGTTTGCCAGCTTAACCCAAACTGACGTTACTAGAGAAATGTTACAGAGTCAGAGATAGAATTGGTTTCAATTCACTAAAATTGAGCCAGTATTTAGGAAACAAAATCACATTAATAAGATCGGAACAAAGTCTAGAGACTAACCTTGAGTAATGGAGACAATCAACTACTCTAAACCCGCTCAAGAAGCCACTAATAATCCTTGTATGATTATTTAGAATTATTTAGAAAAGAAATAAAATAACTCACTGCCAAATCCTATCCTTTAAAATGTTATTGAAACATTAAAATTCCGCAGAATCCAGAATTCATCTTTCAGAATTCCAAGGATAGGGCATATATGGCAAAAGATTTTTTTTTAGTAGGAGTAGGAGCCTCAGCAGGAGGTTTACGGGCATTAGAAGAATTCTTCGATAATATGTCGGCGGATAGCGGTGCTGCTTTTGTCGTAGTGCAGCATCTTTCACCAGATTTCAAGAGTCTGATGAAGGAATTGCTAGAAAGAAGAACGCGAATGATGGTGAAGCGTGTGGAAGATGGGATGACGATCCAACCGAACACCATTTATTTGATCACGCCGCGCAACAACTTAATCATCACAGATGGAACGCTAAAACTGATTGAGCAAAGTGAGTTTCCGCGTCAGCAGCCGAATTTTCCGATAGATATCTTTTTTGATTCCTTAGCGAAAGAACAGGGCGATCGCGCGATCGGGGTGGTGCTATCTGGAACAGGGAGTGATGGAACGAGGGGGTTGCAAAGTATTAGTGAAGCAGGAGGATTGACCTTTGTGCAATCACCAGCTACTGCGGAATTTGATGGAATGCCCCAGAGCGCGATCGCTACGGGGATTATCGATCAGGTATTACCCCCTGCGGAAATTGCGCGAACAATTTATGAAATTATCCAAATGCAGCGATCGGGAGTCGCTTCTACAGATACGATCGCCCCAGAGCTAGAATCAGGAAAATTGAGAGAGATTCTGCAAATTCTGAACCAGTATGAAAAGCTAGATTTTTCATACTACAAACCCAGCACATTGAGCCGAAGGATCTATCGGCGTTGCTCTTTAAGTGGTCATACGCATTTAGATGACTATATCGACTATCTGCAAACCTCTGGCGAAGAAAGGGGATTGTTGCGGGATGATCTGATGATCAATGTAACGCGATTTTTCCGAGATCCCGATGCATGGGAATATCTCGATAAAGAAGTGCTACCCGAACTCATCGGTCAATTGGATAACGGTCAGCAGATAAGGATTTGGGTGACTGCTTGTGCGACGGGGGAAGAAGCTTACTCCATGGCGATTTTGGTGGATGAGGTGATCAGCCGTCTGGGCAAACATCTTAGTGTCAAAATTTTTGCGACTGATATTGACAATACGGCTCTCGCCAAAGCTGCTGAAGGCGTTTATCCCGAAAGTATTGCGATCGATTTATCTCGCAAGCGATTAGAAAAGTACTTTACCTTCCGCGATCGCAGTTTCCATATTTCCCGAACATTGCGAGAAAACATTATCTTTGCGCCTCATAACCTCGCGAAGAATGCGGGATTTACCCGAATGCATCTCATCAGTTGCCGCAACGTGCTGATCTATATGCAGTCAAGTTTGCAACAGCATGTTATGCGGATGCTGCACTTTTCGCTGATGCACAAAGGCATTTTATTTCTTGGTGCAGCAGAGACTCCTGGTGACCTGATTGAAGAATTTAGTCCAGTCTATGAACGCTGTAAAATCTATCAGAAACGGCGTAATGTCCGCTTGCCCATCCTTACCCAAAATCTAGAATATACAGTTCCCTCTGCACCTCCTCGCGCCATTACTTCACGGCGGAGCAGCAATCAATTTGATCCGATTCTCACTGCTGCTTTTAGTGCCTTTACGCGCCGTAAGGGTTGCACCTGTTTGCTGGTCAACGATGACATGGAGTTATTTCATGTGGTCACTGATGCTGCCCAAATCATGCAAGTTCCTGAAGGGGTGATGACCCGTGCCGTTGCCGATTTAGTCCCTGATGAGTTGCGTCTACCCGTGAATACTGCCCTCCATCGGGCAAAACGCGAACGTAAGCCTGTTCTCTATGGTAGTGTGCATTTCAATCAAGCGGATGTGATTCGCTCCATCAATGTGGATGTGACTTACTACCCTGGGGATACGCGGGTGGAAGACTTTTTCATGTTGATTATTGAAAATGAAGATCGTCCTTCAATGCCGCCACAGGCTGAGGCGTTTCAACAGGATGCAGAGGCGACCCAGCGCATCATTGATCTAGAGTACGAATTGCAACAAACCCGTGAAAATTTGCAGGCGACTATCGAAGAACTGGAAACTACCAACGAAGAACAACAGGCAACCAATGAAGAACTGTTGGCTTCTAATGAGGAATTGCAGAGTACGAATGAGGAATTGCACTCCGTCAATGAAGAACTTTATACGGTTAATACGGAATATCAAACTAAGATTCGTGAACTGACGGAACTGACCAATGATGTGGATAACTTGCTCCGTAGTAGTGAAATTGGCGTTATTTTCCTCGATCGCAACTTACGGGTGCGGAAATTTACGCCTGCGGCCGTGCCTGCGGTGAATTTAGTGCCAACGGATGTCGAGCGTCCCATTCAACACATTACCCACAATCTCGACTGTCCCAATGTGCTGGAGTTATTGCAAAAGGTTTTGGAAACTGAAACCCCGATTGAGCAGGATGTTCATCTTCGCACTACCCAGCAAAATTTACTGATGCGGATTTATCCCTATCTTCGGGATGACGACCATGTGGATGGGTTGGTCATTACCTTTGTCAATATTGACGAAATGAAACAGGTGCAAAAAGCCCTAGAAGAGCAGACCGAAGCTTTGCATCAACGTGCCGAACGCGAACATTTGCAGCTTGAGATTATTCAACGGATTCGCCAATCGCTAGATTTGCAAACGATTTTTGATACTGCTTGTCGGGAAATTCGGGAAGTATTACATGCCGATCGCGTTGGCATTTTTAAGTTTAATCCAGAGTCTCAATCTAATGATGGTGTGTTCATTGCGGAGGCTTTGACATTAGGTTATCCATCAGCTCTGCATAGCCCCGTCCACGATCATTGCTTTGGTGAAAATTATGCAAACCTCTATACCCAAGGTCAGTATTATTGCGTGTCTGATGTTGATCAGACGGAGATGACACCTTGCCATCGGGAAATTTTGACCCAGTTTGCGATCAGAGCAAGTTTGGTAATGCCATTGGTGCGAGGGGATGAATTGTGGGGATTGTTATGTGTGCATCAGTGTAGTGCTCCGCGTGAGTGGCAACCCGATGAGGTGGAGTTAACTCGACAGTTGGCGAACCAGTTAGCGATCGCTATTCAGCAGGCAGATCTCTATCAACAGGTGCAATCGGAACTGCTGATCCGTCAACAAGCCGAAGCGAAACTAGCAAATCAGTTAGCCCAGCAGCAAGCCCTTGCGAATATTACCGAGCGCATTCGTCAATCGTTAAACCTAGAAGAAATTTTGGCGATCGTCACCCAGCATGTCAAAGCAATTATGCAGTGCGATCGCGTCATTGTTTTTCGAGTCTTTCATGATGCCCCTAGCTACATTATTGAAGAAGCCGTTTCTTCAGACTTGCCCTCAATCAAAAATCGCCAATGGGAAGAAGAAACTTGGTCAGAAGAAGTGCTAGAGCTTTATTGGCAGGGACAGCCTCGGATTGTCCCCGATGTCATGAACGATAGTTTCACCAAGTGTTTGATCGAGTATTCTCGCGAAAGCCAAATTCAATCAAAAATTATTGCGCCCATTTTGCAAGAAGATCACAGTCAGCAAATCAATCGATGGGTTTCGATCAACAATGCTAATCGCGTCTGGGGCGTTTTAGTGGTTCACGCTTGCCATAGCAAACGGGTCTGGAATGAGTCAGAAGCGCAATTTTTACAACAGGTAGCAAATCAACTGGCGATCGCTATTCAACAGATCAACCTGTTTCAGCAGGTGCAACAACAACTGGAGCAAAGAGAGCAAGCTCAACTTGAACTCACGGCGCGCAACCATGATTTAGAAAGTGCAACAAGACGGGCTGAGTCCGCTAGTCGCACCAAGAGCGAATTCCTTGCTAATATGAGCCACGAAATTCGCACACCCATGAACGCGATTCTCGGATTTTCAGAGTTGTTGCAAGGCTTAGTTATCGATAAATCAGCTAAAAACTATCTTAAATCCATTCAATCAAATGGGCGGATTCTGCTGACCTTGATTAACGATATTCTCGATCTCTCCAAAGTCGAAGCAGGACAACTAAAAATTCAATATGAACCCATCAATTTGCATGGATTGTTACATGAAATCCAAGACATTTTTATCCATCGCGCCCAAGAAAAAGGGCTGGAATTAACGCTAGAAATTGGAGAAACTCTTCCCAATTCGATCCTGATGGATGAAATCCGTCTGCGGCAAATTTTGTTTAACTTGATCGGCAATGCAGTGAAATTTACCCCAAAAGGGCGCGTATCCATTCAAGCTAAGGGATTCCCCAAAGCTAATCAATCGCCATCGTCAGCGATCGCGCCTGATACTCTAAGCTATGACTTAGAAATCTCGGTAATTGATACGGGCATTGGCATCTCGGCGCAGCAACAAGAGATCATTTTTGATGCCTTCCAACAAGCCCAAAGCCCACCAGAGCGTCAATATGGTGGCACTGGATTGGGGTTGACCATCACTCGTCGCCTCATTGAAATGATGGGGGGAACCATCTCTGTCCAAAGCGAAATCAGCAAAGGAAGCACTTTTACGCTGTTCTTACCAGATATACGGTTGCTATCAACTCCATTAGGCAAAAATCTCACCCACTCGTCTTCTGAAGCGATCGCTACCATTATGAGTGGAGTGAATGCTGAGCAAGTGACACTAAAACAAATTCAACCACTCTCTATTTTGATTGTGGATGATGTCCAGTCCAATCGCGATTTGCTCTCAGCTTATTTTGTTGGCACTCCCCATCACATTATTTTGGCGGGAGATGGTGAAACAGCCCTCAAACTTGCCCGAAAACATCGCCCCGATTTAATCTTGCTTGATTTGGTCATGTCTCCCCTAGATGGTCGAGCCGTACTACAAAGACTCAAGAAAGGCAAGACTACTCGCAACATTCCTGTGATTTTGGTAACAGCTTCGATCCAAGAGCAGGATGTACAGGAGTTACAGCCACTCGTGCAGGGATTTTTACGCAAACCAGTTAGTCAAGCGGAGATCGCTACTCAACTCCACAACCTCTTTGGGACAGTTGTTTTGCCTCCAGCCAGTCTCACGATTAGCGACAAGTCAATTGACAGCAAATTAGTCAACGACATCCCCCTTTCTCCTAAAGCTAGACAAAATCTCCCAGAACTATTACACCTTCTCGAAATGGAAGAAGCATCTGTTTGGCAAACGTTACACCAATCTCTGCTAATCGACCAATTACGCATCTTTGCTGCAAGATTACAAAAATGGGCGATCGCCTATGATGAATACCCAGCTTTCCAAACCTATGTCTCAACCCTGATGGATCAACTAGATCGGTTCGATCTGGTGCATTTGCCAGAGACCGTAGCTGCATTTCCTCAGCTTAAGATTTCATTGCAACGATTACTGGAATAAGGACAAAAGAGATTTTAGCCATATCATTTTTTAATCTTTAGTTTTGCTTTTTAGGGTTTAGTGGAGAGAATTTAGTATGCAACTTTCCGTTCCATCTATGATGACGGAAGCACCGATTATTTTGATCGTCGATGATCAGATCGATAATATTCAAGTTTTGGCGCTCTTTTTAGAACTTCAGGGCTATTCCATTTCCTATGCCCTCAATGCCAAAGAGACATTACAACGTCTCAGTGCTATTCAGCCCGATCTCATTTTGCTGGATCTGTTTATGCCTGACATCAATGGCTTAGAACTTTGTCAACAAATCAAATCGAATCCAAATTATCAAGATATTCCCATCATTTTTCAAACGGCAAGCCGCGATGAGCAGCACATCATGGATGCCTTTGAAAAAGGAGCCGCAGACTATGTGATGAAACCTTTCAATACAAAGGAACTTTTGGCACGGGTAGAGACCCACATTAAATTAAGGCGGCAAACCATTGAACTTAGGCAGATGAGGAATCAGCTAGATGCGATCGTGACCCATGTTCAAGATGGAATTTTAGTTATAAATGCAGCAGGCATCATTCAGTTTGCCAATCCATCAGCATTTCAAATGTTCGACAAGCCGCTTGATAGCCTTGTGGGTTATCCTCTGGGACAACTGATTATTGACCCCAAGTTAACCCAGATCAATATTTTGAGACTGAATGGTAAGTCGGGAATTGCAGAAATCACGGTCAATTCAACCACATGGGACGATCAATCTGCTTCCATTGTTTGTTTGCGAGATATTAGCGATCGCTGCGATCGGGCAAAGCCATAAACTCTTCATCTGTCCAAATTTTGGCTTGAGCTGTTTCTGTGGCGATCGTCATGGCTTTAATTTCTTTTATCTAGTGTGAACCTATGCCAAGCCTTATAATCCTTTTTCTACTCCAACAATAGCTTTTAGTTCTTCAATTTTATTGAGCAATTGTTGATAGGATGCTGCATCTTGTACGACTAATTCTGCTTTGCCATTGATGGTTAATACTATGGGATGTCCAGTATTTCTCATCTGGGTGATGAGTTCGTTGGTATTCCACTTGAATGTGGATAGGGGTTAAATGTTTTGACTGAGATTAATCATAGAGCAGCCGCACTAAATTTGCATTCACTAGGATTTTCTTTTTTAATCATAGTGATTTTTAAGATGATAGCCAACCTTATTTCTTGAATATCTTATATTTAGGTAGAGAGTACACGGAATCATCCGCAGGGCGACCGAGAAGAAGAAAGTTGTCGTCACTAGAACAATCTTCTGGGAATTTATCTTTATGTAAAACCTCTAAATCAATTTTTAGCAGCGCTCTATCATTGGGTAGAAAATTATTAAATTTATGCAGACTATGTAAACTTTCATAGGAAGGAAGTTGATGGGCAATCAAGAAAGCAAGGGGATAAAACTTAATTAGATTAAAAAAGCCAGAAGTATTGAATTTACCTCTAATTGCTGGCATTCCAAAATCTCTAAGTATTACAGTTTGTTCATATGGATAAATCCAATAAAAAATATGAATATCTTCATGAATTGGCTGTAACGGATCTAAAATCGATGGTCTAATAATGCCATCGATAATACACGAGTCAGTTTCTGTTTTAGAAGCAAGAAGATGACCCAAGATAGAGCGCATGATTGCATGTGGATTAAATTCAATCTCAAAAGAAGAAGGTAATATTAATTTGCTCTCAACATAACCCTCAATCTTTTGTGTAAGATCTACCAAAGCTCTATCGTATTTACCTAAGTAATTATTACAACTAGCACATATTGTTTTAAAAGATATTCCATTAGTAGATATTCTTGGTTTAAATGAGCGGTCACCCACCATCTCACGAGAAAGTGTATAAATCACTCTATTTTTAGCAGAGCTACATGACTTTGGGGGAACATGATCCTCCGAAAGAATAGAATCTTTTTGACAAATATTACAAATACTATCTTTTTTATTGAATTTTTGAACAATTGTATTTTTATAGTTTTTCACGACTTTTTTTACTTATTACTTTATTAACTTTTTCTTCTGCGCTAGATTATTATCATAACCTCATACAATTAGGACTTTTAGGGCGCGTGAAGAAAATGTACCGCGCCACACTTTTCCTTTAAACAAAGTAATCCATTCAGAGTGTTTTTGAGGTCAGATATAATTTCAAGTAAAGCTTCGATCAAGAAAAATTCAAATTATGGCAGTCCGTCAACCGCGCTATAGCAAAGAAGAATTTGCCCAACGAGGCGATCTGATCTATCAAACGCAAATCCGTCCACAGGTCGAAGCAGATAATCATGGAAAAATAGTTGCGATTGATATTGAAACTGGAGACTTTGAGGTTGATGCCCGTGAAATAGCCGCTTGCGATAGGCTAGAATCCCGTCACCCAGATGCACAAATTTGGATTGTTAGAGTTGGTTCTCGCCACGTTCGGCGATTTGGTGGACGAACAAAGAGAGCAGTATGATCTCAGGAATTGTTAATGCAGATTTTGAGGCAATTATCTCGCTATCGATATGTGACGCTGAAGGAAAGATTTACGCGCAAGATGCAATTGTTGATACAGGTTTTAATGGCTGGCTTTCATTGCCACCAGACCTAATTGATCGACTAAATCTGAAATGGAAAAGACGAGGACGCGCTATTCTTGGTGATGGAAGTGAATGCGTTTTTAATGTCTATGAAGCAGTTGTAGTTTGGGATAGTGACTATCTGACCATCCCCATCGATGAATCTGATTCAGAACCTCTTGTGGGAATGTCATTGATGGAAGGCTATCAACTCACAGTTCAAGTATTTGAAGAAGGCAGTGTAGAAATATGCAAAGTAAGCGCCGCTTGACACTGATGATGAAACGTACCAATGAAAAGGTTTGGATGCGTTACGCTAGCGCTAACACATCCTACGGATAAGCTTACAGATACAGAAAAAAGAGGTCGTAGCATCAAGTACTACGACCTCTTTTTTAAGAAATAGTCAGAAATATTACAGGGTTAAAGATTGAGGATTGGTTTCAATCAACTTGGCTAGATCTTGCAAGAACTGCGCGGCATGAGCGCCGTAGATCACACGGTGATCGGCAGTGAGATTGACTTGCATTTGACTAGCAACCTTGATTGCGCCATCCTTAGTTGCCACAACTTGAGGACGAGAACCACCGATCGCCAAAATTGCACCAGTTCCGGGGGGCAAAATCGCATCGAAGCGATCCACGCCAAACATACCCAAGTTGGAAATCGTGAATGTGCCAGAGTTGTATTCATCGGGTTGCAATTGCTTCGCACGGGCGCGTTCTACAAGTCCCTTCCAGTCACGAGAAAGCGTATATAGATCTGTTTGATCGGCATTTTTCAGCACAGGCGTAATCAAGCCACCATCATCCATCGCCACCGCAACGGCAACATTAATACTGCTCTTGTACTCGATACCGCGATCGCTGAGGCTGGCATTTACCAAAGGATGCTTTTGTAGAGTTACCGCCACAGCCTTAGCCAATAGAGCTGTCATGGTCACACCCTTAGACTTGACTTGCTTATAAAGAGCATCCAGAGCATCGGTGGTAATCGTGTAGCCCACACGGAATGTTGGTACTGAGAGGCTCTGATTCATGTTATTGATGACAGCCTTTTGCAAAGTCGTTAAGGCCTGAGCAGTACCCAACGCAACGGGAGCCGCAGCTTTAGCAGGGGCAGGGACTGATACCTTCGCAGGTGCGGGTGCGGCAACAGGCGCAGGTGCAGAAGCAGGGCTTAAGAATGCTTCGACATCAGCAGCAGTGATCCGACCATTGGGCCCTGTACCTGCAATCTTGGTGAGGTCAACGCCATTATCTTTAGCAATGCGCTTTGCTCTGGGGGACACAATCTGACGACCAGAAGATGCTGCGGGTGCAGATTTGCGAGGTGAAGACACAACAACATCAGGGATTGAGGCGACCGATGCGGCTGTGGGCGCAGAAACTAGTTTAGAGGGTGGTTCTTCAGATTTTTTCGGTGCAGGAGCAGCAGATTGTCCAGATGCTTTTTTCTTGGCTTCTTCAATTTCTTCTTTAGTCTCTGCAACATAGGCGATCGCCGATCCGACAGGGGCAGATTCGCCTTCAGGAGTAATGATTACACCGAGATAGCCTTCGTAAAAGCTTTCGACATCCATATCGGCTTTGTCAGACTCTACGATCACGACAGTTTCGCCTTTTTCCACCTTATCGCCAGGGGATTTCACCCAAGAGGTGATTTTACCTTCGGTCATGGTGGAGCTAAGCGCGGGCATGAAAATTTCGTAAATCATAGGGAATTTATCAGGGTCTGTATAAAATCTGTTTTACAGCGAACAAAGTCAATGGCTGAAGTCGCAATGCCATCTCAAAACGCCATCATAAATCTTAACGTGTTTTGGTTACAGCGCTTTGCACTGAATTAAAAACCAGAGAAATTTTTGAAGGCATGATTTTGCCATGCCTTCAAAAATTTCTCTGGTTTTTAGGCTATAAATATAAAATCTCAGAAGCTGTAGTGTAGGCTGCACTTACATCACAGCTTTTAATTTTGTTTTTACTACTTAAAACTAAAGGAGACACCAAGCATCCACTTTAGTTATTTTTAATTATTCGTTCATTTCTCGATAGATTGTTGCTGTAGCGGGTGAAGCTTGGGTTAGATATTGGAAAATCCAAAATTTGAACAAACCATCCAGAAATACGGGCACAGTGGAAATAAAAGACTGGGCTAAAACCTTGTTTTCAGGTAGTCCAAAATGCTCAAAAACAATCGTTAATAAAGCATCCCATCCTTCGCTAGAGTGGAAACCCACAAAAGTATCTGTAGAAATAATAATTAAAAAAGCTTTGGCATTGTCATTGAGGCTGTAAAGAATCTCGTCAAGAAACTCTTTAATAGTTTTGATCTCCTTGCGTCCTGAAAGCAAAAACAGATAAAAAACAAAGGCAGCCGTTAGATCAGCTAGTAGGTTTTTAACACCATTTAAACTTTCTTCATTATATTTCTTTAAAATCCTAACCGATTCCTTCTGGATTAAAGCTTCGACTTCCTCCGATGCAGATTTTTTTTCTGTTTTATCGTTGTTTTTTTCTTCAGGTTTACCTGCCTCATGCTTAGTGCCTTCAGATTTAACAGACTCGGATTTAGCAGTCTCAGATTTAGCGCCTTCTTTAGCAACAGCTTCTTGTTTAGAGCGTGCTTCTTCAAGCACAATTGATTTGATCATGTAATCAAATTCAATTTTTTCTTTAGCCGCTTGCAATGCTTTAAAAGCTTTTTCTTCGATCGCAGGGCTAAACTTGATGGTCATACTATTGGTATCGACCAAGCTATTGATCATTGGGCTAAAGATAAATGCTTTAGACAAGAATTGGACAGCAATGACTGAAACAATGAGGATGGCAATGTAGCGCAAAGCCTGATTAATCCGTTCTCGTGATTGCCGTAATTCCTCAACGATATCTTTTTCGTAATCAGAATATGAGCCGCTGAGATTACGTTTTACACGGTCAAAAGCTTTAAAAAATGACCCAGGGAGAATGCTTTTTTCAACGGGTGTCGATTGTTGAGGACTACGTTTAAAGTTTTTAGGCTTATTTTTAAACATCTGAAACTTGTCATCATCTTCAATCTCATTCTCGGCTGCTAAGTCTGACTTGATCTCTCCATAGTTATTACCTGAAGGCTTGAAATCCACATCAATAATGCGATCGTTTGCCTTGTTATATCTATCGAGGGTGTAGTCAATAAATGCGAGTTTTTGATAGATGGAAAATTTGCGGCTATTACCACCCAGTTGATCGGCTGATAGGTCACCATTGCTGACAGGATCAAGCTCTTGTTTATTGGCAGCATATTTGGCGATCGAGGTATTCGCCTGATTGGTTGAACTTTGCGCTTGCAGGTAAGGCAATGAGGCACTGACTTTATAAAAATTGAGCTTGAGATTAATAGTTCGGATATTCTTCTGAAGCTGGATCTCAAAGACGCTAAATACACTGCTGCTAAAGCTGCCATCATTAGCAATTTTATTGCCATTAAAGTTTTCTTCTTCAATCCGCTTGATATTAACAGCCGCCTCGAAAGCCTCGTCAATTGCTCGCTCAGGAGTATTCTTGACCCAAGAGAAGATATTTTGTAGAGGTGATGCGTTACTATCGGAGGAATTTTGTGTCATGGTTGAGCGATCACGTTAAGAGCGCAAGATGATGCAATGTTGAAGAGATTAACAACGAGTCTAATGAAGCCTCTGACTAAATTTAAGAGGAAAATTTATCTCAAAATGTTATTGAAGATCTACTAATGGTTATGGGATTTCATAAATAACCAGATTTTTTATAGTGGGGCAAAGCCGCACTATAAAAAATCTGGTTATTTATTTTACTGCGCGTCCCTAAGTTAACATCTTGAATCTTTGTCAGGTATGTTTACGATTAGCTTGATCTTATCGTAATCATCAATATTCACAACCAGAAAACGTAGTTACAGCGCTTTGCGCTTTCTCAAAACCCAGATAAATTTTGAAAAAGATTACGAAGCAATCTTTTTCAAAATTTATCTGTACTATACAAACTCTAAATAACGTCAGTTCGGGTTAAGATGGCAAATTTTAAAAGACCAAAAGTAAAACCCTTGCTACGCAAGGGTTTTACTTTTGGTCTTTGAGAGAGGGTTTGCTATGCAAACCCTCTCTCAAAGACAGTTTCAAATTATAGATAATTCAAATAAAAACTACAGCTTCGACTTCGCTCAGCTAGCTTATATCGAGGGCTGAGCGGAGTCGAAGCCCCTCTGCCAATTATTTAAAACAACTATATCCCGAACTCACTTTAGTTAGTGTCCAACCCTTGGAGCAATGCTAGTCTCTAGGATGGCGCACTAATCGGAATTGCAATCCGAAACTCTGTACCTTTGCCAATCGTCGAGAAACACTCTAAGCGACCTTGATGTTTTTCAACCACGATTTGATAACTAATCGATAATCCTAGCCCTGTCCCCTTACCAACCGGCTTAGTAGTGAAAAAGGGATCAAAGAGATTTTTAAGAATATTTTCAGGAATACCTTGACCATTATCGGCAATCCTCACAATTACCATCGGTTCCTTAGTCTCTGATGTGGATGGCTGAAACTCCGTCATAATCGAAATTTCACTAGCCATATCCTTTTGATTTAGCCCCTCATCGATCGCATCGATCGCATTACTTAAAATATTCATAAACACCTGATTGAGCTGCCCCGCATAGGCATTGACCAAGGGAATATCACCATAATGCTTAGTCAAATTAATGGCAGGGCGATCGCCATAGGCTTTAAATCGATTTTGCAAAATTAATAGGGTGCTATCTAAACCTTCATGAATGTTAAAGGGTTTGCGTCCTTCCTGATCGGTGCGGGAGAAATTGCGTAAGGACAATACGATTTGACGAATCCGCTCCGCCCCCATTTTCATTGAGGTCAGCATTTTGGGGAGATCTTCTTGGAGAAACGCAAAATCAATCTCCTCTGAGAAACTAGCAATTTCGGGAGTTGGTTCTGGATAGCTCTGGCGGTATAGCTCAATTAGCCCCAACAAATTTTGGACAAAGCGATTCGTATAGTTGAGATTGCCATAGATGAAGTTCACAGGGTTATTAATTTCATGGGCAACACCAGCCACTAACTGCCCTAAACTTGACATTTTTTCGGTTTGAATCAGTTGACTTTGAGTACGCTGTAAGTCATCAAGGGCATTTTTGAGTTGGAGGGCTTGAGCCTTGGCAGCAGCAGCATTAGCTTGGGCTGAGTCAAAAAGTTCTGCTTGATCGATCGCGATCGCTAGTTGATTAGCAACTGCTTGCAATAGCTCCACTTCATCGGCAGTCCACGGACGGCTACCTTGACAATGAGCCGCCACAATCACACCTAACTTTTGCGATCGGGTTTTAATCGGTACAAGCAACTGGGAAGTAAATCCGTGATCAGAGAGTATGAGGCGGCTGACATTATCCAGTTCGGAGTTGGTATAGATTGATTGGATTTGAATGACTTCTTGTTTCAGTAGTCGATATCCCAGCTTTGGCAACTGTGTGATCGGATAATGATGGGTGGTAATCATCGCTCTATGACTCGTCGCAAAATGCACTAGCTGAAACTCTGGGGGATCAGTATCAGGGATGTGCCAAAAAAAATTACATAGATCAATCAGCAATAAATCCTGCACCTCATTGACAGCCGTAGCAATTGTCGTATTCAGATCGAGGGAATTGCGAATTTGGCTGGCTAGACGACGGTTGAGCATTTCCTCTCGCCTCACTAGATCTTTATAACTTTGACGCGATCGCTCTAGTTCTCTTTCTGCGCGGCGACGCTCCCACTGATCTAGTTTGCGATCGCTAATATCATGGGCAACAATCACAATATTTTGAACATTGCCCTGCTCATCACGCATCACACTCCCCGAAGATTCAAGAATGCGCCAAGTCCCATCCTTATGCTGCATTCGATATTCTAAAATCTTGCCCACACCCGTTCTTAGAGTCTCTTCCGCCGCTTGCAATACCTTTTCTTGATCCTCAGGATGGATTTTGTCGTAAGCCCATGTCCCTTGCAATTCTGCGGCAGAATATCCCAAAACCCTTTGATAGGAAGGACTATTATAAATGCGATAGCCTCGCGCATCGATGACGGCTATCAAATCGGCAACATTTTCCATAATCGACCGAAACAGGCGATCGCTTTGCAAAGCTGATAGATCAGATTCATCGGTCTGATGAATCTGATCTATAGGATGCAAGTTGTGATCTAACTGAGATTCAAGATCTGCGTCCGTCATAATGAAATTTTCCCCATAGGACAGCATTAAATCAGAATAAGTTTGCCAAACATTGCAACCAAATGAAATAGCATTTTAAGTGGCTAGTTTAGTTTTGGGTGCAATGTTGAATCTTAATTTAGATCGTAAGTTAGATCGAGTAGATCTTGATTGTTATAGAACTGCTTGGTTCAAAAGCGCGACAACCTTAGTCGCGTCTTTGATGGTGACATTATTAATGGTATTGGCAATTGCAGTACAGCCCAGTATGGCAGCATTACCAACCACAAGCGCCATCAAAGATCCTCGGATTATTTTGCGGAATGCGCTTCCGATAGATAATGACCTCTTGCGCGATGTGCAGCGTACTTTAGAGCAAATGCCCCGTCAAGCAAATCTCAAACGCTGGAGCAGTCTCAAAAGAGATATCGAAACGGTTTCACAAACCATTAGTCAAAATAAGGCGGATTTAATTGCTGCTGCTAATAGCGATCGCCAAGCAAGTGTCACCGAACACCTAGCTAGTTTAGAGAAAGCACTTGTACCATTACAAGAAGCGATCGAAATTAAGGATCGGAACAATGTCAAGGCTTTATCAGAAAAGTCTTTAGACTATGTAGGACTGATCGAGTCCGATCTGATTAAACAGTTTCCTTTCAAAGTTCCTGATCAATACGCTAATCTACCTCAACTCAAAGGACGGGCTCTCGTCGAGCTAGTCACCGAAAAAGGTAATGCCATCATCACCGTAGATGGTTACAACGCGCCAGTTAATGCAGGTCAATTTATCGATCTTGTTCAGAAGCACTTTTATGATGGATTGAGCTTTACCCGTGCTGACGAAAATTACTATCTGCAAACAGGAGATCCTGAAGGCGCAGCCGATGGCTATGTTGATCCCAAGACCAAACAATATCGCACAGTGCCAATCGAAGTACGTTTACCTGATCAAAAAGTGCCTAACTACGGCAAAACCTTTGAAGAAACAGGTTTATCGGGAGTTGTACCTGTATTGCCTTTTGCTGCATTTGGTACAGTTGCCATGGCACACCCTAACGACAATCCTAATGCTGGTTCCTCCCAATTTTTTATCTACCTATTCGAGTCCGAATTGACTCCCGCAGGTTTGAATTTGCTTGATGGCAACTACACCGTTTTTGGTTATGTCACCGATGGCAAGGAAACTTTGGATAAACTAAGGTTAGGTGACAAAATTTTATCTGCCCGTGTCATTAGTGGTGCGGAGAATCTTGTCAAATAATCTTTGATGGGCGCAATGCGCCTATCAAAGATTATTTGTTGAGTTGCCTTTGGCGAGTCAACAAACCTCTATAACTTGCTTGCTTGAAAAGCTCTATATATCTAGAAACCTTAGAGGAAGATGAATTTAATGGGTACTCCCCGCAACGAACCATACATTTTGAGTCTGCCAACACAGAGTAGTGCGATCGCCCTTGCAGGCAATCGTGAGGAAAATCTCAAACTATTAGCCGACGAGATTGGTATAAAGCTAGTAATGCGGGGACAAGACCTATTGATCGACGGTACAGCCGAACAGATTGATCTGTGTGAGCAAGTGATCAAAGCACTCAAGCCCCTATGGTCACAGGAAAAAGAGATCGCTTCCGTCGATATTCGCGCCGCACAACAGGCGATCGCCGAGGAACGCACTACCGCATGGCGCGATCGGGCGACCATTTCACGGAACCGTCGTGGCGACTCGATCCAACCACGCACCTATCGCCAACAGCAATATGTGCAAGCGATGGAAACCCATGACCTAATCTTTGGGGTTGGCCCCGCGGGTACTGGCAAAACCTACCTAGCGGCAGTTGCCGCAGTTAGTGCCCTACAGAGTAATAAATTTGAGCGCATTATCCTTACTCGTCCCGCCGTCGAAGCAGGTGAAAGTCTTGGCTTCCTCCCTGGAGATTTACAGCAAAAAATCGATCCCTACTTGCGTCCTCTCTACGATGCGATGCACGAGATGATTGGCTCCGAAAAAGTCCCTCAACTTATGGAACGCGGCATTATCGAAGTTGCTCCCCTTGCCTATATGCGCGGCCGCACCCTCAACAACTCCTTCATCATTGTTGACGAGGCACAAAACACAACGGCAGCGCAAATGAAAATGGTCTTAACCCGTTTAGGCTTTAGATCACGGATGGTGGTGACTGGCGATATCACTCAAATCGACTTGCCCCGACACCAAAAATCTGGCTTGATCATCGCCATGAATATCCTTAAAGGAGTGCAGGGAGTGTCTTTTAATATGTTTGATAAGACTGATGTTGTCCGCCATCCCCTCGTCCATCACATCATTGCCGCATATGAAGATGCCGAAAATGCCAATGCTCACGAATGATAACCAGATTCAGGTCACAGTTAAATTATTTGCGATTTTCCAAGAAGTATTTGCTACCGATGAAATTCATATAGACATAGAATCAGGAGCAACGGTATCGCAAATATTCGATCGCTTAGTCACTCAGCAACCAAATCTCGAAAAATGGCGATCGCTCACCCGTTATGCAATTAACTTAAACTTTGCGGAACCACATACCCTTTTGAATCATGGTGATGAGGTTGCACTGATCCCCCCTGTCAGTGGTGGCTAATAACTAGTATCCATCCGCCCGTGACCAGACCAATCCAATAAACCACTAAATTGCTGCAAATCAATAAAACTAAGCTGTAACAAAATCATCAGCAAGGGACCTTCTTGGCGCTCTTGCCAACGTTTAGCCACCGCCAACTGCTCTCTATCTACAACCGAAGCCTCAAGTAGGTGTCGTTCTAGGTCTTCTTGGCGACTAGCGATCGCATATGTCTGGGATTGATAACTCATTGAAATCAAATAACTATCTACTTAAGCGATTTGGATTAATAGCGTAGCGCACCTTACCACATCTATCAACGCCCGTCAAAATTATTTTTAAGGTCATAGTTGTAGTACTCCCCCTAATACTAAAAAAAATAAAAGAATAATGAGAATACACAGACAAATATCCCGTAAATTTTTAGCTTAGATGTCTCGTACTAAATAGAGGAACATATACCAAAATGCTTACGCACATTGCATTTTAGAGTTGTATGATTTGCACAATTTAGCAACACCTCTAGACTTTACGTTAAAGTTATTAAACAGAGACATATAAAGCACATAATAAGTTTAAACAATCTTTTAGGATCACTTGAAAGCTTGTAATCATTTGACCCGATGTAAGAAATTTGCCCCCCATGAACACACCCAAAATTTCTGGAGAAATATCTATTCAAGACTGGCAAGCTCTTCAACAAGAGGTCAAAGAATTACGCATAGAAGTCAGCCGACTTCAGATGGAAAATTCCGATCTAGAAAACTCTCTATTAACAGCGATTGAACATGGCGATCTTGTGGAAGAAGAATTGCTAGAGGTTAATAAGAGATTAAAAAGTGAAATTATAGAGCGCAAGATGGCACAGGCTACCTTGCAATCGATCTTAGAAATTGTTTATCGCGATAAAAGTGATCTCGAAATCATGTTAGCTACAGCTACAGAACATGGAGATGCAATCGAATACGAGCAGTATAACCGCGCCGTCGAGACGATGCGCCAAAGCGAAGAACAATTCCGTGTCATTGCAGAATCAACTAGTATGGCAATGCTCGTCAGCAGACTAAGTGACGGTGTGATTTCCTATGCCAATACCAGTGCAGGGACAATGCTCCAAAGGGATTCCTCTGATTTAATTCAACATTCCATTGCGGATCTTTTTTATCTAAAGTCAGAATGGGAGCTATTACAGCAAGAATTTGCTGAGAAACAGAGCATCCGTGATTATGAAATTCGTCTCAGTAAAGCCAATCAACAACCTGTTTGGGTACTTACCTCACTTCATCTACTCTGGCTCAAAGGGGAGCGAGTGCTGTTAAGTACGTTTTATGACATTACGTTACTTAAAAACACCGAAATAGCCCTACGAGAATCAGAAGCAAAACTAAGAGAACAAGCAAATCTATTAGAACATCGTGTCAAAGAACGTACCCAAGATCTCCAGCAAGCCAAGGAAGCCGCCGAAGCTGCTAGCCGATCTAAAGCAGCATTTCTAACCAATATGAGTCACGAATTGAGAACTCCACTCAATGCAATTCTCGGTTTTGCTCAATTGATGCTGTACGACCAAGAACTAAATGATCAACATCAAGCCGATCTCCAGACTATTTGTAATAGTGGCAAGCATCTATTAACAATGATTAACGACATCTTAGAAATGTCAAAACTAGAGGCTGGAAGCGTCATGTTACGAGAAAAAGAATGCTATCTCTATGACATTGTTGATACTGCAAGAGATATGCTGTCTCTCAAAGCCCAAGAGAAACATATATTATTCGATTTCAAAATTGATCCCCATGTTCCGAGCTATATTTGCATTGATGAAGGTAAGTTACGCCAGATTTTGATTAATTTGATTGGGAATGCAATCAAGTTCACCAATACAGGTCATATTTATGTACGAATTTTTCCAGAAGAGAATAGCCCAGAGCAGAATTTAAGTTCTGAAATAAAACAAAATCTTTATTTTGAAGTTGAAGATACAGGTCTAGGTATTTCCGAATCAGAGCAAAAAATTCTATTTCAGCCTTTTGTACAAACTGCATCTGGTCGGCGATCACAAGAAGGTACAGGCTTAGGATTATCCATTAGTTATAACTATGTCAAACTCATGGGCGGTGAAATGTCTGTCACGAGCCAATTAGGTGAAGGTTCTACGTTTAAATTTCATATCCCCGTTAAATCTTTAGATCTATTCAGTACAGATAATACAACTAAGATAGTAAATCGGGTAATTGGGATTAAGGGTAGCGCATCTTATCGCATTCTAATTGCTGAAGATATCCGACTAAATCGACAATTATTAAATAGAATTCTATCTCCTCTGGGCTTAGAAATTCGTGAAGTAAGCAATGGTCAGGATGCGATCGCCATGTGGCAATCTTGGTCACCTCACCTGATTTGGATGGATGTAAGAATGCCAATCCTCAACGGATACGAAGCAGCATCTACCATTAGAGAAATTGAATCAAGCCAAAAGGTTTCAGGATTGCAAAAAGTCAAAATCATAGCTCTCACCGCCAGTCTCGTTGATCTTAGAGAAGAAGATTTATATCTGCATGGATTTGACGGATTCGTTGCTAAACCATTTACTGAAGATAAAATTTTTGCAAGAATGTCTGAACATCTAGACATCCAATATATCTATGGCGAAAGATAAACTCAAACCATTGGATAATCCAATTCAAGAACAAAGAAGAGGGAGTAGAATCAATGAATCTACTCCCTCTTCCCTGTTTATTTAAA
>VFQS010000281.1_pt1 | contig 63528 bp, 56 predicted proteins | sample 3512361 | NCBI WGS metagenome assembly VFQS01 (sample SAMN10412375, study PRJNA504923) | tailings metagenome | isolation source: Relicate 1 Philex TSF3 active mining | place: Philippines | reverse complement strand
AAGAGAAGATGAAGCCCACTGGATTGGCACTTGTCATGGAAGCCGATCACTTTTGCATGCAGTGGCGTGGGGTGAAGGATCTCAATTCCAAGATGGTCAATAGCGTGATGCGCGGCTCGTTTCTAAAGGATGCCAATTTACGGCGCGAGTTCCTAGCGCTCATGGATAAGCAGCAAGGTAAGCAATAGCACCCCATCGTATTGATTTGAGAATCATTCTCAGTTAAAAAATCAATTAAATCAGTAGCTTATAAAACACTACAACGAGTGTTGATTTGTGTTTTAAGATCGCATCTGCAGTTTTTTTGAACACGGAGAATCCATGAAAAACACACGTCGTCAATTTTTGATCATGTCTGCTGCTGGTGCAGCCACTTTGTCACTCAATAACTTGGCTCAAGCACAAGCCATGGTTGCTGAGACCGATCCACAAGCACAGGCTTTGGGTTACAAAGCCGATACCACTAAGGTTGATACCAAGAAGTATCCAAAGCACGCGAATACGCAGCGTTGCGACAACTGCGCTCTATACCAAGCCAAAGCTGGTGCTGCTGCAGGTGGTTGCAGCCTTTTTGCTGGTAAGCAAGTGGCCGCTGCCGGCTGGTGCTCAGCATGGGCTAAGAAAGCAGGTTAATTCGTAACAAGCCTTTCAACATCCTTGCGATGTTGAACCAAACAAAAATGGCGCTCAATTGAGCGCCATTTTCTTTTCCTAAAAAACGACGAATTAGGAATTTGCCAAGTGTGCCTCTAAAGTCTTGGTGAACTTGTTCGCGTGGCTCCGCTCAGCCTTCGCTAAGGTTTCAAACCAATCAGCGATCTCGTCAAAACCTTCTTCACGAGCGGTTTTCGCCATACCAGGGTACATATCGGTGTACTCATGGGTCTCACCAGCAATAGCGGCTTGGAGAGCTTCAGCAACGGTCTTCGCAGGCATACCAGTTCCTGGCTCGCCAGCACCACCATTGATCAAATACTCCATATGACCGTGAGCGTGACCGGTCTCCCCTTCAGCGGTGGAACGGAAAACGGCTGCGACGTCATTTGCACCAGCGATGTCAGCTTGGTTTGCGAAGTACAAATAACGACGGTTGGCTTGGGATTCACCCGCAAATGCTTCTTTTAACGACTGTTCAGTCTTGCTTCCTTTTACCGACTTAGCCATACAATCTCCTTCATAATCAGTAGGTTAAAAAAACTAGGGGCGGGTAGGGTCCAATAATCACGAAAAACTCCTACTCACACCACACCATCATTATGAAAAAGAATCGGATCGGAATAATCGTATTTTTATATAGTGTTGATAGAAAAAATTAACCTATTTAGTAATATAGATTAAATAAATCAATCGTTTAGGTTTTAAAAATTTAACAGCTATTAATTGCAGCCAATTGGATGCCAGCTCATATTTACTAAGAAAGCATAACTTTAATGGCGTAATAAAGCTCTATTAGATAATAGAAGACCGTTAACAACATCAATTATTATGAGCAATACTACAAAAATTGTTCCAGTCATTCTATGCGGGGGTTCTGGTTCCCGATTGTGGCCTCTATCAAGAGAAGGGTTTCCTAAGCAGTTTTTGGCGCTCTCTGGAGCCCAAAGCCTATTTCAGCAAGCTTTTTTGCGTTTGCAATCGCTCGCTTCCAGTGGAATCCAGATTGATAGAAATCTGATTGTCACCAACGAAGAGCAACGGTTTTTGGCCTTAGATCAATTGCTGGAAATAAGAACACAAATACCAACTAAGGCCCCAATTCGGTTTTTACTTGAGCCACAAGGTAAAAATACAGCCCCGGCACTTACTCTAGCCGCATTGGACGCCTTAGAAAATAATCAAGACCCTATCTTAGTAATTACGCCGGCTGATCAAACAATTCAAGATCAAGATGGATTTACAAAGGCTTTGCATAAAGCCATTGATATTGCAAAAGATGACGCGATTGTGATATTGGGTATCGAACCCACCAAGCCGGAGACGGGGTATGGCTACATTCAGGTGGATAAACAAGTAAACCGTGGCGCGTATTCCGTGATTCGCTTTACAGAAAAACCCAATCTCGAGACGGCCAAGCAGTACTTGGATCAAGGTGAGTTTTATTGGAATAGCGGCATGTTTGTTATTAAGGCAAGCGTTTGGCTAAAAGCGCTCCATCTTTTCCGTGATGATATTGCGAAGGCAACCGACAAGGCTTGGGAAAGCCATCAGGTCGATGAGTTAGGCCAGGTTGAGTTTGTGCGACCTAACAAAGAATTTTTCTCCAAAATTCCAGCTGAATCAATTGATTATGCCGTCATTGAAAAATGTCCTCAGTCAATTATGTCGATTCGAATGGTGCCCCTTAACGCAGGTTGGAATGATCTGGGTGCTTGGGATGCGGTTTGGCAAGTTGCACAACAGAATAGCAACGGTAATGCGATTCAAGGGGATGTATTTGCTACGAACTCAAAAAATACCTTGGTTATTGCGACCCATCGCTTGGTGAGCACAGTCGGGGTCGAAAATTTAATTGTGATTGAAACGGCAGATGCGGTTTTAGTAGCCGATAAAGATTGCGCTCAAGAGGTCAAAGCAATTGTCAATCAATTAGAAAATGAGAAGCGTACCGAGAAAAATCTACATCGTAAAGTTTATCGCCCCTGGGGCTGGTATGACAGTCTTGAGGAGGGCAAGGGCTTTAAAGTCAAACGCATTGAAGTGAAACCAGGTGCAAGTATATCTCTCCAAATGCACCATCATCGGGCTGAACATTGGATTGTGGTGCAGGGAATGGCACAGATCACTAATGGAGATAAGGTTTTAATGTTGACCGAAAACGAAAGTACTTACATTCCACTCGGTCAAAAACATCGACTACATAATCCAGGTAAGACCCCTCTACAAATTATTGAAGTACAGTCAGGCAACTATCTTGGCGAAGATGACATCGTTCGCTTTAATGATGAATACGGTAGAGCTTAATTACTAGAATGGCCCTGACCTACATCATTGATTCCTTTCCTTACAATAAAAATGTTGGTGGTATTTGCGCTCTTCATTACTTAGGCGATCGATTAACTCATTTCGGAGCAAGCAATGTTTATTTAATGACAGATGTTCTAAATCCTCGTTGGAAGTCAAAGCCAATCAATTTAGATCACCCCCATTTTTTGGGCAATACAATTTTTGAGCATTTTTATAAGACGCTTGGTGTAATTAAACGATATGTAATTTTTAATACCTTTAAACGAAAACTAGCTCGACTACAAAAACGCCTACTCCCTAATGTAATGTGGATGCATTTTGATAAAAATCGAACAGTAGTGATTTATCCTGAGGTAACGATAGGTAATCCGTTACAGGCCAAACATGTAGTTCGCTGGATCATGAATACACCTGGGGTTTGTGGGGGTGATGGTATTTTTGATCCCAATGACCATATTTTTCTTTACCACCCATGGTATTTGGTCGATAAAAAATACAAGGTGCAAGGTCTTCTAACCGCCATTGACTTGGAGTATCAGTTAAAAATTTATCAAAATCATAACTATAACCAGCGCAATGGGGGAGCTTATTTAATTCGTAAAGGGCGCTCAAAAAAACATGAACTTCATCCTCCAGACTTTATTTATGCTGATGCGATTTTGGAGAAGATAACTGATGAGGAGGCGGCTAAATTTTTTAATCGTATCCAGACATTGATTTCTTATGATGAGATGACGTGGACTTCCGTACAAGCTGCTCTATGTGGCTGCACTTCAATCATCATCGCTGGAGATGGCGATCGCAGCATAGAAAATCTTAAAAAAGTAAATCGAATTTATGGAGTTGCGTATGGATTTGATGATCAGGACTGGGTCATCAAAACCCGCCATCAATTACGCCCCCATTTTGAGCAATTAAATGTCGAATATCAGGCAACGATCCGGGACTTTTATATTTATTGTGAGCGGGAAATTGGTATGGCTTAGGAGCCTTGATAAAGGTTTGAAATAAGATCGCTGAACGTATAATTGAAAAGCTTTTTTTATTATCAATATCGCCGCAGAAGTTAGGACTATTTATGAAGGCAGTGATTTTAGCAGGCGGGCTTGGAACGCGAATTTCCGAAGAGACGGCGGTACGTCCAAAACCGATGGTTGAAATCGGCGGCAAACCGATTTTGTGGCACATCATGAAAACATATGCTGCTCACGGTATTAACGATTTTATTATTTGTTGTGGCTATAAAGGTTATGTAATTAAGGAATATTTTTCCAATTATTTTTTGCATATGTCTGATGTCACGTTTGATTTAAGAAGTGATAATCAAATGCAGGTGCATCAGCAATTTGCGGAACCCTGGAAAGTCACTTTGGTGGACACGGGTGAGCAAACCATGACGGGTGGGCGTTTAAAGCGTGTACGAGAATATTTGGATGAATCCGATTTTTGTTTTACATATGGTGATGGTGTGAGCAGCGTAGACCACACGAAACTCATTACCTTTCATCGGGCGCATGGAAAATTAGCAACCGTGACTGCAGTTCAGCCCCCGGGGCGTTTTGGGGCACTTGATCTTGAGGCAGAAACAGTGAAGAGTTTTATTGAAAAACCACATGGCGATGGCATGTATATTAATGGCGGATTTTTTGTGCTTTCTCCAAAGGTCCTCGATCTGATTGAAGGTGATACCACTATTTGGGAAAAAAAGCCTTTAGAAACGCTGGCTCAGCAAGGGCAGTTAAACGCCTATAAACATCATGGCTTTTGGCAGCCGATGGATACCTTGCGGGATAAGCAATTGCTAGAGGATTTGTGGGCCAGTGGCGCTGCCCCCTGGAAACAATGGAATTAGTCTGAGTGAGTACTTTTAAACCGTCGGGGCGGGTGGAGCCTGCTTTTTGGAAAGGTAAAACTGTCTTTCTCACTGGTCATACCGGTTTTAAGGGCGGCTGGCTTTCCCTCTGGTTAGCCTCAATGGGGGCAAAAGTATCGGGCTTTGCCCTGGCACCCAATACCAACCCCAATTTATTTACCAGTGCCGGGGTTGAAAATACTTTGGTGAGTTCACAAATTGCGGACTTGCGGGATGAGCAAGCAGTTCGTTTGGCCATTCAAGCCGCTAAGCCTGAAATTGTGATTCATATGGCCGCACAACCCTTAGTACGCTATTCCTATGAGCATCCGCTCGAAACTTACGCTACGAATGTGATGGGTACCGCCCACGTTTTGGATGCGGTACGCAAGTCCACGAGTGTGCGTGCCGTAGTGGTTGTGACTACCGATAAGTGTTATGAAAATCGCGAGTGGGTTTGGGCCTATCGAGAAAACGAAGCCATGGGCGGCTATGACCCCTATAGCAGCAGTAAAGGTTGTACAGAGTTAGTAAGTGCAGCCTATCGCCAATCGTATTTTTCGCCAACGCGCTACGAAGATCATGGCGTATCGCTTGCTACGGCTCGTGCGGGTAATGTAATTGGTGGTGGCGATTGGTCAGTTGATCGCTTAATTCCAGATGCAATCCGTGCATTTGAGGCCAATCAACCCCTAATCATTCGCAACCCCTTGGCGACCCGTCCATGGCAGCACGTATTGGAGCCTTTGGCTGGTTATTTGGTGTTGGCGCAAGCACTCTTCGAGCACGGACCACGTTTTAACGGAGCTTGGAATTTCGGTCCAAAACCCGACGATGCCCGTTCCGTTCAAGAAGTCATTAACGCTTTTATAGACTGTTGGCCAAACCCCGCACAGTGGATACAAGATCCCCATGAGCAACCTCATGAAGCGCAGTCCTTGCAACTCGATTGTGCTAAAGCCCAGCAAAAACTTTGCTGGCGACCGCGCTGGAATTTAGAAGAAGCTCTCATTCGTATTCGTGATTGGCATATTTCAGCCTCCTGCGGAGCGGATCTGCGCGATTTAAGTCTTAGCCAAATTGAACAATATCAATCCGCCTATACCATGAACTGATTAAAGCCTACTATGACCGAAATTTCGATATCCACTGCCCAGTTTGCTAAAGACAAGATTCGTCGTCAAATGAGTGAACTTGTCAAAGAATATGCGGCACTGGAATTTGCTCCCCAATCCTTTGTGCCTGGCACCACCCCGATTCCGCCCTCAGGGAAACTCATCAATAGCGAAGAGCTTGACCTCATGGTGCAAGCCTCTTTGGATGGATGGCTCACTACCGGACGCTTTAATCAACAATTTGAAGAGCAGCTCGCGAAATTTTTGGGAGTGAAGTACGTCCTCACTGTGAATTCTGGGTCTTCAGCTAATCTTGTGGCCTTTTCCACTTTAACTTCACCTAAACTTGGGGAGAGAGCGATTCGCAAAGGCGATGAAGTGATTGGTGTAGCCGCTGGCTTTCCCACTACCGTCAATCCGATTGTACAGTTTGGTGCAGTCCCGGTGTTTGTTGATGTCGATCCCATTACCCATAACATTGATGCGCAGAAAATTGAAGCAGCGATCACTCCTAAAACTAAAGCAATTATGCTTGCCCATTCCTTAGGTAATCCCTTTAATCTCGATGTAGTCACAGCACTGTGTAAAAAATACCAATTATGGCTTGTGGAGGATTGTTGCGATGCTCTAGGTTCAACCTATCGCAAGCAATTGGTGGGTACCTTTGGCGATATTGCAACTTTGAGTTTTTACCCAGCGCATCACATCACCATGGGCGAGGGTGGTGCGGTATTTACCAATCACCATGAGCTTAAACAAATTGCTGAGAGTTTTCGGGATTGGGGGCGTGATTGCTATTGCGCTCCTGGCAAAGACAACACCTGTGGCAAACGCTTTGCTTGGCAATTGGGGGGCTTGCCTTATGGCTACGATCATAAGTACACCTATAGCCATTTAGGCTATAACCTGAAAATTACCGACATGCAAGCGGCGTGCGCGCTTGCCCAATTGCAAAAGGCCCCAGACTTTATTGCCAAGCGCAAAGCCAACTTTGGGTATTTAAAAGAGCGTCTGGCAAGTTGTGCGGAGTTTTTGCAACTTCCCCAAGCGACTGAGCATTCCGATCCCTCTTGGTTTGGTTTTCCAATTACATTGAAGGATGAATGTCCGGTTTCGCGGGTTGACCTCACCACTTATTTGGATCAGCATAAGATTGGAACACGCCTTTTATTTGCAGGCAATTTAACTCGCCAACCCTCGATGCATGGGGTTACGTATCGGGTGAGCGGCGATTTGCGCTATACCGATAAAGTGATGAACGATACGTTTTGGATTGGCGTGCAACCAGCGCTGACTGATGAAATGCTGGACTATGCTGCCAATCAAATCGAAACCTTTTTGGGCGTGAGTTTTTAATGACGACCCAGACTATTCGTGTTGCCGATTACATTGCGTCTCGTTGTGTGGACGCTGGCGCACAACATGTTTTTTTGGTAACGGGTGGTGGCGCCATGCATTTAAATGATGCTTTTGGTCGGGAGAAACGCTTAACTCCAGTGTGTTTTCATCACGAACAAGCCGCTGCTATCGCAGCCGAAAGTTATTATCGATTAACCAATCGTTTGGCAGTGCTCAATGTCACTACCGGTCCGGGTGGTATTAATGCACTTAATGGCGTGTATGGAGCATACGTAGATTCTCTGGGCATGCTCGTGGTCTCAGGGCAAGTCAAGCGCGAGACCTATTTGCGCAACTATCCGATTCCCTTGCGTCAATTAGGTGATCAAGAGGTCGACATTGTATCGATAGCAAAACCGGTAGTTAAATACGCAACAACCTTGCAAGATCCGCAGCAAGCAGCAATCGTAATGGATAAAGCGATTTATTTGGCGACTCATGGACGACCTGGGCCAGTCTGGGTAGATGTTCCTGTCGATATTCAAGGTGCTCTGATTGAACCAAGCAAGCTAACTCGTTTTGATCTGACAAAAACACAAGATTGGTTGGATGATCCAGATGTGCATTCCAATACAAAATTAGAATTTATTCACTTAGATGATGCTCCTTCCGCAGAGGTTATTACAACGGTGATCGATAAGCTCATCGCAGCGCAACGCCCAGCACTTTTAGTTGGCAGTGGTATTCGGCTCTCAGGTATGCACACACAATTTTTAGCGCTCATTGAACGTCTTCAGATTCCGGTAGTTACTGGCTGGAATGCTCACGATGTAATCGACGATGGCCACCTCCTTTATGCTGGACGACCTGGTACGGTTGGTAATCGAGCGGGAAATTTTGTGGTGCAAAACGCCGATCTACTTTTGGTTTTGGGTTGTCGACTCAACATTCGGCAAATTAGTTACAACTGGCAAAGCTTTGCAAAGAATGCATATACCATCATGGTCGATGCGGATTGGGCGGAAATCCATAAGCCCACATTGCACATTGATTTGCCAATTATTTGTCCGCTTGAGCAATTTATACCTAGGCTTGCGAGCGCACTTAATGCCTACGAGCCTCCCGAATATCAAAAAGACTTTTTGGTATGGGCTAAAAAATGTGTGGCACGCTATCCTGTCGTATTACCCCAATATCGTCAGCCTGTTGGACTTGTGAACCCATATTGCTTTATGGATGATCTATTCGCTCAACTTAATTCCCGAGATGTAGTTGTTGCTGGCAATGGTTCAGCCTGTGTGATTGGCTTTCAAGCAGCTAAGCTGCAGTTAGGACAGCGTCTGTACACCAATTCTGGGAATGCATCGATGGGTTACGATTTACCTGCAGCCATTGGTGCCTCAATTGCTCGAGGTAGCGAGCGCGTAATTTGTTTAGCGGGCGATGGCAGCCTCATGATGAATTTGCAAGAACTACAAACCGTAGTTGGTTATCAATTACCCATCAAACTCATTATTCTGAATAACGCTGGCTACCACTCGATTCGTCAAACGCAAGAAGCGTATTTTGCCGATAGCTTGATTGGGATTGGCCCTGATACTGGTGTTTCCTTGCCTGATTTTTGTCGCTTGGCGAATGGTTTTGGTTTAGTAGCAAAACGTTGTGAAAGCCCTCGAGACGTTGGAGCCAGTCTACGATGGTTACTCGACGAGGAGCCTGGGGCAGCTGTTTTGGAAGTTATGTTAGATATCAATCAAACGTTCTCTCCAAAACTAGCTTCGCGAAAACTTCCTGATGGTACGATGGTGTCACCCTCATTGGAAGATATGGCACCATTTTTACCACGCGATGAATTTGAGTCCTTGATGCGTATGGAGTAGACATTGATTAATTGCGTTATTTATGATTTGGATGGAACCCTAGTAAATAGCGCATCGGTGGTTCAGTCGATTTTGAATCGGCGGCGCACCCAATTAAATCAAGCTCCGCTTGAATATAAGGAGCTGGTGCCGTGGTTAAGCTTAGGTGGAGAAGAGTTGATTGCAGCAGCTCTGGGAGTTGGTGAGGATCAAGTTGGAGCCGAATTACATAATTTTCGCGAAGAATATGCTGCGAACCCTACCCCTATCAATTCACTATACCCTGGGGTACCCCAGGTTCTTGATTGTCTCAAACGCGCCGATGTGCATCTGGCGGTTTGCACGAATAAACCTCGCAATTTAGCCCACAAAGTGCTTTGCGAAACCCAGATCCTAGACTACTTTACTTATGTGGGTGCAGGTGGAGATTTGCCTGTCAAAAAACCCCACCCCCAAACATTGAAAGTTTGCCTAGATTTTTTGGGGGCTAATCCCGCTCAAACTTTATACATAGGGGATAGCCTAATTGATCAACAGCTTTGCCAAGCTCTTGATATACCCTTTGTACATTTTCTTGAGGGTTATGATGATGGCGTCGATACTAAGCAAACTTACTATAAAATAAGAAATCATCACGAAATCGTTCCGCTTTTGCAGCAATCTACGTTTTCTCAATCATCTACTTCAATTCAGCGCATATGAATCCTAACCAAATTTTTGAAGACCTATTTGTTCTTGAGATGGCAAGTAATCACCAAGGTAGTCTTGAGCGTGGTTTAGCAATCGTTGATAAGTTTTCCAAGGTAGTGCGTTTCAATAATGTACGCGCAGCGATTAAATTGCAGTTTCGAGATATTGATAACTTTATTCATAAAGATTTTCTTGATCGTCAAGATATTCGATATGTTAAGCGTCTATCAGATACCAGAATGTCTAAAGAGCACTTTACGCAATTGGTCGAAGCGATTAAGCGTAGTGGTTGTATTCCAATGTCCACACCATTTGATGAGAAGTCTGTTGATTGGTGTGTAGAGTTTGATATGCCAATTATCAAAGTTGCAAGTGCTGATAATAATGACTGGACTTTATTAGAGCGTATTGCCAAAACTCGTCGACCTGTAATTATTTCAACAGGCGGCATGTCGCAAAAAGATATGGATGACGTAGTTACGTTTTTCACCAATCGTGGTATTCCTTTAGCGCTAAACCATTGTATTGCAGCATATCCCCATGAAGATAAGGAATGCGAACTTAATCAAATAGATTATTTACGCAACCGCTACCCTAATTTAGTTATTGGTTATTCATGCCATGAGTACCATGATTGGTCTGCATCGATGCATATTGCTTACGCAAAGGGAGCGCGTACGTTTGAGCGACACATTGATATTAATGATGATGGGTTTCAGGTCGCCACTTATTCTTCCTTGCCCAACCAAATCGATACCTGGTTCAAGGCTTGGCATAAAGCAGTTGAAATGTGTGGTACTTCATCGCATCATCGTCGCACGATGCTAGATCGTGAAGTGGCTTACCTAGATTCTTATGTACGCGGTGTATATGCAAAGCGTGATTTGATTGCTGGCCAAGCGCTCACCGAAGATGATTTTTATATGGCGATTCCATTACAAAAGGGACAGGTCTCAAGTCGTGAGTTGATGTTGGGTAAGTATGGGCACAAGCTGCTCAATGACTGTGTAAAAGATGCGCCTATAACCGTCGATATTCTTGACACTCCATACTCCTCTGACCCTTCCTTGCTAAAGACATTTAAATCTCGCGGTCTTTAAACTAATCATATTCCTTGCTTGGGCTCAATCATGCAAAGTCTTATGGTAATTGGGGGCTCAGGATTTTTTGGAAAATCAATAGCTGATGCTTATGCTCGCGGACTTTTAGATCCCTGGAAAGTAGATCGTCTAATTTTGGTTTCACGCTCCGCAACGACATTAAGGGAAAATCACCCCGAACTTATTACGCATGGTGTGGAATTAATTGATTTAGATGTTAGTCAGGCGAGACAGCTGCCGTGGGCGAATTATGTAATTCATGCAGCAGCCAGTACTGATGCACGCAAATACCTCACAGTATCCCAGACTGAAAGAGCTAATCTCTTAGCGGCCACTGAAAATTTTTGTCGTTTGGCACCTCGTGATTTAAAGGATAGTCGTATTGTCTATGCCAGTTCGGGAGCAGTCTATGGGGCACAATCTGCACAACAATCCTTGCTACTCGAAGATATGCCCTTAGATGGTTCGATCATGACTTTTGTTGAAAACAAACGTGATTACGCAGTAGCCAAGCGCGATGCTGAGGCCATGATTACTGCTCTTGGTCATGCTGGCATGGCTGTGTCGATTGCGCGTTGCTTTGCCTTCGTTGGAGCATACTTGCCGCGAGACCAGCATTTTGCGATTGGTAATTTTCTTGGTCAGGCGCTCAATCAAAAAACGATTGTGGTGAAAGCTACAAGCCCCGTAGTGCGCAGCTATCTTTATGCTGACGATCTTGTGCTTTGGTTAATGCACTTGGCTAGCTCTGCCGCTCCTATCTGCCCAGTCTGGAATGTAGGTTCCCCAGAAACGATTACTGTGCAGAATTTAGCAATCGAGATTGCGAAACGCTTTGGAGTAGAGGTTGAGGTGCCACCTCAAAACCAGAATCCGATCGATCGCTATGTCCCTTCAGTGGCTCGAGCTCTCGCGGCAGGCATGTGCTATCTGGATTTAGACGCAGCAATTAATCAAACTGTAAGACGAATTCATGCATTTTCCTAAAAGTACGCTAGGTATCGTGAGCATGTACTTTCAATTAGAATTGGTAATGATTACACAAGGCTGATTAAAACTTTGCAAACTAATTCTAAAGATACCTATGGGCTATTCATTATTTTCTTTAGTTCATTTCTTTTGGGCATTTGGGCTACCACAAATACAATTGCTTTACGCAATATATTGCTTGTTATTACAACCTTAATTTCACTGGTATATTTAAAAAGATTGTTTAAAGATGGTCAACTATTTTTTTTAAAGACTCGCATATTTAGCTTGGGCCTTTTAGATTGGGCTCCACTTGGACTGATACTAAGTATGTTCATTTGGTTAATTGTGCATTACCTTTTCTTCTCTCAGTTCCCTGAAAAGCAGTGGGATGAGCTTACCAGCACTTGGCTTCGGGCGTTTTTAGCGGCGATCATCGGATTTAGCTGCGCGATCGCATTGCGTCGTAACCAGTCGTTTGCATGGCTATTATGGCTTGGGCTTATTGTAAGTTTTTTAGTACTTCTCTATCAATACATCCCCAAAGCGATTGCCAAGAATAGTTTGTTTGCCCCTGATTATTTTGGAAACTATATCTACTGGGCGAAATTTAATGGCGTTTTAGCTGGCATCATCCTTTTTGCTGGTACTTTAGGTCTGTCCATCGATAGCCTTCGTCAGCTGCAGACAGATCCGTGTGCGAAGGTGAATGAAAGTCATCGGTTAAATAAAGCCATAATCTTAATTGTTATTACCCTAGGTCTTCTTCTGCCTATTTATTCCTTTGTTTTTATCTTTAACGCAAAGAATGGTGTTGGGGTGGCAGCTATTTTGTTAATTTTTTGGTTTATTGTTGTAAGCATTTACTTATGGAACCAATTTTTTAAAAATGAAGGGTTGAAGCAATCGGGCCGAAAATGGGCAAGATGGATTGCTACTTACCTCATTATTTTGATGATATTTTCTTGGTTTACGTACCAGCATACAAAAAATAACCCTGGCTGGGAATCACTTATCGAAGACATCCATATTTCTGCACAGACAGATACTTATCAAAATTGGAAAAATCCATCTAAATTTGGCTATCCATTACATGGGGATGGATCAAGTGTTACTGCCAATACCTACGAGCGAATGGCCTGGGGAATAGTTGGCTTCAAGCTGATCGTCAAAAACCCTCTCGGTAATGGCGTGCTGAGATCTTTTCCTCAACAAATGAAACAAACTGGCATTGAATTCAATCATGCTGCTTATACTCACAGCGCGTGGATTGATTTGGGGTTGAGTTATGGCTGGCTTGGAGTCCTGCTAATACCAACTGCACTCTTTTTATGTCTGATCGTCTCCATTGACAAATATCGCGGCCCCTATCGAGCCACAGTCTCCTTCCTGGCAGTCTCTTTCCTAGTGTTATATCTGATAGGTGAATACGCCTTCCAGCATGGCATCGAAATCCTCATCTTTGTAGGAGTACTATTGGCTAGCATTATCTCGCCGATTAAAAAATAAATTTTATTCTGTATTTTTTTAGTAAAATATTATTAATAACAAAACTCTTAAAGAAAACCACAGTACCAAAATACCGCAAAGTCAAATCTATCGTTTATTAAATCTAGGTAAAACCCCTCTACAAATTATTGAGGTGCGGTCAGGAAGTTATTTGGGTGAAGACGATATTGTAAGTTTTGAGGATGCTTATGGATGCAGTTAATTTTAGATATTTTTTAAATCTCAATAAATTTGAGGTTGTAATAGTGATTCAGATTGCACTAGAGAAAACCCGTGAGTAAAAAACATAAAGTTGCTTTAATTACTGGGATTACCGGCCAAGATGGTTCTTACTTGGCTGAGTTTTTATTAGAAAAAGGATATGTTGTACATGGTGTTAAGCGCCGTGCTTCTTTGTTTAATACTGATCGAATTGATCATTTATATCAAGATCCGCATGTAAATAAGCGTAATTTGTTTTTGCATTATGGCGATTTATCGGATACTAGTAATTTAATACGGATTATTAAGGAGTGTCAGCCAGATGAGATTTATAACCTTGGCGCTCAAAGCCATGTAGCAGTTTCTTTTGAGTCTCCTGAATATACTGCTGATGTTGATGGTATTGGCACTTTACGAATTTTAGAAGCTATTCGGATTTTAGGAATGGAGAAGAAAACTCGCTTTTATCAAGCATCGACTTCTGAGCTTTATGGACTAGTACAGGAAATTCCTCAAAAAGAGACAACCCCTTTTTATCCTAGAAGTCCATATGCCGTAGCTAAACTCTATGCCTACTGGATTACAGTAAATTATCGTGAGGCTTATAGAATGTATGCATGTAACGGTATTCTTTTTAACCATGAATCTAAACGTAGAGGTGAAACCTTTGTGACTCGCAAAATAACGCAAGGTTTGGCTAATATTGCTTTGGGCCTAGAAGATTGTCTCTATATGGGTAACATTGACGCCTTGCGTGATTGGGGTCATGCTAAGGATTACGTCCGAATGCAATGGATGATGCTTCAGCAAGAGAAGCCAGAAGACTTTGTAATTGCTACAGGTATGCAGTTTACCGTGCGTGAATTCATTACTCGCAGTGCTAAGCAACTGGGTATTATTTTGAAGTTTATAGGCGCCGCCGAGAAAGAAAAAGCCATCGTGGCAGCCATTGAGGGCGACAAAGCCCCCGCACTTAAAGTTGGGGATGTGATTGTCCAAATTGATCCCCGCTACTATCGCCCAACCGAAGTAGAAACGCTTTTAGGCGATCCAACGAAGGCCAAAGAAAAGCTCGGCTGGGCGCCTGAGATAACTTTAGATCAGATGATTATGGAAATGGTGGCAAACGACTTAGATCAGGCCAGGCAGCATGCCTTGCTTAATAAGTATGGTTACTCGGTAGCTGTCGGTAAAGAGAATTAGGTTTTGAGGATTTGTAACAGAATGAGTTCAGAGTTGAATCAAAAGGTATATTTAGCAGGCCACCGAGGTATGGTGGGTTCTGCCATCGTGCGTAATTTAAAGGGTCGGGGTTATCAAAATATTATTACTAGATCCCACGCGGAATTAGATTTAACAAATCAAGCAGCAGTTCGATCCTTCTTCGAAACCGAAAAGCCAGATCAAGTGTATTTAGCTGCAGCTAAGGTGGGCGGTATTCATGCAAACTACATCTATCCAGCGGAGTTTATTTATCAGAACTTGATGATCGAGGCTAATATAATTCATCAGGCATTTTTGGCTGGAGTAAAAAAACTTTTGTTTTTAGGTTCGAGTTGCATCTATCCCAAGCTTGCTCCACAACCTATGAGTGAAGACGCTTTACTCACTGGAAAGCTTGAGTCGACCAATGAGCCCTATGCGATTGCAAAGATTGCAGGCATTAAGATGTGTGAGAGTTATAACCGCCAATACGGGCTATCTCACGGTGTAGATTACCGCTCAGTAATGCCAACCAATCTCTATGGCCCGGGTGATAATTATCACCCAGAAAATAGCCATGTGATTCCAGCGCTGATTAGGCGTTTTCATGAAGCAAAAGTCAGCAATACTCCAGAAGTAGTGATCTGGGGCACCGGAACGCCCAAGAGGGAATTTCTTTATGTCGACGATATGGCGGCTGCATCCGTCTTTGTGATGGAGTTAGACAAAAAAACCTACGACCAGCATACAGAGTCGATGCAAGGCCACATTAATGTAGGTTTTGGCAGCGACGTAACGATTGCAGAATTAGCAAAAGCCGTTGGTGAAGCTGTTGGCTACCAAGGTAAGATTAGCTTTGATACCAGCAAGCCAGAAGGCAGCCCACGAAAATGGGTGGACTCAAGCAAATTAAATAGATTGGGCTGGAAGCCTTTAACTAATTTAAGGGATGGCCTGACACTGACATATGAGGCGGCTCCAGTTGGCGATTGGCAGTAATAAGGGCCTTTTCGATGCAAGGGAACAAAACACACACGGTAAGTCGATTTAATCAGCTTGGATTCGCTTATGATCGTATCAGCTCTGTATTCTTGGTATATGGGCAACAAAGAATATGATCGCATTTCGAACATCCTATTGATTCTAGGCACTGTATTAAGTCTATTTTATATTCTGCTTGGATTTAGGCTGCATCATTTAGCGCCTAAACTCTCTCTAAGTAATTGCGTTCCACTCGTATTGATTGAATCCATGTTCGCATCAGTTGTATTTCACTATTTTTTATTGTGTCGCTATCCCCGGATACCAGGTTATATTTCCAAGATATTATTGGTAATATTTTTATGTAAAAATGAGAAAAAGTATCGGCGCATACATAAATTGTAGATAGAGGTTTAGACCTCTTATTTTAAAAAAATCATGCTGCAATGAGCTCAAGGTCTTATCAAGATTGCTTAAATACGATATGTCGGTAGAGCCCGATACAGGGTTACTGGGTTTCACATCGTAGGAATGCAAAATCCCTCGCCCGCTAATAAAATAGGTATTTTTAATTGATATCTTGTAGTAATCGGCAAGCAAATACCTCAACCCAATCTTCTTATGATCGTATTTCTGCAAAAAATTAGCAGCAAATGAATTAACGTTGTTTTCACTTTTTGAGGATTGTAAGTATGATAAGGATTCAGTTTAGCGTCACATTACTTCATTCGATAGAGCCCGAAAAAGATGCTGAATAAATTATCCTCATAGATTATGAAATTTTCACCTTAAGAGTGACTCTCGGGGGCGTCTATCTTTTAAAAACCTCACGATCGAAAATGTAATATTTAATGAAGACGATTTATAATTATTCAGCAGTTTAGATATAAAGCTGGCTTGTGCCAACTACTAATTATTAAACGGATAAAAATGAAATATGCTCACAAGTTAAGTGTAATTACTCCGAGTTATAACCAAATGAAATATCTTGAGAAAACAATTGATTCTGTGTTATCTCAAAATTATGAAAATATAGAATATATAGTTATAGATGGTGGCTCTACTGATGGTAGTTTAAATATACTAAAAAAGTATGATAAATATATTACTCATTGGGTTAGTGAGCCTGATCTAGGGCAGGCACATGCAATAAATAAAGGCCTAAGATTTGCAAGTGGTGATTGGGTAGGCTGGCAAAACTCAGATGATTATTACTCGCTGGATTGTTTCAAGCTAGTAAATAAGTGCATTTGGAATACAAAGTGCATAACTGATATTGGACTTATTGTGGGAAACATGGGTTTAGTTTCCGATGATGAGTTAGTTAGAGAAATGAAATATGTTAAACCTACATATCAGTCGCTCTTAGCCCAGGGCATGATCTTAACAAATCAGGCGGCATTTTGGAAAAGAGAAATTCATCAAAAAATCGGCTACCTAAACGAGGAGCTGCATTATGCATTTGATTATGACTGGTTTTTAAGGGTATTAAAAAAATACAAAGCCACTCATATTAATGAGGTTTTGGGATATTTGCGACTACATAGCCAAACAAAGACTAGCACATATGATAGAGCCTTTATAAATAATGAGTATAAAAAAATATATAAAATAAATAACTATAATAAAAATATATTTTCAACCATTTACTTTACAACTAAACGAATATTTCAAATGCTATTACTTGGTGAATTCAGATACCTTATAAATGGAGCAAAAGATAGGCTAAAGAAATGAATATTCTTTATTTATATTCTGAGGTGATGGATTACAGTTTCTCTACCATTCAGGTTTTAGTGAAAAACAAATATTTTGTACATATCGTTTATTGGGATAATCCAAGCCAAAAAGTAAGTCTATTTGAGCCAACGGCTATCCCTGGAGTAAGCTTATATAAAAGATCAGATATGTCCTTTGTTAACTTGGTTAAATTGATTGACAGCCTAAGCCCATCGATTATCGTCGTGTCAGGTTGGATGGATAGGTTATATGTTTATACATTATTTCGAATCCGCCTAAAAAATAGACGGGTAAAAGTAATATGTGCTATGGACAATCAATGGACTGGGTCCATAAAGCAAAAAATTGCTAGACTACTTGGCAAATTAGGCCTTTACAAAATTTTCTATGACTATGCTTGGATTGCCGGATTTGACCAATATGAATATGCAAGAATGATTGGATTCAAAAGATCCGAAATAGTGTTTGATTATTACTCTGCCGATCTATCCAAATTTAAAGTTACAAACTCTAATTCATCAAGACCTTTAACTAAAAAATTTTTATTTGTTGGCCGATTGGCCGAGAGTAAAAATATTGAAATACTTATTTCTGCTTGGGCTAAATTTCATAAGCTCAATAATGACTGGAGTTTAACCATTGTTGGTCAAGGACCATTGAACGCTCTAGTTGCAAATGCTAGCGTAAATTGGATTAAGTATCTTGAGCCAACTAAATTAGTTACTATGCTCTTGGAGCATGACGTTTTTATCTTGCCGAGCAAGGATGAGCATTGGGGGGTTGTAATTCACGAGGCGGTATCTGCTGGGTTGCCTATTATTTCATCTGATGCGTGTGGCGCATCTAAGACTTTTGTAATACCGGGCTTTAATGGTTTTACATTTAAGAGTGGTGACTTGGAAGAGCTGCTAGAGGCAATGTTAAAATTTTCTCGGCTTGACGAAAAAGATCGTCTAATAATGGGAGAAAATTCTAGGATTATGTCTATGCGCATAACACCGCAAACTTCAGCGTATAATATTTTATCTGTCTTAAGTTGAATAAGAATCTTAAAGAATTTAGAAGTTAAATAATCTAAAGCGATAGTATTAAACATATTTTGTTATTTATTGTGACTTGAACTACTGCACTTTAGATTATTTTATTAATTGATAATATATATGTAAATTTATATTGCTTCTCTCAATCAAAGTATTTGAACATAAGAATTAGTTTAAAAAATTCATTCACGCTACTGGAGTTGGGGCATTGCATAAATATGCTTAAATCTCTGTATTCTCTTTGGCTTCATTTTAGTAAGAGAAGAAAAATACAGGCTTATTTACTTTTAATTTTGATGGTAGTTGTATCAATTTTAGAGGTATTTAGTCTAGGTATGGTGATACCTTTTTTGGGAGTTCTAAGCTCACCGCAAAAGATTTTTGACTCGTCATATTTTCAATATACGATATATAAATTCCCTATATTAGCTTCTATTAATTTGCAAATAGTGATTACGGTAATTTTTTGCCTTGTCGCAATGATAGCAGGCCTCACAAGAGTTCTTTTGATGTGGCTACAAACGCGGTTTAGTCACGCAATCGGAGCAGATTTTAGTTATGCAATATATAAGCAAGCATTATTTCAACCGTACTCAGTTCATATCTCACGTAATAGTTCCGAAATTATTTCTGGAATAGTCAACAAATCAAACGGCTTATTAACCTTTATTGTGCTTCCAACGCTCACTTTGCTGAGTTCTATTTCAATGATTTGTTTTATTTTGGCCACTGTAATTTTATTTAATCCTGTAGTTGCCTTAGTAACATTCGGAGGCTTTGGAGTGCTTTATTTTATCGTTATGAGCATAACTAAAAATCAATTAAAAATTGATGCGCAGCGAATTAACGAGTATTCAACATCAGTAATTAAAGCCTTACAAGAGGGCTTGGGAGGAATCCGCGATGTTCTTTTGGATAGAACTCAATATGAATACCTAAAGCTATACAAACAATCTGATAATCCACTTAGAAGATCGCAGGCAAATGTTCAGATAATTTCTAGCGCGCCTAGATTTATAATTGAGGCAATTGGCCTTGTATTTATTGGGTTAATTGCATTCAATCTATCGACCGTGGATGATGGATTCTTAGGCGCTATTCCATTGTTGGGGCTTATTGCTTTAGGGGCACAGCGCTTATTGCCGCTTATGCAACAAAGCTATATGAGTTATGTTAACCTAAAAGCGGGTGCCCCTATGTTGATAGATGTTTTGAGATTGTTAGAAAGTAAAACACCTGAAAATGACTGCCATTTTAAAAAGATAGAATCTGACGCCTTAGAATTTCGTAAATATATAGATATTGAAGGTGTTTCTTTTGCATACGATAATTCAGATCAGTTTGTCTTTTCTAATCTAAACATTTCTATCCCGAAAGGATCGAGAGTTGGGATTGTTGGAAAAACTGGCTGTGGAAAGAGTACATTTTGTGATGTGCTAATGGGTTTATTGCTTCCATCTGAGGGATGTATAAAAATAGATGGCCTAAAATTGGACGCAAGCAATATTCATCAATGGCAAAAGCAGATTGCACACGTTCCACAATCCATATTTTTAGTAGATTCAACCGTTGAGGAAAATATTGCATTTGGGGTAAATATAGATAATATTGACCACAACCGTATTATTGAGTCAGCAATAAAAGCCGGCATACATTCAGACATAGTAACGTGGAGTAATGGCTACCAAACTCGGATTGGTGAGCGTGGAATACAAATTTCTGGTGGGCAAAGACAAAGAATAGGGATAGCACGAGCGCTATATAAAAATGCTGATGTCATTTTTTTTGATGAAGCTACTAGCGCCTTAGATGGGCAAACAGAAAAGGAGATTATTGCAGCAATAAATTCGCTCTCTAAAGAGCTGACGATTATTACCGTCGCACACAGAACAACAACACTAAAAAGTTGTGACTTAATCATTTCGCTTCAAAAAGGCGGCCTTAACAGAGTGGGAACTTATGATGAGATATTACGAGGAACTGCTAATTGAATAAAAAACTAACCATAGTTACCACTGTATACAAGGGAGAGAAATATCTACCAAAATTTTTAAATAATTTGCTAAGTATAGAGAATAGAAGTGAGATTAACTTTAAGTTAATGTTGAATAAGGCCAATCAAGATGAAATAAACATTGTTAATTCTTTCATGGATATAAACCCTGGATTTTTAGAGGTTCACTACAGCGATGAAGTTGAAAGCATTGCAAAGTCTCTTAACAAAGGATTTTCTCAAGCAAAAACTCCATTGATTGCATACGCTGATGTTGATGATACAAAATTACCAGATGCCTATGTGCGCATGATGGAAACTTTAGGGCGAGCGGAAGTAACTTACGGAGATTATATTGTTGTCAAAAACCAAGGGGAGGTCAATGGCAAGCTGGTAACCTCTCCCAGTTTCAATTTGTCTGACGGTCTTTGCAAGCCTATATTTGGACCAACCCATTGCTTTAGAAGGGAAGTTTTAGCAAAGGCGGGTTTCTGGGACGAGCAGCTTAAATCTGGTGCTGATTTTGATTGGCAAATTAGAGCGTCACACTCGTGCAATGTTGAAAAAACTCTCGGCCCTATTACTTACTACACCAGAGATGGCTCTATATCTGCGAGTCAAACTAAGTGGTATGAAATAGACGCATTAAAAATATGCTTACGTTATGGTTTGTACAATCAATTGCCTCAGTTTCAGCACAGACTTCCAGAGATTGTTGAGTTTGAGGCTACCAAATTGCTATTTAATGGCCAGAAGCATGCGCTCGAGAACTATTGGATTAATTATCAAGAATATCTTCTTAATAGTGCCAACAAAATCGGTCATGGCGTGGGCGTTAAGCGGGCATTAAAGTATTTAGCTATCGCATTACAAGAACGTGTACGCTCTTCATTTGGCCTTAGATCCTGAAGTATAGAAATAATAACACCATGAAACTGGTTGTGATAAGTACTGAATTCTTTGGTGCAGGAGGATTTAGAGCCGCAAATCGAATTTATCTTGCACTGTCGTCAATTGGAATAAATGTAAAAAAATTCACTTCCAATGAAGATTATCGAGATAATAATTGCAGTTTAAAGCGATCATCTGTAACTAAATTTTTTCAATTAATTAAGCCGCGATTAAGCAACTTGGTGATTAAAATAATCTTCAGAGATACTCAAGCTAGATCATTATCAATACTATCTTCAGGACTACATAAATTAATCAACAAGATGGATGTAGATATTGTTAATTTGCATTGGGTAAATGGAGAATTTTTATCCATAACTGATATTGGAAATATTAAAAAACCACTTATTTGGACCCTTCATGATATGTGGGCATTTTGTGGTACTGAGCATGTAGCCGTAAATGAAGAATGGAAATCAGGATATATGCTCAACGCAAGAAATACTTTGACTTTATCTCGCTGGATCGATAGAGGAATATTTAAATTAAAACAACATAAGTGGAAAAATTTTAATATCGTGGTACCAAGCAATTGGTTAAAAAATTGCGCTAAAGAAAGTGTTTTATTTGGTCAAATGAGAATTTCAGTTATTCCAAATGCATTAGATCTAAATATCTGGAGGCCTAAAGATAAGTCCGTTGCAAGAAATATTTTAGGATTGCCCAAAAATGGTACCTTGATAATGTTCAGTGCGGTAAATTTGTGCGATGCAAATAAAGGCTATCCACTTCTTATCGAGGCATTAAATAAGGTCAACTTGGAAGAGTCTGTTACCCTAGTTTTAGTAGGAGGTGGGTCAGTTGAAAAAGAAAATTTACAAATTAATGTAATTCAGCTCGGGCATTTGGCAGACGATATTTCTCTATCTCTTGTATATTCAGCTGTGGATATGGTCATTGTCCCATCCCGGATAGAGTCATTTGGTCAAGTAGCCGCCGAAGCGCATGCCTGTGGAACGCCTGTTGTGTGCTTTAAAACATCGGGACTAATCGATATAGTTGATCACATGAAAACAGGTTATCTCGCAACACCATATTGCACGCAAGATTTAGCAAAAGGTATTGAATGGGTTTTGTCAGATCAATTGCAATACAAATTACTTTGCATTAATGCCCGCCAAAAAGCAGAACAACACTGGTCATATCAGGTTGTTGGAAAGAGGTATGAAAAATTATGTGATCATATTCTTAATGGAAAGCCTGATTAATCAATGATTAAAAATACCATAAAGAATGTCGCTAATAAATTTGGTTTCCAAATTTCTAAAATTGCACCAAATAATTGCCCTTCTTATCAATTGCAAAAATTTTATGAGACTATGAATATTGACCTAATAATAGATATTGGGGCAAACGAGGGTCAGTTTGTTAAAGATGCAAAAAAATGGGGATATGCTGGCGGAGTTTGGAGTTTCGAACCAAGTAAAAAAGCTTTTAATCTTCTTTACCGAAATTCGATTAACTACACCAATTGGAGTGCAAATCATCAAGCCATAGGTGATTTTGACGGTGAAATAGAATTAAATATATCGAAAAATTCGGTCTCCTCAAGTATTCTAAAAATGGAAAGACTTCATTTTGAGACAGCAAAAGGATCAATCTATGTTGATAAAGAAGTTGTAAGGATTTCTCGACTCGATTCAATCATTGATAAAAAACAACCAACCAATAATTACTTTGTAAAGATTGATGTTCAAGGCTATGAAGCGAATGTATTAAAGGGGGGCATGTCCACTCTTGCAAATGCCAGAGGAATATTGTGCGAATTATCACTTGTGCCCTTATATGAGAATCAAGAACTTTGGCTATCTATGGTTCGGAGGTTTGATGAATTGGGGTTTAGTATTTGGAGCGTTTACCCTGGTTTTACTGATCAGAATACCGGTAAAACGTTGCAGGTAGACGTCCTACTATTCAATAGGAAATTTTTTTAAAGATTGCAAATTAAATAATCCTCAGTTCGGTTGTAATCATAGTTTTGTAGCTTTTTTCATATGGAAATCTGTTGATAAAGAAATATTTTGATCTCAGCCTAATTCGGTTGCATCTTCCATCAAGAAAGCCAACATTCCTAAATTGTTCTATCCTATCTTTTCTGAATGGCCTTAGGTTAGCATTGCTCTAAATAATCAGTATGACCTTTTTTTGCAATATATAGAGCCAGTTTTTCGTTCGATTTCGTGTCCTTCACTTAAGTTATTAAATAAAGGGCAATAAGAATTCATAGCAAAAGGTATTATTAAGGCGCCCCATAAAGGCGTCTTAAAACATGTTAAGGATGAATTTTAGGGTAATACCTTTTTTCTAAACGCCAGCTTATAAATGCTGCCGTGCGAAGCCGTTTTCGTTATTTTGCTAAATGGATTTAAGTGGTCTGCGGATACCTTCTAGTAGTTTAAGTTCCCACACTAACTTGGCTACAGGCAAGTTGATATTTATTTCAATCACAAGGATCCTACGATTTAATGCGTTGATAGCATCGAGGGTTATAAAAATAGGGCGCCATAATGCACAATGTCGCACATAAGTTCAAATGCCCACATCGATGTTAGCTTCGGTTGTTATGAACCGCATGGGCTTACCTATGATGTATGTATTTGGAGTGCTACTGCTTTAGAGCTTTAGCCCGCCACAGCTCAGATGCTAAATTTTTAAGGTATCTACTACGTTATTAATAAATGGTAGTGCTACAAATACTGTATGCGCCTCGTAAATCCGTATTTGACAATCCACCAGCAGATTACTTCAATATCAAGACAATTTAGACTCTATCAATCGTTACTTTTTATGTGAATATCCTGTTGTAATTGCAGTAGAGAAAACAGAAAATACAATTTTTATAAATGGTAAATAGGCGAGTACTAAACTACCCCCCGTGCCCATCAAAAAAGAAAGTGTATAATATTTTAAAAATATATATTATATGATTAACTACATAGCCGATAAGATAAGTAGTTACTATACCTCTAAATTATTATTATTAATAATTTTTTTATTAAGTATATTATCAAGCCCTATTTTCAATTATTTAGGGCTTAAATTTTCTTATGTCATATTAGCCTTATCTATTCCGATTATCATTTTGTTTATTAAAAGAAGTAATATTAATTTACATTTTTTAATTATTGGATTATTTTATCTATCTTTAGGGCTATTTTCTTATTTGTATTCAGGCAGCAAAGACTCTCTTTACTTTGCGGTAAATATATTTATAGGTATCTATTTCCTTTCTTTTATTAACAGAATGGAATTTTTATATTTAATTAATATACTAACTTTATTTGTTTTTGCGGCGCTGCTCTGCTCTATTATTGGCTATATTTCAGTTTTGAATGGTTTATCTCCCTTATTTTCGATTAACACCCCACATGTTAATGTATTAAATTTTTACCCTTTTTCATTTTCACTTTTATATCCAACCCCGGCAGGGTGGACGGCAAGACCAACTTTTATCTTTGATGAGCCTGGAGCACTAAGTTTATATGTTTGTATTGTTGTGACTATCAGGCAGATTGCTGGCATGAAATCCTCTACTTCATTCTTAATGCTCACTTTAGGCTTGATAACATTCAGCTTAGCACACGTTTTGTATACAGTTTCTTTTTTTATATTAAATTTTCGAGATATCAAATATCGATATTACTATCTAATATTTTTTGTGGTTTTAATTCTCTTTTCGATATTTTTTTCTCAACAATTTAGCTTTTTGAATAATATCTTCATGGTGATAGAGCGTTTATTTTTTGGAAATAATATGCCGAGCCTATTTTTTGGGGGCAATAGAGCCTATTATCTTGGTCTTAGCTATGATCAATTTATAGAAGCAAATTGGTACAATATACTATTCGGATGGGATAGTCCCTCTGGATGCTGCAACCCGATTCACCCCTTTATTGTTGGCGGTCTTGTGGGTTCTTTATATTATTATTCTTTCATATTGTTTTTATTTTTGATCCCAGTTTTTAGGCTAACTCGTAGCAATTTAATGTTAATTTTTATGGCTGCATTGTTTCTTCAAAGGCCGGAGGTTGGAATGCCTGGAGTGGCAACCCTTTCTTGTGTACTTTTTTATGCGCTGGTATTTTTTAATCCTAATAACCCTATTTCTAATAAAAAATGAAAATTATTGCCTTAATGTTAGTTAAGAATGAATCATGGATTCTTGAGACAACGCTGCCAAGCTTGTTTAAGTATATAGATGAATTGATAGTTCTTGATGGCGGCTCAAGTGATAATTCTGTTGAAATTATTAAATCATTTGGTGGTACGGTGATTATTGAATCCAATGGGAGAGTCGCATATTCAGATTGGAGGCAAACTTTACTCGAAGCAGGTAGGGCGCAGGGTGGCACTCATTTTGTTTTTTTAGATGCGGATGAGGCATTTAGCGCTAATTTTTCTAAAGATTTCTTTGGGATTGTGGAGTCAATGAAACCAGGGCAAAAACTAGTACTGGATTGGATTTGTCTCTGGAAGAGCCCTTTTAAAATTAGGTTCGATAATTCTATTTGGACTCTCAACGAAAAGGATGTAGTTTATTGTGACAATCGAAAAGAGAATTATAAAAAAGTTACAGATCACGAGCCAAGAACCCCAGGTTTGTTGAATCCACAAAATTGCATTCGCATACCGAGGTCGAAAGGGGCAATATTGCACTTCCAATTTGTTTCATCTTCTCGCTTTCAGATGAAACAAGCGTTTGTGCAGTGTCGGGAGCTTGTTGAGTGGAATCGTGAGCCAAAAAGCATTAATCTGAGATATGAAATAACCCGTGATAAAGGCTATATCTTTTGTGTCCCAACTCCCAAAGCATGGTTGAATGGTATGGTTGGGTTAGATAAATTAAATGAAGGCTCCCATTATCCTTACCGTAAATACATTCAGGACTATTTTTCAAATTATGGTGTGGAGTACTTTGAGAAGCTAGATATTTGGCATATCCCAGAATTACATCGTGAATTTATATCTCTTGTTGGTCGAACTCCTTCCCCAGATAAAATCATTAAAACTCCTAGAGAGATTTGGCTTGGTATAAAGCAAAAGATTAAGTATTTTCTTGCAAAGTTACCGCTTTTAATAATGTATGTGCGTTAAACATGATGGCTTAATTGGTCGAAAATTCTCGCTTAAAAAAATAGCGCGCTAATTTTTGCAAATACAACTCAGTTAACAATGAAAATTTTTTCTTTATATTGCACATCATGTATGAACTTATAGGATGCGTTGTAAATTTTTATTTACCAAAGTATGTAAATACTAGAAATTTAATTGAATAGTTTACTAAAAATATTTTAGATTAAAACTCCGAACGTAAAGGTTACTTCATGCTTAAATCCTTTTTTACACTTAATGCCTGATTATAAAAATGAAGCTAAAAAAATTTTGAGAGAAAAAAAGAATGTTACATTATATTGTTACAGGATGTGCTGGTTTTATCGGTAGTTCTCTAGTTGATCGATTATTGTTGAATGGTCATAAAGTTACCGGGATAGATAATTTTTCTACCGGCCAACGTCGATTCTTGAATGATGCTTTGATGAATGTTAATTTTAAGCTAATCGAAATGGATATTTTGAATCTAAATGTCCTCAAAGCTTCCCTTTCGGGTGGCGACACTGTTATTCATTTGGCCGCTAATGCTGATGTGCGTTTTGGTACCGATAACACCGGTCGTGATCTGGAGCAAAATACCATTGCTACCTACAATGTCCTTGAAGCTATGCGCACAAACAACATCAAGAAGATAGCATTTTCATCTACTGGTTCTATTTATGGCGAGGCTTTAGATGTTCCAACCCCTGAGGACGCCCCTTTCCCCATACAAACTTCACTTTATGGAGCATCAAAAGCTGCGGGAGAAGGATTGATCTCGGCTTATTGTGAAGGGTTCGGCATTCAGGCCTATATTTTTAGATTTGTATCAATTCTTGGTGAGCGTTATACGCATGGCCATGTATTCGATTTTTATCAACAACTAAAAGTTGATCCCTTGTCTCTGCACGTACTGGGCAATGGTAGGCAGCGGAAGTCTTATCTTTATGTGCAGGACTGCATTGATGCTATGTTGCTCGCGATGTCAAAGGCTAAGGATAAGGTGAATATTTTTAATCTTGGGGTTGATGGATATTGTGAGGTCAATGATTCAATCGGATGGATCTGCGAGGAGCTTGGTCTAACCCCATCGATCAATTATTCTGGTGGAGATCGGGGTTGGATCGGGGATAATCCTTTTATCTTTTTAGATACTCGGCGTATTCAATCCTTGGGTTGGACTCCAAAACTTTCTATTCAGGAGAGTGTGATCAAGACTGTTAAGTACCTTCGCGAAAATGAGTGGGTATTTAAGTTTAGGGATGCCTGATGAAAATCTGTGTTCAAGGGCTTTGGCATTTAGGCTCTGTGATTTCAGCATGCTTAGCGTCTGTGGGTCATGATGTCTCAGGGCTTGATGCAGACCCGGTGTCTGTTTCAAATTTATCTCAAGGTAAGGCCCCATTATTTGAGCCTGGTTTAGATAATTTGTTAAATTTTGGTTTATCGAAATCTAAATTAAGTTTTTATACTGACCCATCGCAGGCCGCAGCAGATGCCGAAGTGCTATGGGTAGCATTTGATACGCCGGTAAACGAAGAGGATGAGGCTGATATTAATTTTGTGCAAACTCAGATACAAGGGGTTTTACCCTTTCTTGCAGACAATACAATAGTTTTAATTTCATCACAAATACCTGTTGGCTCTATTAGAAAATTGGAAGCATTTGCTAAAAAATCCTTTTCAGATAAGCATCTTAGTTTTGCATGCTCACCTGAGAACCTCCGTTTAGGTAAGGCTCTAGATGTTTTTTTAAAGCCAGATAGGATGGTGGTTGGGGTGCGTACTGAATCTAATAAAAAGACACTTCAGCAGTTGCTATTGCCAATTACCGACAAGATTGAATGGATGTCAGTAGAGTCTGCAGAAATGACCAAGCATGCAATCAATGCATTTTTAGCAGTATCAGTGACTTTTGCCAATGAGATAGCTTCAATATGTGAAATGGTAGGCGCTGACGCTAAGGAAGTTGAGCGCGGACTTAAAACGGAGTCTCGTATTGGGTCAAAAGCTTATGTATCTCCAGGGGGACCATTTGCTGGTGGTACTCTAGCTCGCGACATTACTTTTCTGGGAAACGAAAGCAAGGCGCATGAACTTGTAACACCCTTACTGTCCGCTGTCAGACCCAGCAATGATGAGCATAAGAACTGGACTCGCAGAAATTTGTTGAAATGTTTTGGGAGTCTTGGTGGAGTAACAGTTGCTATTTGGGGACTAACTTATAAACCTGGAACAGATACACTTCGTCGATCACTTGCTGTTGAATTTTGCGATTGGTTAATTGGGCAAGGCGCAAGTATTAAGGTTTACGATCCCGTAGTTAAGATCATGCCTGAGCGATGGGGTGGCAGGGTCATCCGCTGTTCTGATGCAATTCAAGCTATTGAAGGAGCAAATGCTTTGGTGGTGGGTACTGAGTGGCCGGAATTTAAGGAATTAGCTCAGGACTTGAATATGGAAGGACATATAGACTTGGTGATTATTGATGCTAATCGCCATCTATTTGCTTCTCGGCCTAAATTCATAGGGGCTGGTTGTAAATACATTGCTGTTGGAATATCGCTGGTGAGTGGAGTATAAGGATGGATAAAGTTTTGTTGGGAAAGGTAGCTATAGTTACCGGAGCTAACCAAGGATTGGGTTTGCAAATTGCCAGAAGATATGCATCTGCTGGTGCCGATCTTATGTTGTGTGCTCGGAATGCTGATCTTCTGGAGGCCGCAACGCATGAGGTATCTCAGTTATCTGGGCTAGGGCAAAAAATAATTTGTCAGGTTGCCGATGTTTCTAATGAGTCAGATGTAAACAAACTGGTGTCCGAAACAATTGACCGGCTTGGGAGTTGCCATATCCTCGTGAATAATGCTGGTGTCTATGGACCAAAGGGTGAGATTGAGTCTATTGATTGGGTTGATTGGATTCGAGCGGTCGAAATTAATATTTTTGGTTCAATATTAATGAGTCGAGCTGTGCTGCCGTACTTCAAAAAGCAGTGTTATGGAAAAATTATTCAACTTTCAGGCGGTGGAGCTACAAGTCCAATGCCTTGCCTTAGTGCATACGCAGTTTCCAAGGCGGCCATTGTTCGTTATGCCGAAACATTAGCTGAAGAGGTTCGCGGAACTGGTATTGATGTTAATGCGATTGCTCCCGGCGCGCTAAATACACGCATGTTGGATGAAATTCTAGCGGCGGGTCCAGATAAAGTAGGGAAAGATTTTTATCAGCGCTCATTGCGGCAAAAGGAAAAAGGGGGCGCAGGCTTTAATAAGGGTGCCGATCTTGCATTATTCTTAGCTTCCCCTAAAAGTGACGGCATAACTGCAAAACTAATTAGTGCTGTTTGGGACAACTGGCAGGAGTGGCCCAAGCATCTTGATCAATTATCTGTAAGCGATGCTTTTACTTTGCGGCGCATTTCAGGTCGGGAGCGTGGCATGGAGTGGGGTGATCTATAAGCATGGTTCCGGATGAAATAAAACTTAGTGTATCCAATATTTTGGGGGTTGGAATTATTGGATGCGGTCTGATTGGGCAAAAAAGAGCTTCCTCCTTAGGGCATGGAGGTCAACTAATTGCTTGCGCCGATATTAACCTATATCGCGCAAAGCAATTGGCCCAGCGTTTCGAAGCCAAAGCATTGGCAAGTTGGCAAGAGATTTTGGCACATCCACAAATTGATCTTGTAATTATTGCCACCTTGCATGATTCACTGGCTGAAATTACTTTAGCTGCTATTTGTGCTGGTAAGCATGTCCTAGTTGAAAAACCCGCCGCAAGATCAGCTGAAGAATTAGCTCCAGTAATTGCTGCAGCTAAAAAATCCAATATTAAAGTTCATGTAGGCTTTAATCATCGCTACCATCGCAGTTTACAAAAAGCTAAGGAAATTGTTGACTCAGGTGTATTGGGCGACTTGATGTTTATTCGCGCTCGTTATGGTCATGGCGCTAGAATTGGCTACGACAAAGAGTGGCGCGCCGATCCTACGCTATCTGGTGGTGGGGAGCTTATAGATCAAGGGCCTCATCTAATTGATCTCTCGCGTTGGTTCCTGGGGGATTTTTCTGAAGCGCAAGGATTTGCACACACCTACTATTGGGATATGCCAGTTGATGACAATGGTTTTATGATTTTAAAAACTCCAAAGAAACAAGCGGCATTTCTGCATGCATCCTGTACGGAATGGAAAAACCTTTTTTCGATGGAAATTTATGGCAAAGATGGCAAGTTAGATTTATCTGGGCTGGGCGGTAGCTATGGTTTAGAAAAGTTAACCTATTACAAGATGCTTCCTCAGATGGGCCCACCAGAAACAACTTCTTGGGAATACCCAATGGCTGATGATTCATGGGCCGTAGAGATGGCGGATTTCTATCAAGATATTATTTTGAACCGCGAACCTGCCGCTGGTCTTAATGATGCCTACCAAGCATTAAAAATTATCGACCAAATTTATAAGGACTCTGGTTATGATCATTGTGCGTAGCCCACTTCGAATTACTCTTGGTGGCGGTGGAACTGATTTAGCTTCTTACTTTGTAGATCATGAAGGCTTTTTAATTGCGGCTGCTATTGATAAATATGTATACGTCACTATAATGCGCCCTTTTACCGAGGGGATATACTTGAAGTATTCACAGCTAGAGCATGTGGATAAGGTTGGGCAAATACAGCATCCTATTATTCGAGAGGCATTAGGGCTGATGGATTTCCGTACCCCTCAAGTTGAGATAACTACCTTAGCTGATATCCCTGCAGGAACAGGATTGGGGTCTTCAGGAAGTTTTACTACGGCATTGCTCAAAGCGCTTTACACCCATCGCAAGCGTCATATTCACCAAGAAGAATTGGCTGAGCTAGCTTGTCATATAGAGATAGATCGATTAGGTGAGCCAATTGGCAAGCAAGATCAATACATTGCTGCAGTGGGTGGGTTAACCTGCTTTACTTTCCATAAAGATGGAAAGGTGACTGCAGTGCCTTTAAAGATTAGCATGCAAACCATTTATGATTTAGAGGATAACTTACTACTCTTTTTTACTGGATTCTCTAGAAGTGCTAGTGGAATATTAAAAGATCAAAAAGTAAGGTCGCAGCAAAATGATGCTGACATGATTGCTAATTTACATTACGTTAAAGACCTAGGGCTTCGCAGTAAGTTAGCTCTTGAAGAGGGTAATACGACATTGTTTGGCGAACTCATGCATGAGCACTGGGAGCATAAAAAAAATCGTTCACATGGGATGAGTAATCCTCAAATTGATGATTGGTATGAGTTAGCAATGAATAATGGTGCCATCGGCGGTAAGTTGGTTGGCGCTGGTGGTGGCGGTTTTTTAATGTTTATGGCAAAAGACCGCAACCAATTGCGGAAGGCAATGACCGGTGCGGGCCTCGAAGAAGTGCGTTTTAAGTTTGATTTTGAGGGCGCTAAAGTGATGATGTCGTCTTGATGCTGCCAGTTGTGATACTTGCGGGAGGGTTGGCTACGCGCCTGCGTCCAGTAACCGAGACTGTTCCCAAGGCTTTAATTGAGGTGGCAGGAAAACCTTTTATAGAGCACCAACTTGAGTACCTTTCCAAGCAAGGAATCACCTCTGTAGTTTTGTGCATTGGGTATCTGGGAAAGATGATTCAAGATATTGTTGGAAATGGTTCGCGTTGGAATATGCGGGTCAGCTATTCTCATGATGGTCCATTTTTGCTTGGTACTGGTGGAGCTATAAAACAGGCCTTAAGTTTGCTAGGGGAGCAATTTTTTATTTTATACGGCGACTCTTATTTGCCCATCAATTTTTCTAAAGTTCAGACTGCTTTTATTAATAGTCAGCACTTAGCTCTCATGACAGTCTTAAAGAACAACAACCAATGGGATACCAGTAATGTGCAGTTTGAAAAAGGCAAATTAATTGAATACAATAAAAAGATTTTTAATCCTAAGATGCACTATATTGATTATGGATTAGGGCTGATGGACGCTAGTGTCATTAGCACCTACTCTGCTAATGAGGTCTTTGATCTTTCTGAGGTTTACAGTGGCTTATCTATACGTAAACAACTTGCTGGCTATGAAGTTTTTGAGCGTTTTTATGAGATTGGTTCATATCAAGGCATTGCTGATACCGAAGACTATTTACTGAAACATACTACTAAGGACAATTTATGAGTTATGCCCAACAACATTTAGATGAATCAGTTGAAGTTATTAAAAAGCTAGATGTAGCGAAAATCGAAAAAATGGCTGATTTATTAGCTCAAGTTAAATTCGATGGGGGACGAGTATTTTTTCTAGGTGTCGGTGGTAGTGCTGGTAATTGCTCTCATGCAGTAAATGATTTTCGTAAAATTGTTGGCATTGAATCATACGCCCCTACTGACAATGTCTCTGAATTAACCGCCCGTACAAATGATGAGGGTTGGGCTTCCATATTTGTTGAGTGGCTTAAAATAAGCAAGCTCACCTCCAAAGATATGATATTTATTTTTTCGGTAGGCGGTGGAAATTTAGAAAATAATATAAGTCCTAACTTAGTGGAGGCCTTAAAGCTTGCTAAGTCTATAGGGTCAAAAGTGATTGGTGTGGTTGGCCGAGATGGTGGGTACACAGCTAAAGTTGCTGATTCTTGTCTCGTTATTCCCACGGTCAACCCAAATAATGTGACCCCGCATTCAGAGGCTTTTCAGGGACTTGTTTGGCACCTATTAGTTTCGCATCCAAAGTTAAAGGCCAATCAAACCAAGTGGGAATCTACAGCCAAATAATCCAGAGAGATATTTAAAGTGAGACGAGCAGTTTTTTTAGATCGTGATGGTGTCATTAATCGAGCAATTGTGCGAGATGGACTGCCATATCCTCCCGCAAATTTAGATGAGTTGGAGATATTGCCAGGAGTAGCGGAAGCCCTTCAAAAATTACATGAAGAAAATTATCTTTTGATAGTGGTAACTAATCAACCAGATGTTGCGCGTGGAATCATCAATAAAGCAGACGTAGAAAAGATAAATAGCCATCTTTTTTCCTTGTTGCCATTGGACTATATCAAGACCTGTTACCATGATAGTGGTCATGACTGTCTTTGCCGTAAGCCACTGCCAGGAGCGATAATTGAGTCATCTAAAGAAAATCAAATTGATTTATCAAAAAGCTTTATGGTCGGGGATCGTTGGCGAGATGTTGAGGCAGGGAAATCAGCAGGTTGCAAAACTTTCTTTATTAACTATCACTATGCCGAGAAACAGCCCGTGAAGCCTGATTTTATTGTCTCATCGTTATTAGAGGCGCAAAAAATTATATCTGGAGAGTTATAAATGAAAAAAATAGAAGATTTAAGTGTTAAGATTTTTTCTGATGGTGCCGATAAAGTGGGTATGTTAGAAATGTACGCAAAACCCTTTATTAAAGGATTAACAACCAATCCAACCTTAATGAAAAAAGCGGGTATAGCGGATTACCGTGCTTTTAGCAAAGATATTCTTACTTTTGTCAAAGATAAGCCTATATCTTTTGAAGTCTTTTCTGATGATTTTTTAGAGATGGAACGTCAAGCTTTGGAGATCGCTAGTTGGGGTGAAAATGTGTATGTAAAGATTCCAATAACCAATACTAAACAAGAAACTTGCTGTGCTCTCGTCAAAAAATTAGCCGATCAAAAAGTGAAACTAAATGTTACTGCATTAATGACTCTTGATCAGGTACGAAATGTGGTTGCGTCATTAAATCCAAATATTCCTAGCTATGTTTCTGTTTTTGCAGGTCGTATAGCAGACACGGGTATTAACCCGGTACCCATAATGGCTAAAGCGGTCGAAATATTAAAATTAGTGCCTACAGCCGAACTTATTTGGGCTAGTCCTAGAGAGTTACTTAATATATTTCAAGCAGATGAGATTGGTTGTCAGATTATTACCGTTACGATTGATATTATTAAAAAGCTACAATTAGTTGGCTATGATTTGAATAGTTATTCACTTGATACAGTAAAAATGTTTTATCAGGATGCTATTACTGCAGGATATAAATTGTAGACCCAAACGTCAGCATTTTTAGAATTATGAAAATATAAAAAAATATTTCTCTTATTAAAGAAAAAACTTTCGTCCACAACTTCTTCCACTAAATTATTAAGTAAAAAAAGGGCATTTCACCCATTTTTCTACATATTCCCCGCAGGCTTCTTTCCTGGTACGATTTAGTGAGTAACCCTGTTGATAACAAATCCTTTTAATTGTCACTTGAACGCTATCGTCAGCATATAGAAGTCGTATAGAAGAATGTTAGTAATAGTAAGTCATGCTGAGTAATACCTCATCCAGATTTTTTGAGTATTAATCCCTTAATAACAATGGCTTCAGCTTGTCTTAGCTATGCGTGTCAACATAATTAAATAATAGAATCACCTTACTAATAACCGATAGTCATAGATTAAAATTCCGTACCCGTAAAAAATAAGTAGTAGGCTTTAAGGTCAATTGGCTTAAAAAGTCTTTTTGCTTTTTAAGAATCGCGTAAATACTGAACAGAAATAGCGGCTAGAATGCGCGCTAAAACTTCTGTAGACCCTGTTAAGAAAAAGGTTCTAAGAATCGTACCCGTGTACTTGTATGTCAAAAAAGGCCTATCTGTCCTTTTTTATTTACACTCACAAATGTTTCTGCATGGCAAAGATTTAGCCACTTTCATGAAAAAAGCATTAACTCATCTCTTGTAACAATACAGGATGAGAGTCAACATTTTTAATTTAATTGAAAGCCTTTAGATATATCAACAATTCCAGTACCGCTCCAATGACTAAAACTAGTGGCATCAAGTTTAGGTGACTTAATAGATCGCCAGATATCAATCATATTTAAAAATTAAATGTCATCTTGAATTAGGATCTTATTATCCATAGGCCGCAACTTTTGAGGCAAAGGTAGAAATTTATATTCAAACACCCCATCCTTAGGGGCATCAATAAAAATAATCTTTGCTCTATTTAATATTTCAATGTTTTCGAAGAAAGAATCTGGATCTGATAGATCGCAAATTATTTGAGAAATATTTTTTGAAATAGCGCTAGTAAGATGTGTTTAATAATTGCTATGGGGGACAATATCAAAAGTAATAACTTTTGAATCAACAAAACCCTGTGATAAGGCTATCGATTCTTTTCTAGAGTGCGTTCCAACCTCAACAATTAAATCAGGCTGCATAATTGCTGAAATTGCCTTCAATAGCCTGTAATGCTCCCCCGGAAATATATTGTAGTAAATGTTATCACTTAAATTATTTATTGGAATGGAGATACTAACGTCTTGCGCAGAAATGCTAGCTTGACTAATTAAGCCGACTAAGAATGCATTAGTTGTGCTGTCTTCTGGAGAAAAATTATGGACGGCTCGTAATGACGAATTGCCTTATCTTGCAAGACATAGCGCGTGAGATCATTTCGTATAAAACTCTACACGAATTTAAGGATATGAGGTTTTTATCTAATATCTTGTAAGTAATTTTATGAAGTAACATTATTTTTTTCCAAAGTTTATGGTGCCATTTCTCAGCTGACATCTAAATTTTAGAGCTTTCTATTTGGGAAGCTATCCATGAGTATGTTTTCCTAATACCCTCTTCAAGAGGAGCGTTTGGTGACCAGCCTAGACTCTGTTGAATTAAAGAGTTATCAGAATTTCTTCCTCTAACGCCAAGAGGTCCAGGTATATTTTTTATTTGTAAATTTTTACTGGCTACTTTTGAAACCATTCTAACTAAGTTGTTTATGCTGATCATCTCGCTAGACCCAATATTGACTGGACCAGTTATCGTAGACCGAGTCAGCCTTATAGTTCCTTCAATGCACTCATCAACATAAAGGAATGATCTAGTTTGCTTGCCGTCACCCCAAACTTCGATTTCGCCATTATTGGTTGCCAATGCAACTTTACGGCAAATTGCAGCCGGAGCCTTTTCCCTGCCACCTTGCCATGTACCTAAAGGTCCAAAAATATTGTGATAACGGGCTATATGAACATTTAGCTTATAGTTTTTCTTATAAGCTAAATATAGACGCTCACTAAATAATTTTTCCCAACCATACTCGCTATCTGGGTTTGCTGGGTAAGCTGTATTCTCGGCACAATTTGGGTTATCTGGATCTAGTTGGTTGTGCTCGGGATAAATACATGCAGATGAAGAATAGAAAATAGTACCAGGCGGATGCTTCCTAGCCTCCTCAAGTACATTCAAATTAACAAGAGCAGAGTTATGCATTATATTTGCATCATTTTCACCGGTGAAAATAAAGCCAGCCCCACCCATATCGGCTGCAAATTGATACACTTCGTCAAAGGTTCTATCTAATACTTGACTGACAATTAGTGGGTCTCTTAAGTCGCCCCTAATAAATTCATCGGCACCGCTTTTGGAATACTCAGGAAACTTTAGGTCGACGGCCCTGACCCAAAAGCCCTCTACCTTTAGTCTCTCAACCATGTGGCTACCAATAAAGCCTCCGCCGCCCAGGACTAACGCAGTTTTCATATTAATATTACCTATATATAATGAACATTAAAGCAGAGATTAAAGCATTGAATTAACCTGAGCAATTCCATCTTCAAGATTTATTGATGGCGTCCAGTACTTTAAAATATTTTTGTTGGGTTCATTGGAAATATTCTTTTGAACCTGATCGGAATCGGTTGCCGGTAAAACTGATGTACCTGGGTACAGTTTTGCGACTATATCTGCAACATTAAGAATCGTTCTCCATTCAAAACTTGTAATGTGGAACTCATCATCTTTGTTAATTTCATCGAATGATAATGCTAGGGATAATAAGCATTGAGAGCAATCATCAGCATGTAAAAATTGCCTTACTTCTTGACCATTAGTTAACATTCTAATGGCACCATTATTTCTAGCTTGATAAATAAAATCAGTAATTACATGAGATTTATCTAAATCCCTTTCTACCCCATAAACATTCCAAAATTTTACAATTAGACCATTTAAAGATTTTGTATATGATTCACCAAGAGCCTTAAGGGTTCCATAAGGCGAGAAAATCATATTTGACATTTGACTGGAAGCAAAGATAAAGGGCTTGTCTAGTAATTTGAGCTTTTCAAACGTACGTTCCATAAGTTTTGTATTGTTACTTATGAATTGGTATTCATGTTGGTATGTTTTTAGATAGCGAGAACCACCAACATCAAAAGCCAAAAAGAAAACAAAATCTGAGGACTTCATCATATTGAGCAAAATATCATTATGCTCTAAACGTAAATCTTGATTTGGAGAATTAACAATATCAAATTCTTCAACAGCATGCCCTTTATCCCTGCAAAATTTAGTCAAGGCTGAGCCAATTTGTCCAGAAGAGCCTAAGATTAATATTTTCATATTTCCAAATCACTCTATTTATTTAAAATTTCTTTAAGGGCAATTTCAACTGCAAGTCTTGTAGATAGCATAATGATTAATCCCATATCTAAGGATTTTACTATCTCTTCAGGAGTAAGCCATATATTAGTAGTATCTTCCAAATCATCCGATTGAACTATCGTATCTGAAGATTTAGGATTCCGTGCTATGTATAAATGTGCCATCATATCACCTCGGTTACCATCCAAATAATAGCCACCTAGGTAAGTCCAGTTGTCTGAATAGATGCCGCACTCCTCAAGTAACTCTCGCTTAGCAGCATCTAATGGAGACTCTCCCTCAGAAATATAGCCTGCAGGAAAGGCTAAGTTATTTTTTTTGGGGCCATGCTTATATCTCCATTGCGCTAAAAAATTGCCATTGGAATCTATTGGCACAATCTCTACAAAGCTAGGTGATGAAATACGATAATAATCATTTACGCATTTTCCATTAGGCAACAACAGCTTTTGTTTGCTTACAGTAATCCAAGGTGAGGCATGAAGAATTACTTCATTATCCAAAATTTTCCAATTTATTAAAATTTTCTCTAAGAATTTCAACAATAAATACTTTCTAAAGAATTACATAATCATAGATTGAAAAATAAGGTAAAGTAATAACTAAATAAAAACATAAAAATTAGTGAACACGCTAGGATTGTATTATATCAATAACCAATCGATGTTTCTGACAGATAATTTTTATTTGTACAAAATTTCCAAGTGAAGATTAAATTTAAAAATATTATTCAAGCTTATGAAAAGATTAAAAGTATGGATATTAGTATAAAGAATTTCAACAATTACACCCTAAAAAAAGAATTAGAAAGTTTTGTTCGGATTCAGAAGATTACTATAAAAATTAATCAGTAATTGAGAAAGAAGATACATAAAATAATGCTAAAAATAATATTACTAAAATATGTATTTTTTATTAATATAGTAATTTATATAATACTATGTATTTTTGGAAATATAGATGCTAGTTTCGGAAAACATATATTATATATGGACGAGTCAGTAACATATGATGGTGTTTATAAGATAATTAATAGAATTAATGCTGATAATTTAATTGATAACGTCATTAACGTTGGCGATTATAGATATGGTCAAATTTATTTTAATATAAATGCCTTGATTGGTACGGTACCAAGTGAATTATTTGGAGAGCAAGGACAAATCATATCCATAAGAATGTTTCAACCATTTCTTATTTTAGGTTCATTAATAGCATTTTCATTTGGAATTTTAAAGAACTGGGAATCGCGGGTTTTATTTTGCATAATAATACTTGTAATGCCCTACACGGCTTATTACAGCACAATGCCGAAACCTGAGCCGCTTCAGATTTTTTTCTTTTCAATTTTTTTTGTATTGTTTTATAGAAAAAAATTTAATTTTGGAATTTATTGGATATTACTGGGACTCTTTTTCTCCGTTAAAATTTCCTCTCTAACAACCACGATACTACTTATAATAACATCTACTATTATCTTAATTAAAAATAAAGAATTACTAGAAATAAATAAATTATATTATGGAATTATAAGTTTTTTCTTAGGAATATTAATTGGTTTACCATTTTTATACAAGCCAATTCTACAATCGATTATATTAATCTTAGTATTAATTTTAATAAATAAAAATCTCAAGATAACAAAAATTGTCTATTTATTATGCTTTCCAATTATACTATTTATATTTTATAGAGATTACGAGTTTAATACATGGATAAAAAATCTAGTTATCTATATGAGACATCCAGCTGATAATCCAATTATTGGATTCATTGATTGGGTAATATTTTTAAAAGCTGAGTATTTTTTTAGCAGCATTTTCTTATCAACATATTTACTGATTTTTATAGGATATCTACTATATAGATCAGGATTAAGTATGTATGAGTATGGATTTAATAGGAAGCTTACAGCTGGAATCTTAATTATTACTTGCGCCATATTGAATTTATTACTTATATCATTTAATGTAAAACGAATTTGGGGATTTTACCTTTGGCCATCAATGTTCATGCTTACAGCAGGAATATTTATTATTATAGATGAAATATATTATAATAAAATTAGAAAAAAATACTAAACTAAATATGGGTACTAAATTCATTATTAGAATTTCATTTTTTATATATATATTACTTTTTATTTATTGGAGCCAATTAGCCATAAGAAGCTATGTTGAAGCAGGCAATAGGTCTGCAGATGCATCATTTATAAATAAAATGGATATTTATAAAAGCACCATTGAATTAGCAAAAAAGATTGCGCTCAAATGCAATAAAAAACTTAATCTTGCGAATGATCCAGAACTATTTTTTATTGATAATTCAAATGATTTGAGAGTAAGTGTGTCTTGGGGAGGATTCAGCGCTTGGAATGAGTCAATTGATTTAGTAGTTATTGGCCCAACACAATTGAGTTTAAAAAATTTAACTGAATTTAGATCTATTGATATTGAAAGCGTAATACATAATTGTAAAAAAAATAAGACTAAGCAGTGCTTTGGGATGGAATGTTTCAAAGTCTTGAAGAGATTTGAAGACTATGGATTAATTCTTTGGAGGGAGCAATAAGGGTGCCATGGTCTGAATTTGCTGAATAAAAATTTCATTAGATCCATTTGATGTTTTATTACTCAAGTCAATCTCTTTATCACTCCTTATAATGTTTATATCAGCTAATACCTTAAAAATTTTAGATGAAAATTCTTCATTGGGTAAATTACACTTAGTTGAAATTAATTTAAGGCGTTCTTGAAGGTAAACTTCTGAGTTATCAAAATCTCGTCTCTTGCTATACCAAATAAAAGTTTTTACATTATTAAGTAAAAGATATTTTTCACATAGAAGAGTAGGATCATCCGTTAAATCAAGAAAACTAATTCCAGGATTAATATTTCTAAAGAAAAATGGTTCAACAGCACCAGTATCGAGTACAAAAAATTCTGGACGATATTTATTTACAATATCATTAAACTTAACAGAGGATATAGGATCAATTCGGTGTTTATAAAAATTTTCAAATTTTATTAATGATAGCAATGGATAGCAAGTTAGAGCCATTGTTAGTAGAAAAAAAATGGGACCTTTGGGGAATTTATTATACAAATAGATTATGGTGTAACCAGATATGATTATTATTCCTGGAAGATAGATCAAGGAATGTCTAGTGGGCGAATAACTAATTTTAGAAAAATAGATTAGTACTAAATTAATTAAAATATATATTATTAGAATAGTAACAATAAATCTATTATTATTTAATTTTTTAATGCATAAATAAAAACCTATTAAAAAAATAATAAATGATATTATTCCAAATAATGTATCAAATGGTTTAAAAATCTCAATTCCGCTGATCACAGAATAAAATACATCGGGGGATTCAGTAAAAATAAGCTTTATTAATGTGTAAAACCTTGTAAAAATATTTTCGTCATTAACGATATATTCATTATTGACACCCGCATTCCAATTTATACCCTTTTGGGAATGTTTTATCAAGTAAAAAGATCCAGAAAGTGCTGATGTAATTAAAAATATTATAAAACAAATAGCAAAATTTTTAATGAAAGCAAAATTTCTATCTTTAAATAAGAAAATGGTTAAAAATCCTGACAATAGTAGCGGTAAAACTTGATATTGCATTGATAAACAGATACCAAAAATTGCACCATATGTTACATATCTAATACATGAATTTTTTTTGTCTTCATACAAAGTAATTATCGTATAAAGTGCAAATGAAATACTTAAAATAGTAATTGCGTAAGAGTGCATTTGAGCACTCATTATTCTTGCCTCAAGAGATAGGGCGAGAAATAATGTTGCGGTAACTGATGGAATTATATTATTTTTATATTGAGGAAGTTTATTGTAAAGAAGGAAGAAAAATGCTATCAATCCCAAGAAAAAGCTTGCAAAGGAAACAATTCTTCCTCTGTACTTAATTTGTTCATAAGTAAAGCTATTATTTTCAGGCATTAAAAAGGCCGTTATCCAAAATTGGGCTGGTGCATAAGTCCAAAGTTTTGGTATTAGTGTTGCCCTATAGGGCAGTTTAAGTATCGTGCAAACCATTGAAGCTGAGGATACATTAAGTGCTTTAAAACGCTCTGGGCATCTCTGATTGAAGTTGTCGTGCGTAAGACTTTTTGCTACTCCAACATCATCAATATGGGTAAAATATGAATTCACCATTTGATAACTTTGAGCTAAAGCTATAATCAGCATTGCAATGCAGGAAATTAGCATTAATAAACGGAGTAACTTTTCTTTTGTCATTTAAATTATTATCGCCAAAATTTCTCCAAAATCAATTAAAAAATTATATGCTCTTTAAACTTATCAATGTAGAAGTTGATAAAAATAATTTGTTATATTTAAGCGCTAACATATTTTCCGTTGATTATTGACGTTTGATCGCACGATTTTTCTAAAATTTATAGGTTTTTGGTAAGAATGTATAAAATTTGTATTGATTGCACTGCGTATCAATATGGACGTGCTCCAGGATTTAATGCGTATACTCATAATTTATTAAACGGGCTAAATTTGTTATTACAAGATGAGCAAGGAATCTCAATAGATATTTATATAAGAAAAGATCAATTGCAATTGTTTGCGAATAAATATCAATCAATTCAATTTAAAGGGGTTCGTATAAGCTCATTATTTACTCGTGTACTTTGGCAAAATTTATTTTTACCTTTTTTATCGCTACGCTACAAAAAAATTTTATTTATAGGAAACTTTGCACCAGTTATTTCTCTCATCAAATATCTCTTAGTTGTTCATGATCTTAATTTTTTAAAATATCCTCAAAATTTTTCAAAACCAGCCCTTTACTATCGTAAGTTGATACAAAAAATTTCCATTAGGAATGCATACAAATGTATTGCAATAAGCCAGTACACCGCAAAGGAGATTCTTGAATACGCCGGGGTGCAATCGATCGTCATTTATAATCCAGTTTCTCCGGTATTTTTCAGTCCAGTTACAAATAAAAGGAATAAAGAAGAGGGATATAATATTCTTTGTGTATCATCATTAGCAGTTCATAAAAATATTAAAGCTGCATGTGAGGCAGCCAATCGTTTTGTAAAAGAAAATCCTAATATAAAAATAATTTTTATTGGGGCATGGAACCCAAAAAACTTTCCTTGCCATAATTTTGTTTCAGGGATAATTCCCCTTGGTTTTGTTTCGGACGAAAAAAAAGCATTATTATTTAAAGAAGCTGATGCAATATTAATACCATCAGTCTACGAAGGGTTTGGACTTCCATTTATAGAGGCACGTATTCATAATAAATTTTTGATTTGTTCAGAAATAGATGTTGCAAAGGAAGTTGTTGGTGACTTCCCTGTTTATATTAAGGAGCCATTTGATAGTGAGGAGATTTACCTTGCTCTAAAACATGCAAAGGCTGCTGATTTTATGGTCAAAGATGATAAATTTGAAAACTTATATAACCCTAAATTAATTGCAAAAAAATATTTTTATTTGTTGATTAACGATTGATATGGATATCTTTAAAAATAAAACTTTGTTAATAACGGGTGGCACAGGATCATTTGGTAATGCTATTTTGAAGCGTTTAATTTCTACTGAAATTGCAGAAATTAGGATATTTAGTAGGGATGAAAAAAAACAAGATGATATGCGTAAGCATTTTTCAAATCTAAAGCTAAAGTTCTACATTGGTGATGTTAGGGATAAAAGCTCTGTCTTAAATGCTATAAATGGAGTCGATTTTATATTCCATGCTGCGGCATTGAAGCAGGTTCCATCGTGTGAATTTTATCCAATGGAGGCTGTTAAAACTAATATTTTGGGCACAGAAAATGTTTTGAGTGCCGCCATTCAATGTGGGGTAAAAAAAGTTATATGCTTAAGTACTGATAAAGCTGTTTATCCCATTAATTCAATGGGAATTTCCAAGGCGATGATGGAAAAAGTGGCTGTTTCCATGTCGCGAACAACTAGCAATTCAACAATTTGCATTACTAGATATGGTAATGTTATGGCCTCAAGGGGATCGGTCATCCCTTTATTTGTGGGGCAAATTATTAATGGGCAACCCATTACTATTACTGACCCTGAAATGACTAGATTCATGATGACATTAGATGATGCAGTTGACCTTGTTTTGCATGCGTTTCGTAATGGCAAATCGGGTGAAATATTTGTACAAAAGTCTCCAGCCACCACTATTGGCATCCTGGCTCAGACATTAATACGTGTTTTAGGTGTATCAAATCACCCCATTCAAACTATTGGAACTAGACATGGTGAAAAGTTATATGAGGTTTTATTGAGTAGAGAGGAGATGTCATGTGCCGTTAGCCTCAATGAATACTATTCAATACCGCCAGATTTAAGAGATTTGAATTATGAAAAGTTTATTGACCATGGTGATCCCGCAATATCAAATGCTGTTGAATACAATTCTCATAATACGGAACGTTTAGGTGTTCAGGAGGTTGCAAATCTGCTAAAAAAAATTGGACTAGACTCAATGCGTGGCAATATTAAAGATCTAAAGTGGTTGGTAGATTAAATGCGAGTTCTAGTAACTGGTGCCGATGGATTTATAGGGGCAAATTTATGCCTTTCTCTTGGAGAGTGGCCTGATAAATTTAATGTAATATCTTTTGGAAGACATAACTCTGAAGAGCAGTTATTTGAAAGTGTAGAAGAGGCTGATGTAATCATCCATCTAGCCGGAGAAAACAGACCAAATAATGATGAAGATTTTTTTGTTTCTAATGTTCGATTAACAGAGTTATTGTGTAAAGCAGTCTCAAGGAATAAACGAAATATTCCTATTCTGTTTGCCTCATCCACACAAGTTGCCCTTAAGAATCCCTATGGCGAAAGCAAGAAACAGGCTGAGCAATTGTTAGAGAGGCTAGAGAAAGTGCATGGAAATCCAGTCGCTATATATAGATTGCCTGGGATTTTTGGTAAGTGGGCTAGGCCAAACTACAACTCGGTAGTTGCAACTTTTTGCTTTAATATTGCGCGTAATATTCCAATTGAAATTCACGATAGAAGCGCCATTATTAAGCTGGTATATATTGATGACCTTGTTGCGGGGATTAGAGGATTTTTGGATACCCTGCCTAGCAATGGGTTAAGCTACTTAAACTTAAGTCGTATATATGAAATTTCGATTGGAGAGCTAGCTGATAAGCTACTTATGTTTAGGGAGTCCCGAAATAATCTATCGCTTAGTGGAGTCGGCTTAGGTTTCGATAAAGCGCTCTATTCAACCTATATAAGTTATTTACCGTTCGACCAATTTTCATATCCGTTACCAGTTTACGGAGATGATCGAGGTATTTTTGTGGAGGTTTTAAAGACTAATAATTCAGGACAATTTTCATACTTTACTTTAGCACCTTCAATTTCAAGAGGTGGGCATTATCATCATACAAAAACAGAAAAGTTCTTGGTCTTAAAAGGCTCTCTGAAGTTTCAATTTAAATCTATGAAATCAGGTGAGTTATTTGAATTTGAAATTTCTAGTACGCACCCTAAGATTGTTGACACAATACCAGGATGGTCCCATAGCGTTACTAATGTTGGCTCTTCCGATGCCATTGTGATGTTGTGGGCAAATGAAGTATTTGATCGGGAGAATCCTGACACAATAAAGTATGATATTAAAAAATGAGCAAGCTAAAAGTAGTAACTGTTGTTGGAACTAGGCCAGAGATCATTAGACTTTCCAGAGTTATAGCGCTTTTGGATGTGCATTGTGAACATAATTTAGTGCATACAGGTCAAAATTATGATTTCGAATTAAATCAAATATTTTTCAAGGAAATGTCCTTAAAAGATCCAAGTTTTGTATTAAATTGCGCCGGTAAAAATTCAGTATCAACTATTAGTAACGTATTAGTTCAGGTGGATGAGGTCTTGGAAAGGCTAAATCCGGACGCGCTGCTGATTCTCGGGGATACCAATAGTTGTCTTGCAGCACTACCTGCAAAAAGAAGAAAAATACCAATATTCCATATGGAGGCTGGAAATAGATGTTTTGATATGCGAGTTCCAGAAGAGATCAACAGAAAAATGGTCGATCATCTTTCCGACATAAACTTAACTTATAGTGACATTGCCCGCGAATATCTCCTTAAGGAGGGGCTTCCCGCAGATTGCATCATAAAAACCGGCAGTCCAATGTGGCAAGTTCTTGATCATTATAAGGCTCAAATACAGGCATCGGCAGTTTTAAGACATTTAGATTTAACTCCAAAAGCTTATTTTTTAGTTAGCGCTCATCGAGAGGAAAATGTTATAGACGACGTTAAATTTTTGAACCTATTTGGCATAATTAACTTGTTAGCTAATAAATATAAGATCCCGATAATAGTATCAACCCATCCCAGAACGAGGAAAAAAATTGAAGAGATGGGTTTAGTGTTTAATTCTATGGTTAGGCTTCTTAAGCCTTTAGGATTTTTTGATTACAATAAGCTACAAATTAACGCATTAGCTGTTCTTTCTGACAGCGGAACCATAAGTGAAGAGTCCTCAATTTTGAATTTTCGTGCATTAAACTTGAGGGAGACTCACGAGCGGCCTGAAGCCATGGAAGAAGCTTCCGTGATGATGGTTGGATTAAACCAAGTTAGAGTCCAGCAAGCCCTTGATATACTAATAGATAAAAGAATTGAGGAAAAAGGTTTGCTACAAGTGAGGGATTATATTAAATCAAATGTAGCGGAAAAGGTGGTACGCATTATCCATAGCTACAAAGATTACGTTGATAGAGTCACTTGGAAAAAGTATTAAATTGTGAATTTATTGGTAATTACCCAATATTTTTGGCCTGAAAATTTTAGAATAAATGAACTCGTACTGGAATTAAAAAAAAGAGGGTGGAGTATCACTGTATTAACGGGCTATCCAAACTATCCTTCTGGAAAAATATTTAAAGAATTTTCAGAGAATCCATCTAATTATGATTCTTATTGTGGCATAAAAGTTTTACGAGTCCCTATTGTGCCTCGGGGCTCAAACAGCATCAACTTAATCCTTAACTATTTATCATATCCAATTAGCGCTTGCATCTTTGGCTTTTGGAAGCTAAGGGGCGAAAAATTTGATTCGATCTTTGTTTACGAGCCCTCTCCTATAACTGTGGGGCTTGCGGCTATTTTCTTTAAAAAAATAAAGAGGGCGCCGATAATTTTTTGGGTACTCGATTTATGGCCTGAGACCTTAGAGTCCGTAGGAGTAGTTAAATCACGTATTTTAATAAGAAATATCGGACACATTGTTTCGTACATATATAAACACTGCGAAGTAATCCTAGCACAATCAAAATCATTCATACCAAAAATTCAAAAATATAGTTCAGAAAATCAGATTATTGAGTACTTCCCAGGATGGTCTGAGGAGTTTTTGAATATGTCGAAAGATCCGCCGTGTGAAATGGCTCAAGACTTAAGGGAATTCAACATACTCTTTACTGGAAATATTGGAGTTGCACAAGATTTTCCTGCGATTCTTAATGCTGCAGAGATATTAAAAAACTATGAAGATATAAGGTGGTTCATTATAGGCGATGGAAGAATGTTTAAGTGGGTAAAGGAAGAGATTCAAAGACGCAATCTTCATAGCACAGTCTTTATGCTTGGCAGATTTCCCATGGAACGCATGCCAGAATTTTTTAAAGTAGCAGACGCCCTTCTTGTAACGTTAAAAGCAAATAATACGCTGGATTTGACGATACCAGCGAAATTACAAACATATCTTCTTGCGGGCGTACCCATCTTATCTATGCTTGGTAAGGAAGGTAGCGATATCGTAGTTGAATCAGCATCTGGTATAGCATCGGGCTCAGGTGACTATGTCGCTTTATCAAAAGCCATCTTAAAGTTACGAGCTTTAAGCCCAGAACAAAGAAAAGCAATGGGGATATCTGGTGCAAATTACGCAAAGTTACACTTCAATCGTGAGGTATTAATAACCAAGTTAGACCAAATTATGAGGCGTTTCTAGAAATGCTTTCTAGTAATACTAACGAAGTAAATAGTGTATTAGTCACTGGCTCTAATGGTTTTATTGGAAGTTTTTTAACTCGTGCGCTCTCAGAAAAAAATATTAAATGGAGTTCATTAAATTTTACGGATTTTTGCAAAAAACTGAATGCTAACCCCCGCGAGCTGAATGGGTTAGGAGTTGATTTTTCAGGTGTGGATTGTGTTGTTCATCTTGCAGCCATTGTTCACGTCAATAATAGACCAAGCAAGAAGATGAGTGAAAAATATTGGATGGTGAACTGCAACGCAACATCTCGCCTAGCAAGGCTTGCTGCTGAAGCATCTGTTAAGAGATTTATCTTTATTAGCAGTGTTAAGGTGAATGGAGAACAGACTCTATACGGTGAAAAAATAAATGAAAACTGCATTCCGGACCCTAAAGACATATATGCGATTACAAAATGGCATGCAGAGCAATCTTTGATGAAAATTGCTCAAGAAACTGGGATGGAGGTAGTAATAATTAGACCTCCGCTTGTATATGGATCTGGTGCTAAGGCAAACTTTAACTTGCTCGAGAAGGTAGTTAGAATAAATCTTCCCCTTCCTTTTGCAGGTTTAAATAATAAACGCAGTATGATTAGCCTTCATAATTTAGTGGATTTTGTGATTCTATGCCTCACACATAAAGGCGCAGCAAATCAAACATTTTTAATTGCTGATAAGGGAGAGTCAATAGCTGTAAGAGATTTAATAAATGCCATAGCTCAATCATTAGGTTTAAAGGCATACTTATTTTGGCTTCCCAACTCAGTTTTACGGGTCCTTTTTATTTTAATGGGAAGAAGCAGCGGATTTAATGGACTAAGTCAATCGCTTGAAATTGACACCACAAAAGCTTATAAATTGACTGGTTGGAAGGCAAAACTTACAACCCAAGAGTCATTAAATTTACTAATAAAAAGATAATAATTCCTTTGAAGTCTTAATGATGAGTATGCAATGAAAAACTCAACTTAACAAGTAAATAAAAAACCCCTACAATAAAGCCAAAAAAGCTAAAACTAAATATCAATGGAATAATTTTCGGGGTAAGTGGCGCTGTAGGTAATATTGGTTTTTGCAAATAGTGTGCGGGCATTGTCATATTTGGAGAGAGTTTATTTTTTATCTCCAATAACTGCTTCAGTATTTTTTCATACTCTTCATCAAGATATGGTGTGAAGGCCAAATATGCAATTGAATTTTTATTATTACCATAAGTATCGAAGATTCTTTTGTACAAGTTACGATTATTCGCTAATTTTAAAAGTATCATATTTTCTTCTAAAACTAAATCTTGGCGGGCACTTTCGTAAGTCTCGTTAATATATTCTATTAATGCATGTGATAAGTGTATATTGTTGCTATGAATAGTTTTTGGATATTTACCTTTTGTAACTATGATAATTTTATTAAAATCAATTGAGTAATTTATCCCTGCTCGTAAATCAAGGATTTCTCTAATTTGATTTTGAGTCAGTCCTTGGCTTGCAAGAGAGTTAGAAAGCTTACTAATAGCTTCATCTGAATTTTTTATTTCGTTTACTATTTTTATAGGAGATACATCATTACCATTAACGGAGTAGGGCCTAATTACAGAACGAGTCTCATAAATATTAGGGCTAGTTACAAAAACAACTAATCCAAAAATAAATCCTAAAAAGATGCATGTTAATATAAATTTCCATTTTTTTAATAAATGTACGAAAATTAGCCGCGTTGATACAAAGTTATTATTTCGGAAATTTATATTGCTTGTATTTTGACTCATATTTATTTAATGACTACATTAGTCGAATAACTAAAAATTGTTTAGATATAGTTAATAATTTTACTCATAATTCATTCCTGTCGCCGAAGCTCAATGTATCTTGGGATTGGGATTACCTCTTTGCAAAAAGGTTTGTATGAAATACTCTAAACATACCAATACTTATTATAAGAATTCTGAGGATGAGAGACATTGGCTGGGCTGCTCTTAATCTGTTTCTAACCGAGCATGATCTTAATTTTTTTAATTCACTAGGAAATAGTGAGATGTTGGTGTTTTGCTAGGTCTCTGTATGAAGTAGCGACCAAAAAAGAACACATCTAATCAACATCGACTATTTCCAATCTACTAGATAGTAACAAGAAGTATTGTCACAGTACCATTGGAAAAGAAATAATAAAGCTCAGTTTTTTTGCATCAGAGTGAGTGTATAAATAGCATCCAATGTCCGAACTAAAGGAAATTATTATAAAAGTCAGTATCGATAGTTGTTTGACAAAGCTTACACTATAAACAGTATACAAAATTACTTTTTAGAAGCTATTTCTTGTCTTAATTTTTCCGCATCCCAGTTTAGTAATGCATCTACATCCACTTGGCTTAGGGGCCGTAAATCAGTATTAGAGCCGATTCGACTAACCACATCGTAGTAACAACGTAATTGAATTTGTTTAGCCTGATTTAAATTAGCCTGTATAAAAACGCCTATATTTTCTATAAAAACCAGTTCTGGCAAGTCGTGTTGGGTCTGCCAGGCTGCTAAATGCTCTACGGAGGGAAAGGTCATTGCTTTAGCTCCCAAAAAGACTGCATGGTCTGGGTAGAGTACCCAATCATCTTTTAGACGTTTAAATAAACTCGGGTCCAAGGCAAGCGCATGCACTTCTAGATCGGGAAAAGGAATTAAGGAATAATTTGGTGGAGATGGGATGGCAGTAATGGGGTATTTGTCAGGGATCTCAACTAAATGCAATTTATGTTCAAATGCTAAATAAGCCTTATTAAGGCGCTCAATTAGGCTCTTAATCCCTTCAACCGAATCTGCCCCTAAGACAAGCCCGTGGTTTTGTAAAAGAACAACATCAACACTTGCTTGATTTTGAAGGGCAGAAAAAATAGCATTTGCTAAATCAAGTCCAGGTTTGAAATAAGGCACATATGCAAACGAAATTCCTGATAGAGTGGGCTCATCAAATAGTTGATTAATATATTCTTGACTGTTAGCTCTTACCAAAATACGTAACACATGTATTGCATGCAAATGCACCACAACTTTATGAGGCATAATTCCATGCATCAAGGTTTCTATTGATGGCTTAAGTCGATGTTCTCCAATTGTGCGAGGAGTAATATCCAGATTACGATTTTCTAGTGCAATTTGTATTGCAACTAAATCGACTGGTACGAAAATATCTTCGGTGCTGCCATTAGCAAGCCATGCTCCTGAGCCTTTTACCCACAGGATATTGTCTTGCTTCCAAGATACGTTTCCTCCGGCACCCTGAACTAAAAATGGATCTTGCCCAAGTTCCGTGCAAAATTTACTAATGGCAGTGTGCATGGTATTCATGAGATTATTGGCCGGAGGCTAGTTTATTCAGCAATGTTCGTATCTCTTTAAACTCTTTGAAACTAGCATCAGGGGTATTGATGCCATCGCCAAGGGTCACACCGTCGTGAAGTTTTTGCAGTGTAATTGCATTAATTTGTTCTCTACCGCCTCGAATATCATTCACTGGATTATCCCCAATCATCCAAATACAATTACCTTTAGGTTGCATTTTTTCAAGAGCAATTTGGAACGGAGCTGCATGCGGTTTATCAAAGCCAGCCTCTTCACTAGTCACAATGTAATTAAAATAATTATCTAAACCAAAATATACGACTTTACGAAATTGAATTTGTGCAGTGAGGTCTGTAACGATAGCGGTAGGAATTCCTAAGAGTCTAAGGTCGTCCAAAAGCTCTTTGACATCAGCAAATAAATTAGCATTGGCTAAAAAGGTGCGCCAGTAGGTTTGCTCAAAATCAAGCGCCAAAAGCACTTGGGAGCCAAGCCCCATGATCTCTAGCATCCGCTGCAGATAGAGTAGGCGGCTATGTGATGAGGCAGTTTGACCTAAGCGCATCTTGATTTGCTTCCGCGCCTCACTAAAGGCGCTATCAAAATCAGCGGCGCTAATAGAGAAGGCGTTCATCACTTTTCGTTTAACAGCCTCTTGCGCTGCAATATGAGCAGGGTCATAAGGATATAAGGTATTGTCGGTATCAAATAGAACCGCATCTGGCAAGCGTGTGAAGCAGCTTTGATTCGTAATTTGGATCATATAAATCGTCTAGTAAGGGCCTGATTAATGTGTGACAGCGTAATAAGTTGCATTAGGCCTATAACCCCATTTTGCCATTGTGGCCTTAAATCCAGAAATTCAAATATTTGTGGACAGATTAGTTGACTTGCCATCCGAATATCTTCAGAAGATGTTTCCCCTTCGATACATAATTCTACTTCGGACGCATCATTATTTGTATTCATGTCAACATGCAAGCCGCACACACCAATTAATACTCGTTTCAGTGAGAGCTCATTAAATCCATGACGTGACTTAACTAGGAGCTTTAAGCGAGGTAGCTGGTTTATATGAGCATGCGCTAGGCTAGTTGGATGAATTGGTCTTAAACTAAAAATGAGATCAGCATATGCAGCTTGCGGTTTAATAAATTTTTCAGAATCGGGTTTACGCTTTGCCAGGGAATCTAAAACCCGATCCATGGTGTAACCACGCTGATTAACGTCACGCTGCACCTTAAAAAACGATCGTAAATTCTCATCAATATCAAGGTAAATGCTTAAATCGTAGCATTCCCTCAAAATCGGAAGAAACAGGGCGTGTAAGCCGCTTGCAATAATAATGTCATTACTTTGAACTCTAAATGGCCTACTCATTTTGCCGCTATCGTGATCATAGTGACTTGCTTGAATTGAGCGACCATCTGTTAAGGACACCAGATTTTTTGCAAAGCTCTCTAAGTCGTTAGCAGCCGGATTGATATGCGTCATAACTTGCCACATGGGTTGATGACGATCCCATAGGTGATAATTATCACCAGAAATATTAGCTACAGAGTGATGGCCGAATAAACCAGTAATCGCATTCACAAAGGTATCTTTTCCAGCGCCAGAATCACCTGCAACACCAATTACAAACGGTTTGCGGCTAAGGCGAAAAAAATCGTTACGGATTACAGTTTCGCGCCAAATACGTACCGCCAAAACAATCCCTGTAGCTACTAAAGCAGTATAGATTAAAGAAATTAATCGCTCACTCATTAAAGCGGAGTGACTAGAACTATCAGCAATCACGCCGAAAGCAGATAACATACTGTCTAGGTGTGGAGCACCTACAAATAAGATTGTGCTCAGCACGTATAGCAAGGAAAAAATGGATGTAATGTAAATAGCTGCCCGATCGCCTGATACCTGATAGGTAACTAGGAGGGGTAATATCCAAATAAACCATCCGGGTGAGGCTGGTGTTAGTAGTACCACAAGTAAAAAAGCAATTCCTAAGATAGCGTTAAAGAGTTCGAAATTAATGCGTTTAATACGCCATCCGGCATACAGCATGAGAAGATAGGTGAGGGGAACTAAGTAAACGGCTGTATCGCTCACGAGGTTTATAGATAGCTGATATATCTTATCTACCTCAGGATTGCTGGCCAGCATATTAAGCCCGCCGGATGACCGCAAGAATGGGACAAGTAATATAGCGGCACCAACAGTCAATCCAAACAGAAATTGCCTGTACATTTGGCGTAGGTTCCGATTATGAAACAGGTAAATTAAAAAGAAAGGGAGGCTGAGAATCATGCTGAGCTTGGCTGATATGGCTGCAATGATAAAAATACCTGACCAAAAGAGCGAGTGATTACGTAGTAAAAAGACCGAAATCATCAATAAAAAAATAGGAATAATATCGTTGTATCCTAGCCAATAGCTTGCAATTAAACTAATCGGAGAAAGCCAATAGATGGTCAGCAAGAGCCAATTTTTTGTTTTTAATAATTGCTTCAGAATTAGCAGTAAACTAATATCGGCTGCAATTAAACTAAATCCATAGCCGAATACCAACGGGATCGAAAGTATCTTGCAAATGAGACTAAAGGGCAGCAAGAATAGCCACATTGCATACCCATACGGAAAGGCGATTGAGCTACCGCCTTGATTTAGCCAGGTTCCCCATGGATCGAGTGCAAAGGCATTAATACTATGATCCATAAAAGGCACGTACCATTCTTCAACTGGCGCTGGCAGAATAAATACGATGAGGACCATCCTTAAGGCTAAACCAAAGGCGAATAGCGGATGATTGCAGCAGGAAAAAATGCCACTCATGAATGAACTACGCTGCATGATGAAGGGCTGATTTCCATAGCTCAGCGTTTTTTGTGCAAACTGCTTCAGGATAAATTGCATATTTGCGGAGCAAATCTGCTAGCACAGGAATCTCAGCTTCTGCAGAACGGCCCTGTAGCTCAGGCGAAACAAGACAAAGTTTAAAGCCAGCATTTTGAAGATGCCTAGCATCTTCACCTGACATTGGAAAACGCGTAAAGCAATCGACCCAAACCCAATCAATCTTGCCCGCAAGGGAAAGCGCTGTATTAATCGATTCAAATTCAGAAACGCGCACCGCACAACGGCGTTCCCCGAGTTGGGACCACTTGATCAAAAAAGGAAATGATTGATCTAAAAAGAAAAAATCATTAATCCGATAACGCTGCATGAGTTCAATTAAGCGTGCCTCTAGCCCCTCTTCCTTCACATTTAAGATCAGGGTGCCGTGCTGATAATGCTCTAGCCATTCTTCAAAATCATCGCCCGAAGCAAAAGGTTCATGGTGAATAATGAGATTTCCTTGTTCTGAGCGTATATCAACCTCAATACCATATTCATGGGGGGTTTTAATTAACTCCTCGATTGTGTTGCGGCGATGGGCAATAAACCTCATTTAGATAACCTTTTTTTTAGCTGAATGCTAAAGGCAATCGTTCTGCGTATAAATTTCATTTTGGCGGACCAGTTGACATTCCAATGGGATATTCCGTGAACTCGTGGTCCAAATTTTACGGGAAAGCGATAAACCGGTAAACCCTGATGGCGCGCCGTAAAATACACATATAAATCTAAAGAAAAGTCATGCGGCGGATTGCTCCAGGTTTCAAAAAAGGCCCGAGAAAATACATTGGGTTGGGCATTGATATCCCATAAACGTGTTCGCAGCAAGAGGGTTTCAAAAATACTCATGCCAATCGTGAATATTACATCTGCGAGTGGCCGCTGGATACGTCGACCTTTGACGTAGAGCGCGTTTGCTGAACCACCATACTCCTTAAAAAGTGTTATTGCCGCAAAAATATCCTTGGGATCGGTTTGCAAATCTGCATGCGTCCAGGCCAATAGATCCCCTGTAGCTGATTTTAATCCGGCTAAGATGCCATAACCATAACCTTGATTGTGCGGTACTCGAATACTTCGGCAATGAGGGTAACTGGGCAATAAATGACGAAGAATTTCGGGGGTTTGATCAGTCGATCCATTATCTACCAAAATAACTTCAATGTTTTCGGAGTCACTGAGAGACTTACACCGGTTTAATAAGGCGGGTAAGTTAGCTGCTTCGTTATAGCAGGGGATGACTAAGGAAAGTGTTGCGTTTAGCAAGATAGAGTAAATGGCTCAGATATTGGTGTCATTAAAGCACTTTTTTGGCACGTCGCTAGCTTGTATACCCACGTTGCTCGGTAAAAACGAAGTATTTCATACCAACAAAATTGAGTGATGCCGAAATACTGGTAGCTAATAAAAAAGCAAGGATGATGTTGTATTCGGATGTTCCAAAAAAAATATTGAGATAAGTGATGGCGAGGTAATTAACGGCAATATTAGCTGCTAGCCCTAGAACATAAACTGCAATAAATCGACTAAAACTACCCGAGCGAATAGCCTGTTGATTAAAGGTCCAAAAGCGATTAGCTATGTAGGCAAATAAAGTGCCACTAATAAAACTGATGCCTTTAGCTAAATTCAGATTTTCAGCGCCAAAAAGGATGATGTGAAGTAGGCTGCGATAAAGCGCGAAGTCGATTGCAACTGTCATTAACCCCACAATTATAAAAATTCTTAGTTCGCGTTTAATTGCTTTTGTCATGGAGCGTGAAAGCAGTCAACAGGAGTCCGAGGCATTACTGTGGCAATTCGGGAGTTTGGGCAGCATAGCTTGCCTCAAGATGTGCTCGTGCACTTGTATCGACTCGGGAGTCGTGCTCGAGGCGATAGGGGTGGTACTGCCATTTATGAAAACACGATTGCCAATATTCAAACGTTTTAAGATCATTTGGCGTTCCCCAGGAAATAAAACAATCAACCTCAAATAGATGGCAGCGTAGACCCAGTGCAATCGCATCATTAATGCAAGAATCCAAATAAAATTCCCCATTAATTCGGCCATCGCGCCTGATCAAAGTATCAATGGCTAGCTTGGCATCTGACGACTTTTTAAAAGTAAACGTGCCAATTACAATAGGATCAACTGCGGGTGAGGTTAGCGGGGTTTTTACTGATATCGACTGGATGCGATCGCCGTGGCCGACGGCAATCCAACCAAACATATTGGGTTTACGCACAGCATTGGCATGCCCACGGGTGCCCCAAACAACCACGTCAACCTCTGGGTTATTCATTAGCGCCTGATAGCGGGCGTGATTAAACAAAACCCCGTTATCGCATGCTCCAAATGTAATGGGTGAAATATCCTTTACGGCCGATTGTTCGAGGGTGTTAAGACCCAGCAGTGCACTACATGCCTGCCCTTCTGTAAGACTTCGAACCAGCGTGATCTGTGCATGTGGAAAGTATTTTTCTAGTAGATTTTCGATTGATTGGCGTTCTGGCATATCTGCTCGCAATACGAATGACTGATAGCGCGATTCGGGAAGGTCGGTAATGGCTTGTAATGCCATAGCTCTCCCGGAGACGGGGATGAGCGGTTTTGTTAAGAGGTAGCCCTCGTCAGCAAAGCGCTTTCCAAGACCAGCCATCGGAATTACAGCGGATCCTGTTGGAGGTGCCATCCGTTTTGGTTCAAGCAATCGCCTAAAGGTTTGCGACCACACTTGGTACTCTGCTAAATCTTCCGGCGTACCCCATTGCATGAAATGCTGCAGTGGGTATACGGCCACCCTTTTTCCTGCTGCAAGTAGGGGTTTATAAGCCAGACTCACATAAAACTCACCGCCTACTTGAAGGTCTTGCTCCATGACTTCTTGAAAAGCCTCGCACATGATTTTTGCGCTAGCAAAATAGTAGGTGCCGCTAGAGGCAAACTCGTCCATTCGGTTATTGGTATAAGGCTGTTTTTCTTGAATATCCGATACCCAGCCACTGCCCTGATGCGATGCATCGTGGACTTCTTTCAGGTAGGCGTAATTCGTGCTACCTAACGTGTGCGGGTGAAACCCCTTATACGCTGGAATGGCACCATCACATGCTGTATCACATACAAATGTTTTGAAGTGGTTCCAATCCCAGTAACAGGTAAAATCGCAGTAATTAACTACAACGGGTTTAAGGGGGTCTAGTAAGTGCTCAATTTGGCGCACCGCATGAATTGGCCCAAGTTTATGGGCTGGTATACCAATAATCCTTGCACTAGGGCAAAGTCCAATCAGGATTTCTTCCATCCGGTAATCCGGATTTGCAAGGTGATCGATATTACAAATGAAAGTGAAATCAGTTTCACCAGGAAATAAGTCTATTACATAGCTGATGATTGGTTTGCCATCTACCTCAATTAAGGGCTTGGGTATGGTGTAGCCGGCCTTGCGAAAGCGCTCACCAAACCCAGACATGGGAATAATAATTTGCATGTTAGCTTTATTTAAAACGGATTCTTTCTTCTATATTTGTTAGATTAGAGTTTGTTTCTCAAAAAAATTCAAAGTTCATTAATATTCAACTTGCTCAACTAACTATAAATTTCATCTTTCAAAGAAATTCTGATTAGATCGAATGGATAATTAAACTCATAAAATGATCTTGGTGGAGTGAGCGTCTAAAGTTAGCATCATGAAAGAGCTATAAAAATTTATGAACTTATAAACTGGCCTCATTTGGAGGGTGTTATTACGTAAAATATTATAAAAACTAGCTCACAAACAATCAATTACCATAGAACGCATTCTTGCCTAAAAGAATAAAACAATAAAAATGAAAAACTACATAGAAATTTTAAAACCAATGATGTCAATTAAAACCAATTTATTTTATATGATAAATTTTTGGGCACTTTTTATCATTTATGCATCATATCAAGCTTTTGTATTTTTATCATCAAATTCCATGGTTCCAGATGAGTTAATGTTTATTTGGATGGCAAAAAACTATGGATTTTCTATATTTGACAATAAAGCTCCGCCCGTATTTTATGGATCAATTTATTGGGCTTTTCTGCAGATTTTTGAAACACCGTTATTAGTACGAACTTTATGTCTAGTATTTTTCTTAACAATACCTTTCTCTATTATTTTTTATGTTTTAACATGGCGCTATAGATTTTTGTCATTACTGCTTTATATTTCGTTTCCATTCTCATTTTGGAGTGGGAAATTGATTGGACCAGAGATTATGTCTATTTTCCTTGTGTCCTTAGCCCTGATATTTTTAGTGAGAAGGCCCCAGGCTTCAATGTTTATAGGGGGAATCGCCGTTGGCGTAAAACTCTCTACAGCTCCTTGTTTGATATTTATGGGAGGATATGCGGCGATGATGAGGCCAAAGCTAATGCAGCTTTTTGGCCTCTTTTTAGCGTGTCTATTTGGCCTATGGGTTGCCAATCCATTTAATCTGCCGGCATATATTTTGGCGGCTCCTCATAATAATTTTAGTTATGAAATTTTTTATACTTTATTTAGCGATAAGACATACAACATTCTATTTGTACGGGGATTGACTTGGGATTCATTGATTTCAGCCTCCTTTGTTGATATGGTTATGAGGCCTTTACCATATTTGCTTTACATAACACTTTTGCTTTTATGCTCACCGCTTCTATTTGTATTGGTAGCTGCGGCATCAATATTACTTTTACTAGTAATTGTTAACTCAAATACAGCCTATGTATGGTATTTTTTTGGGATATTACCGATTTATCTTTTTGCTATCAAGGGAATTGAATGCGCTAATAAATTTAAATTTCCAAAAGAAATATCAATTATTGATAAGTTTATACAATATAGGTTTCAATTTTTTTTCGCACTAACAGTGATAAATTTATATCAAAATATGCCAACTTCAATTTTCCAAATTTCTCAAAAGTATCATAGCATTTACATGCTTGAAAATTTACCTAAGTCATGCATAAAAGACTCAATATTCAAATATTCTCCAGATCAAATAATTAATCAAATTGAATATGGGTATGAACTTAACGATTTAGATTTAGACAAAAGAATAGTGGTGAAATCCGGTTACGACCCATTTATAGTGCCAGGAAAGAAAACATTGATTTTAGTTGGACATAGATTTCTTGAGAATTCTAAATATTTGGAGGACTTAGTAAAATCCTCATCTGTAGTTTTAATCAACGATTGTAATAAACTTGTTTATATATATGAGGTAAGTAAGTAGTTCTTCGATCCAAAATCTCTATATTCGTCATAGATAATTATTTAATAACAAAGCTCAGGAAATTACCATCTAATACAGTGACTAGTTTATTAGAGACTCCAAATTACAGCTGGTCCAAAAAAGACTATCTAGTGTTGGCGATGACTCAAAGATTGGAATTCTTGTACTTAAATTTTAAATAGCAGAACTCGCAAACATATGCCAACCTAGCCAAGTTTCAAAAAAATGGTGCCAAAGATATTGCTAATTTGACTTTATAATCCTTGAGAGTATCAGATAAAAATATCTACTTCTTTTAATTCTTTATAGACTCAACGCAACCCAAAATATTTTCCAGCCAAATGACTCAATTTTGAGATTTTTTAGCAAAAAATTCAAATAACCTCTAAGTTCTTATGAAACGTTTTTTTGATTTTTTAATAAGCTTTTTGTTGTTAGTTTTTTTTTCTCCACTTATTATCGTCATTGCCGTTATTGTCGGAATGACCTCAAAAGGCCCTATACTTTATTGGTCTAGCCGAGTGGGCAGACATAATAATATTTTCCAGATGCCTAAGTTTCGGACGATGCATATTGGAACTCCGCCCGTGGCAACTCATTTACTATCTAATGCTAGCAAATTTCTAACTCCAGTTGGTTCATTTTTACGAAAATCAAGTCTTGATGAGCTGCCTCAACTATGGACTATTTTGATTGGGGATATGAGCTTTGTTGGACCACGTCCGGCACTCTTCAATCAAGATGACTTAATTACCCTACGGACGCAATATGGCGTGGATGAGTTGGTACCGGGATTGACTGGTTGGGCTCAAATAAACGGTCGTGATGAGTTATCTATTTCAGTAAAAGTCCAATATGATGTGGAGTATCTGAATAGACAGTCTTTTAAATTTGATATGAAGATACTAGGTTTAACCTTTTTAAAAGTGATTCGACCATCTGATGTTTCTCATTAATTTAAAGCAATACTACCTTTAACTTTTTTGTGCAAATATTTCCGTTGCGCAAATAAATTTTAAATTAGAATTGATTTCTCCAAGCAGTTTTTTTGTTCAGATATGGAGGTAGTTTTGATACCAATTTAATACCCCTTTTATTCAGCTAAATAATTTACAATAATACTTGTGTCTATTTCAGTAACTAAGCAGTCACTATTGAATCTTCCTCGCTCCATTAAGCGAGGCTTAGTATTTTCTGTCGATTTACTAATTTGTGGACTGAGCGTTTGGCTTGCATTTGGACTGCGCTTAGATCAGTGGGGGTACTTTCAGGGTCAGCAGTTGATTACCTTCCTTGTAGCCGCAGGCTTATCTTTTCCCCTCTTTGTTTTATTTGGCTTATACCGTGCTATTTTTAGATATGTCGGCACATCTGCTTTTTTATCCATTACGCGCGCTTTCATTCTTTATACAGGCTTATTTTTTACTATTTTTGTACTCTATGGAGTAGATGGCATACCCAGGTCCATTGGCGTCATTCAACCAATGTTATTGTTTATTGGAATTGGTGCCAGCAGATATTTTGCGAGGCATTGGTTTGGTAGTATCAGCCATGTTCAAAAAAGGTTTTACCGTCCCCAATCAATTGCTCTAATTTATGGGGCTGGTTCCGCAGGCCGTCAGCTGGCATCTGGCTTGATCGGCAATAATGAGATACTGATCAAAGGCTTTGTTGATGATGATCCCCATTTGCAGGGAAGTACAATCAATGGAATTTTAATATATCCCAATGTTAACCTTAAAGATTTAATCCACCGCCTGAATATCACCGATGTGCTTCTGGCCATTCCTTCGGTAAGTCAAGATCGCAGAAGTGAAATTATTGCTTCATTAAATGGTTGTGGAGTCCGTGTTCGTAGCTTGCCGGGACTGATTGATCTTGCTTCTGGCAGAGTCAGAATATCCGACTTGCATGATTTGGATATGAATGACCTGCTTGGCAGGGATTTAGTACCGCCTGATGTTTGCTTATTAGAGAAAAATATTCTGGATCGAGTGATTTTGGTAACGGGTGCCGGCGGTTCTATTGGCAGTGAGCTATGCCGTCAGATTATTAAATTTTCACCTAAATCCTTGATTTTGATCGACAACAGTGAGCACTCCCTCTATTTGATTTATGAGGAATTAAAGAGGGCTATCGTAAATCTTAAAAACGAAATTTTAGCTGACGATTGTGATAATAATGGTTTTTCTTCGCAAAATGTTGAACTACCAATCGTATTAGTGCCGTGCTTAGCTTCAGTTCGTGATCGCGACCTCTTATTAAGTATATTTAAGATCCATAAACCTGCTACCGTCTTTCATGCGGCAGCATATAAACACGTTCCCTTAGTAGAGCAAAATCTCGCCGAAGGCATTCGTAATAACGTTTATGGCACATTGACCTGCGTACAAGTCAGCCTAGAGTGCGGCGTCAGCAACTTTACTCTAGTGAGTACCGATAAGGCTGTTAGGCCAACCAATGTGATGGGGGCTAGTAAGCGTGTTGCCGAGTTAGTTTTACAAGCAATGGCAGATCTTGCTATTAAAGATAATCATGTAACTAATTTCTCAATGGTACGATTTGGCAATGTACTGGGCTCTTCAGGATCAGTGGCGCCACTATTTAGCGCACAAATTGCAGCAGGCGGACCGATTACATTGACTCATCTTGAAGTAACGCGGTATTTCATGACAATTCCGGAAGCGGCGCAATTAGTTATTCAGGCAAGCGCGATGGCAGAGGGTGGGGATGTCTTTGTATTGGATATGGGCGAGCCAGTCCGTATTTATGATTTAGCCACTAAGATGGTGTATTTATCTGGCCTATTGGTAAAGGATGAGACATGCCCTCATGGTGATATTGAGATTAAAGTCACTGGCTTGCGTCCAGGAGAAAAGCTCTATGAAGAGCTCCTCATTGGCGATAATCCACGGCCAACAGGACACCCTAAAATCATGAGGGCACACGAAGATTTTTTATCTTGGGGTGATTTGCAGCAAGAGCTTGAAAAGCTGAATATGGCCTTAGAAAAAAATGATCCCGACTCAATTAGAGATATGCTCAAAAGATTAGTATCAGGCTTCCATTCGAATGGAAATATTACAGTTTTTGATTCTGTTTTAGAGGAAAAAATTTAGTTAGAAAAGCAACACCTAAACTCAACGTCATACAATTAGTTGGTCGCATACAAGACCTCATTGAGCAACTGGTGCGTAATGACGCATTGGAAGTAAGGAGCAATGCTCTGTTTACCAAAGAATAACAGCAAGAGATGAAAGATCCTTCAACAGTACAACAAGCACTACGCAAAATACATAAATCACCAAAGTCAAACAAAGAGGTACAGACAATTGGTTGGAAAGCGATTATAGAACTGCCTTTAGAAATATATAAGCAAGTATTACAAGAAGCACAAGATGATGTGGGTAATGGAATAAACAAACTATTACATCAAAGTGAAGTAAAAGCGCCTCACGTTTTTTTGGATACTTACTTCAGTACTAAAGAAGGCACTAAAAAATGGAGTACTGGAAATATTGCATTACGCAGAAATCGATTTAATAGGATTGATGGACAAAGCCATAGCTACAGTAACAAGTGTGACAAAGAATTAGTTAAAGGGAAACGATTTGAGCAATATTCAAAGCCATCAACTTCTGCCTAAGAGTTATTTATTAATTTCCAAATGATAAATTCTTTATTTCCGTTATATTGATTATTAGATAAATTAACCTTTAGGGCGCCGATACTCTATTAATGATATCGGTGGCTAGACCTTTAGTACCTAATTTCCATGTCCGCATCATATCAATCGGTCTAGAATTTCTTATTAATTTTTGCCTTTGAAAAATTGATTCCAAATAAAAGTAATCTTTCAAAACTTTTTTCTGGTAGATTTAAACATCCATTGCCCATTAAAAAATAAGAAATTGCCTCATGGTGTGTAAAACATGTGACCGGTTTATACCGCTTTCTAATGGTGGGTCGGGCGAGACTCGAACTCGCGACCAACGGATTAAAAGTCCGCTGCTC